>ERZ772958.62-NODE-62-length-44621-cov-8.308015_pt1 | contig 44621 bp, 26 predicted proteins | sample MGYA00580681_ERZ772958 | MGnify/ENA primary metagenome ERZ772958 (study PRJEB29015, sample SAMEA2738089) | human oral metagenome | biome: human oral; feature: human-associated habitat; material: saliva | place: China | collected 2275 ...
TAAGGGTTAACATTGTTGTAATCGACATCCTTATTTACCTCCTTTAAGTTGTTTTTCTGGTAAATGGTGAAAATTTTGCCTGCACCTGTGAGTGGCATACAAAATTCGGCCACGTTAGAAAGGAGAGTTATGATGAAGGGCGAATATATTTCTATGTTCCAACACAGCGTGATATATTGAAAAATAATTATCTGAAAGGAAAGGTGCTAATAGGAAAGATATGCGGGCATCTATAGCCAGCTTTCAGCATACTGTCATTGATTTAAAATGATAATACGGACCCGGCGGACTATCACATCAGATAGCCCGCCGGGTCCCTTCTTTCGTCAGCTTATGCGCTCAGCCGTTTAGCGGGTGGTGCGTTCCAGCAGCTGCAGCACGTTCTGGTAGGTGTGGCCGGTCGCCTCCGTCATACCCTGCTCACAGGTGCGGTTCGCCGAAATGTATGCGGCGAACTGCTTCTGCTCGCTCAACTCCGCAGCCTCAGCCTCCGTAGCGCTCGCCGTCAGCTCCGGGTGCAGCATACCGCGGTCACCCGCGTAACCACAGCAACCCCAGTGCTTCGGCACGTACACGTCGTCACTCATCGCGTTCGCAATCTTCTCAAACGCAGGCTGAGTACCCAAGTGAGTCATCGAACAGGTCGGGTGCAACGCAATCGACGGCAGGGGAGCAGACACGCTCAGCTTGTCCAGCATGTTGTCCGCGGCGAACTGCACCGCATCGTACATGCGCAGACGCGAGAAGTCCGGCTCGCCCGGCTTCAAACCGTTCACGATCTTGTGCTCAAGCGCCTCAATAACCTTCTCGCGCATCACCTCAAGGCCCTCAGTACAGGACGAAGCGTCACACACGACCGGCAGGCGGCCACCATCAGTAGCCTCCCACAGGGACTTCAGCACACGGTCACTCATAATCGAGTAGCCGTCGGTGAAGCCCTTCGACTTCCACGGGGTGGAGCAGCACATCTCACCAATATTGTCAGGGATGCGGTACTTCACACCCGCACGCTCGCACAGGCGGATGAACGCCTGAGTTGCGTTGACCGGGTCGTGCTTACCGTCGCCGTCCACGCCGCCGAACATGGCGTTCACGCAGGCGGGGAAGAACACAATCTCAGCGGTTGCGTCCTTGTGCGGCTTACGCGCCGGGCCACCAACCGGCAGGTCCTTCTTGTAGGACGGAACCATGTCGTCACCCATGACCTTGCGGGCAATGTCGGTGGTGCCGTGCACCACGGGGAACGGCAGCTTCTTCGCCACAGTCAGGGCCTTACCGGCGACCTTGTCCATGACGCCCCACTGCTGCGCGGCAACCTTCCAGCCGGCGGCGGCCAGCTTGTCCTGGTTCTCAGAACGCAGGCGGCGAATCAGGTCACCGGTGTTAATGTTCACGGGGCAGCGGGTCTGGCACATGCCGTCCACGGCGCAGGTCTCAATGCCGTTGTACTCGTACTCCTTACGCAGACGCTCGGCGAGCTCGTGGTCGCCGTTCGCCTCAGCGGCGGCAATCTCACGGCGCATCACGATGCGCTGGCGCGGGGTCAAAGTCAGGTTGCGGGAGGGGCAGACCGGCTCGCAGTAGCCGCACTCCACACAGCGGTCGACTTCTTCCTCGACGGTTTCGGCGACCTTCAGGTCGGTCACGTAGTCGGTGTCCGGCTCGGCGAGCAGCACGCCGGGGTTCATGAAGCCCTTCGGGTCAATGAGGCGCTTGATCTGGCGCATCACGTCGAAGAGCTCGTCACCGAACTGGCGGCTCACGAACGGCGCCATGATGCGGCCGGTACCGTGCTCAGCCTTCAGCGAGCCTTCGTTACCGAGAATCAGCTGAACCATTTCTTCGGTGAAGTCGCGGTAGCGGTCCAGCTGCTTCGGGTCGCGGAACTGCTCGTTCAGCATGAAGTGAATGTTGCCGTCCTTCGCGTGACCGAAAATCACGGAATCCTTATAGCCGTGTGCGTCGAACAGCTTGGTCAGGTCGCTACAGGTGTTACCCAGAACCTCAACAGGAACAACCACGTCTTCAAGCAGTGCGTTCGTGCCGGAGGGGCGGTTACCCGCAACGGTGGTGTACAGGCCGCGGCGTGCTGCCCACAGGGCGTTACGCTCAGACAGCTTGCTGGTCATCGACACCGGCGAAGCCACGGGCAGGCTCTTAAACATGGGTGCTGCTACGGCGGCAAGGTCGCTCAGCTCCTGCTCAGAGTTGCCCTGGAACTCAACCAGCAGGGCGGCGTGGTCCTTCACGTCGATGGCGGCGAGCGCCTCCGCAGCCTGGCCGGTACGCTGAGCCACACGAATACTGGTGGCATCCATCAGCTCCACGGTTGCCAGCTTGTTAGCGACCAGTTCGGGCACGGAGCGTGCCGCGTCAATCAGGTTGTCGAACACGAGCAGGCCGGTGGAAATGTTCTTCAGAATCGGGCGGGTGCGGTAGGTTGCCGAAGCAACGAAGCCGAGGGTACCCTCCGAACCAATCAGCAGGTGCTGCAGAATGTCGACGGGGGTCTCAAAGTCGACCAGGGAGTTCAGGCCGTAACCCATGGTGTTCTTCATGGAGTACTGCTGGCGAATCTTCGCCATGGACTCGGGGTTCTCAAGCACGCGCTTGCGCAGGCGCAGCAGGCCCTCGTGAAGCTCGGGTTCGAGGGTACGCAGCTTCTGGTCGGCGTCCGGCTCAGCGGTGTCAATGATGGTGCCGCTGGGCAGCACGAACACCATGGAGTCCAGGGTGTTGTAGGTGTTGTACTTGGTGCCCGAAGACATGCCGGAGGAGTTGTTCGCGACCACGCCACCGATGGTGCAGGCAGACCAGGATGCCGGGTCGGGGCCGAGCTTGTAGCCGTAGGGTGCCAGGTAGTTGTTGACCATCATGATGGTCGCGCCGGGCTGCACGCGCACCTTCTTGCCGTCTTCAAGGACCTCAATCTTCTTGAAGTGGCGGCGGGTGTCGACCATGAGGCCGTCACCGCTGGCCTGGCCGGAGAGGGAGGTGCCGCCGGAGCGGAAGGTCAGCGGCAGGCCGAGGTCGCCGGCTGCGCGGAAGATATTGGCGACGTCTTCGGCGGAGTCAGGGCGGATGAGGCCGGCGGGTACGAGCAGGTAGTGGGATGCGTCGTGGGAGATTGCCAGGCGGTCCAGTTCGGAGACGCTGGATTCGACTGCCTCGGCGCGTGCGTCGCTGAGCAGGCGCTTGAGGGTGTCTTCGTAGGGGGACTTGAGTGCTTCGGACGTGTTTGCCACAACGGTGGTCATGATTTGAGCTTCCTTACTGGTGAAGGGTGTGAATGCTGTCCTTAATCCAGTATCTGCTCTTGAACACCGTCTTTTCCGCTTAGCTATGGCTAAGCTTGGCGACTACTTGTCACCATATGGAGTGCTGGTTATACGCCGGATGGCGGTGTGGTTTCCCCATGTATTTATTGGTATCCCGTGGGTTTTTGCATGCGCCTGAAGGAGGCAGCTACCCTGCCCGCAGACCGATTTGGAATTTTTAGGCTTATCCACTAACTGTTGTAGCAATTCAGCAAACAACCCAAAAGAAAACGTGGGGCAGAAAGCTACATGCTTTCCACCCCACGCTTGTGTAACGGTTTAGGCTTCGTCGAAGAAGTCCTCATCAAGCTTCATGATGGTGTACGTACGTGCCACCTGCACACCAACACCGTACTTAATCATGAGGCGCGCCAGGTGCTCACCATCAATCAGGACGAGGGAAATTCCGCCACCAAGTTCCTCCGCGTAGCCGCGTGCGCCAGACGTAAAGGAGCTTGACGTGATGAACACGCCCTGCGTTGCCTTGCCGTGCATCGCGCCTACAAAGTTCTGAAGGTCGGGGCGGCTCACCACATTGTCCTTGGCGTAACGCTTAGCCTGGACATAAATCTTTGAAAGACCCAATGCATCCTGGTCAATGATTCCGTCCACGCCGCCGTCATTGGAAGCCGGAGTAACGGTGCCGCGTCCTGCCGGGCCACCGTAGCCCATCGCCAACAGCACATCCACCACCAGATGCTCAAAAGCAGTCGGAGACATTGCGCGGACGCGTTCCAAAATGTCGTGCGTCAGCGCGGACTCAATCTGAGTGATGCTTTCGTCGATGAGTTCCTGCGGGGTGCTATCAGAGACCTCAGCGGGGGCAGTCGTGACGGCAACGGTCTTGGTAGCGGTCTTCAAGGTTTCCTGCGGGTCCTGCTCGGGATTATCAGACTCGGAACGCTCACGCGTGCGGGCGGAACGAACGATATGTGCGACGACATCATCAGGGATGCCCTCAGGGTGAGCTTCAACCAGCTTCAAGCCTTCGTCGGAAATAACCTGCTGGCCGCGGCGAGGGGAATCAACCGCGCCGAACATCTTGAGATAGGTCAAACCCCAACTAATACGGTCCACATAAACGGGTCGCTTGCCGTTCGGCAGGTTGGGTCGCAACTGGTCTTCAGAAAGCGGGTAGCGCTCCGCTACTGCACTATAAATCTCTTTATTGGTGCGGGGGGTGCGGTCAGACAGGTAAGTCAGAATGCAGGGAATGAATTCGTAGAACTTGGGAAGTTCAACCTCAGTGGTATCAGGCGACTGAGCGGTCATCGGTGTATCTCCATTGATTGATAACGGTGGGTAGTCCGTTCCTAATATACCTCTAATACAAAAGATAATCGTTGCCAGAAGCGCCTGTTTTCCCTTGTACAGGCTTTATTGGTACCGCGGCTGTTGTTAGGCGCGACCGCCGAGGGTCGTAACATTCCAGCGGGCAGTACTATCAGAAGTCACCACACCACAAAACAGGGGAGAACCCGCCGAAGAACGCACCCCCAAATCCTCCACAAACACGCGCCCACCCGCAGGCACACTACGCTCCTTACGATCCACACCCGCACAATACACCGTCATCTTCACACCCGAACGGTTCTCCACCGCAACCGAACCGCCACTCGACACCGTATCGTGCACAAAACCGCGGCTGCCCTGCATCTGAATCTCGCCAACCTCCGCACTCTGACTCGTCAACGGCACACCATCAGGCGCCTCAAACTCACCCGAAGAACCAACACCCGCCGCACGAACCGACACCATCCACTGCGCATCATCAGTCAGCTGCGACGTCGACGCCGTCACACGCGCCGAACTATACGGCACACTCACCGCACCCGCAGACTGAGCGGTACCAGAAGGAGCCGGCGCAGACGCGCTCGCCGTATGACGAACCCACACGCCCGCACCCTCACCCGAACCGCCAGCAACCACCTCAACCGTGGTGCCCGAACCGTCAGAAACCGAAACCTTCATCGTGCCCTCCGGCTCACCGCGACGCTCAAACTCCACATACGAATAGGAGGCGGGCGCCGCCGGGCCCTCAAAAACCGCCTCCTCAACGGCGCCGCGACCGGTAAACAGGCGGAAACCCTCAGAATCCTGAATCACCGGCGCCGTCGCGTGGCTCGCCGCAGTCGGCTCAGACGAAGCCTCAGCAGACGCAGAAGGGGAGGAGTTCAGGGTGGCGCACCCACCCAGGGCGGCGGCGAGCGCACCGGAGAGGCACAGGGTAGCGCCCAGCTGACGGAAGTTCGGCTGAGGAAAACCTGACTGGCGGAAGCTCGGCAGGTGCAAGAAGGAAGCGGTGATGTGTGAAGGCATGAGGCACTCCGATGTGCGGGTCGGCAACGCTACGAGGCAGTAACACTGCGGGGCAGTAACACTACGGGATAGCGCAACCGAGGTGATGGGTACACCACATATTGTGTCAGGTTAAATGCTCGCAGTGCAATGACTGCGGCGTAGCCTAAAGGCCACCGCACAAAGACCACAGCGCAATGAAATAGAAACGCAAACGCAACGGCGCGGAGTATCATTCACACTATGGATAAGGCGGAACAGAACCAGGCAGAAAACACGGTAAAGAACGGCACAGCACCCAATACGTCGGCAGGGAATAGCTCGGGGGATAGCCTCGCGGGTGCGTCTGTGCGCCCTGAAACTACCGCATCTGAAACCGCCCCCGCTGCAGCTAGCCCCGCAGAAGCGAGTCCGGCAGAGTCTACCGCCCTGCCCGTAGACGCTGTGCAGATTGATAGCGCCCGCCTGGACAGCGCCCACGCCGTCTACTCCACTGACCTGGACCCCGACGACGACTACGAAGAAGTCGTCGAAGAATACGCCACCACCGACGAGCCGGACGGCACGCACCGCGAGGAACGCCGCATCACCCGCACCACGCATCACCCGCGCGGCAAGGGCGACCCAAAAGCTGGCGCTCCGAATGCAGGCGCTCTGAAAACGGGTGCTCGGAAAACGGGCTCTCAGAAAGCAGGTACCCAGGGCAACCCTGACGGTGCCGCCGAGATGATTGACGCCGAGATGATTGACGCGGGCGAACCTGAAACGCATACCACGACCATCCGCACGGTCACCCGCACCGTCACGGACCCGCCGCGTCGCGCCCCGCGCACCCGCCTGTTCCGCACGCTCAGTAAGTACCGCGGCGAGAAGAACCTGGCGGAGTGGGAGGACCGCTCCTCCACGCCCATGTTCGTGGCATCCGTGCTGTACCTGCTCGCGTTCGCCGCACCCATCATGAGCACGCGCATCCAGGAACCGTACGACGGGTACCTCAATATCATTCAGATGATTCTGTGGGGCCTATTCGCCGCCGACTACTGCATTCGCCTGTACCTGGCGCCGCGGCGACTCTACTTCATCACGCATAATCTGATGAACCTGGCGATTGTGCTGCTGCCGGCGTGGCGTATTGTCAGCTTCCTCGCCATGATTTACATGACCGCCAACCGCCAATATAAGAGGCTCTCGGAGTTGGCGGTGAAGCTCTTCGGGTACACCGCGATCTTCATCATCATGTTCGCCCTGGCGATCTATTCGGTGGAGTCCTCCGAGCCGGGCACGATGATCCGTGACCTGCCCACCGCGTACTGGTGGACGTTCACGACCCTCGCCACGGTCGGTTACGGCGACGTCTACCCGGTCACCGGTATCGGCAGGGTTATCGCCGTGGTCGTCATGCTGTACGGCGTGGGTATGGTCGCGGTTGCGACCGGTGCGCTCGCCAGCTGGATTATCGAAAAGATTGGTGGCAGGGAGGAGCAGGAGTACCCCGCAACCAAGGCTGACGTGGACGATCTTCGCCAGGAAATTTCTGAGTTGCGTGCCCTGCTGGCGCGTGAGTATGCGCGCCGTGAGGCCCACGACTACACCCTGCGTGAGGTCGTGGATGAAGACGGTGTGCACCCGGTTCCTTCGGAGGCGGAGGCGGCACGTCGCGCCGGTTTCGGTGCTGCTGGTTTTGGTGCCACGGGCTTTACTGCCGAGGGCTTTACTGCCGAGGGCTTTACCGCTCCGGCAGCTTCCGAGGCTACCTCGAATACTGCTCCGGGCGCTGCGCCGGGCACCGCGCAGGCTGGTGAACCCGCCGATTCCTCGACCTCTTATGAGGTTGCGGTGCGTGAGCAGGAGCCAATCGCCCTGCTGGAGGAGACTCGCCAGACGTTCACGATTATTCGTGAGAAGTTCGCGTTGCGCTCTCGCAAATAGTTGTTGAGTTCTGCTGTTGTCTGCAACGAAATTGTGGGTTTGCCGGTGGCGCGGCAGAAATACTGGGGCAGAAATCCATAAAATCTCGCCAGATATTATGTTGTGGCTTGTCAAGGCAAAATTAGCCCGTTCAGAGTGCAAATTGGTGCTCTTGCCTGTGAATAACCCCTCAATTTAAGGTCTAATGTGACCAAACTATCTTTTAAAAATGACCGTCACTAGTGAAACTCCTAGCCAGAGCCTATAAACTGTCTACGTGCCAACTATCGAGCACCCTGTAGCCAATGCGCTACGGGGTGTCGTCGTATGCCCACCTCACTCACGGGTAGGCACCACTCAACTCACAAACTCACTCAAACACACACACACTCTGTTAGGACACTTTCGTGGCACCTAAGCCCACCCTGGGCGCGCTCGCTCTACTCGTCAGCGCGCTCTCCCTCACCGCGTGCGCATCCGCACCGACCAATGCTTTTGGCGCCCCTGACGCGCAGAACAGCCCCTCCGCAACCACTGTTGTCGACCCTGCTGCTTTTGAGACGGTCGAACCTAGCGCTGTTTCCGCCCCCGGCGACGACAGCACCGGAATTAAGGCGGCGGCTGGCGTCTCGCAGGACCCGTCGATTCACCCGACCGCAACCCAGCCCACCGAAACCCCCGCACCGGATAACACGAGTAACCAGGAACCTGTCGTCTCCACTGCGGCGCCCATGCCTTCCTCGGCAGCCGTTGCGCGCTCGCGGAAAATCATGGACGGCACCTGGGTTCAGCAGGGCGCTGCTGACCTTGAGAACTACATGGACGCCGTCATCCACGACGGTGTTATCGAGGTGACCTACCACCTGAACCACGAAGAGCTGGCGACCCCCTTCTGGGTTGGCACTTTCGAGGCAAAAGGGGGTAACTTCAGCTACGTTTCGCACGTGGATCGTGCGAAGCTGGCCCGCGCACCCTACGCCTCCGACAAGGAAACCAAGGAATTTACCATGGAGGACGGCGTGCTGAGCTTCCCCATGACCTATGAGGGTGCCACCCGCATCATTCACCTGGAAAAGCAGCACAGCTAAGCGCGTTGCCGGGGGAGTCATCTCATATCTGGCACGCATGACGGATGGGTCGTTCCCGTTGCCGCGTGCGGGCTATAGAATGGGACTATGAGCGAGAACACGACCCCCGAGCATGGCACCGCAGCCTCGGTGCAGGATTCCTTCGAGCTGCCCGGCGCGCCGGACCAGTTCCAGCGCCTGTGGACCCCGCACCGCACCGCCTACGTGAGCGGTGGCCAGAAGGACTACACCGAGAAGACCTGCCCCTTCTGTACTGCACCCAGCCGCAGTGACGAGGAGTCGCTGATTGTGTACCGCGGCGAGCATGCCTTCGTGATTCTCAACCTCTACCCGTACAACCCCGGGCACCTGCTGGTCTGCCCGTACCGTCACATCCCGTTCTACGATGATGCGACCGAGGCGGAAACCATTGAGATTGCGCAGCTGACTCAGCTCGCCATGAAGGTTCTGCGCGAGGTGTCGCATAATGACGGCTTCAACATTGGTATGAATCAGGGCAAGGTGGGCGGCGCGGGCATTGCTGATCACCTGCATCAGCACATTCTGCCGCGCTGGAGTGGGGATACGAATTTCCTGCCGATTATCGCTCACACCAAGACCATGTCACGCACGCTGGACGATATGCGTGTGGCTATTGCGGAGGGGTTTGCTCGCCTCAGCTAGACAGCCCGGACTGTATATCCCGGTCTAGATAGCGCGGACTAAATATCCTGGACTAGATAGCCCGGTCTAGATAACCCAGTCTAGATAGCCCGGCGACCCGGTTGGCAGGCTTGGTGAGTTTGAAAATCTGCACCCACTACTTCAATTTGCCAACCAGTGCAGAAAAAACTTGCTTCATAAATGCGTAGATTAGGCGGTCGACGCGTATTTGAATGATGTTATGCCCCTTGGATATGGCAAAGTTTTAACTGCAGCAACGCTGCGGGGAAGCTTCCAGCTTCCATGAACACCGCACAGCTCACCGAAAAATAGCGGTCACCGATCGCTTTCGGGCTTGGCAGGGGAAGCACCCTGCATCAACCACAGAGGTCAGCGCCTCAACTGAGAACCCACCCCGCCGTGCGTGAACGCGCGGCAACACTGCGAGGGGTGCGGATCAGCGTGAAGGCTGCTGGCCTCTTTTGCGCCCCGAGGATGTGCGCCGGGAATGCGTGGAGCGTCTGGGGTAGTCCCGCCAGCCGCGCCGTGAACCCGCCAGAGCCGTTAGATGCGCCAGCACTAGATGTGCCAGACCCGCTAGAGTGGAATGCTATGGACTACCCCAACCTGCTTGAGACTGCTTTCGACGAGTTTAGTGCCGCGCCCGCTGTAGCTACTGTGCCTACTGTAGCTACTGCGCCTGCCGCCGGTAATGATGCCGCCGGTGATTCTGCAGGCGCGCCGCAGCTGCTCATCTGGAGGCAGATTCGCTGGTCCAATCGCCGCCCGCTCATTGAGGTGGAACCGGTCGTTCCTGTAACTGGTGGAGCCATTGGCGGGGCCGCTGAAGGAGCTCATCACCGGGCATCTCAAGCGGCGGGGGAGAGTGCTCCTATTCAGGAAAGCGTGCCCGAGCAGCTTGGCGTTCCGAGCGGGGTGCGCATCCAGATTCCGCTGACCCCCGGCGCCTACCTGGGGTTGCGTATTCCGCGCGATAGCGAGGGGGAACTCTACCGCTACTGCGCCGGCTACACCACCGGCGTAAGTGGTGACGCCGCCCCCGAATCCACCCCCGACACCGCCTCCGAACCCGGGGTTACCTCCGCCGGAATCCGCCGCGTACCCTGCCCCGAAGGCACCCGCATCCAGCGTGGCCAGCAGTGCCCGCGCTGCACCGCCCGCGACGAATTCACCGCCCTGCACAGCGCGCACCTGTACCCCGGAACGCTCACCGAATCCATGCGCGCCTACGCCATGCTGGAGCACCGCCTCTACATCGCGACGTTCCCGGACGGCACGCACAAGGTCGGCACGAGCTCCCTGCATTCGACCCCGCGCCGCCTGGATGAGCAGGCGGTCGCTACCGCCACCTACATTGCGCTCGCGCCCGACGGCCTGGCCATTCGCCGCGCCGAAGATGCCGTGACCGCCCTCGCGAAGATTCCGCAGGTCAAGCAGGTGGCGAGCAAGTACCGCGCCTGGACGAACCCGCTGCCCGGCGCGCAGCTTCGCTCTGCCCATCAGGAGGCGGTTGCCCGCGCCCGCGAAGCGCTCGCCGAGCTGGCACGCACCGAGCCGGAGGTGCCGCTTACTGCCCTGGATGAGCCGTGGATTCCGTCGCTTGCCATGAACCGCCCGTATGCGGCTCTGCGGGCGCAATCGCCCGAACCGCTGGTGCCGTGTGACCCCGGTACCGAGAGCGGGGCGGCTGGTTTCTTCTGCACGGGTGCGGCGGGTCAGTTTTTGAGCGCCCACACCGGCGATGCTGACGCGGCGTTCCTGGTGAATACTGCCGCGTGGCGGAATGTGCTGGTGGAGCCCGCGCAGGAGTTCACGCGGGTGCGGGTGCAGGGCTCGCTGTTCTAACTACCCCAGCACCCTGCCCCTTCCGGCGTGAGCGAACGAGTCCCGGCGGACCATTCAGCCGCTGGCGTGCGTGTACTAAAATGGTAAGCATGTCCAAACCCCTCATTCGTCTTCTCGGCCAGGGCGTACGCGCCGCGACTAAGCTTCGCGGCGGCGGCTCCGCCTTCCCCGGCCTTGTCATGGAAAAATTGCACCCCGACTTCGTCGCTGAAGAGCTCGCGAAGCTGCCCTACGGCGTGGTTGTTGTCTCCGGCACGAACGGTAAGACCACCACCACGAAGATGGCTGTGCAGCTGCTTGAAGCTCAGGGTCTGAAGGTTTTCACTAACCGCACCGGTTCGAACTTTGTGCGCGGTGTTGCCGCGGCACTGCTGGGCGAGATGACTCTCGGCGGCAAGCTTGACGCTGATATTGCCGTGCTTGAGCTGGACGAGGCGCACGCCGTGCACTTCGTCAAGGCTGTCAAGCCCGACTACGCTCTGCTGTTGAACGTTCTGCGTGACCAGTTGGACCGCTTCGGTGAGATTGACACGACCCGCCGCATGCTGGCGACCGTCGCCTCCGCAACGACCGGTACCGTGGTGCTCAACCGTGAGGATCCGCGCATCCGCTCCCTCGCTGAGAACGTGCAGCCGGGTGTGACCGTCAAGTACTACGGCCTGGATGAGTCCCTGCGCTCGTACTTCCCCTCGGACGATGAGATGCGCGGCGGCACCGTCGCGAAGGCAACCCTGCCCGATGCAGACGTCACTCTGACCGCTTTCTCCGGCACCTCCGCAACCTTCGACCTGGCGGGTGTGGAGCGAGTCGGCGAGATTAACCTGTACGGCATTTACAACATCTTCAACGCGGCTGGCGCTATGGCGCTGACCCGCGCCGTCATGGGTGAGAAACTCAACGAGGATAAGCTCATCGCGGAGTTGGCGAAGATTACCCCCGCCTTCGGTCGCGGTGAGACCCTGAACGTGAACGGCCGCCCGCTGCAGCTGCTGCTGGTGAAGAACCCGAGTGGTTTCCGCCTGTCCCTGGCGAGCGCGAACGCTGACGACTACGCCACCATGATCACGATTAACGACCAGTACGCTGACGGTCGTGACGTGTCCTGGCTGTGGGATGTTGACTTTGACAGCTTGAAGAAGACCGGCGTGCAGATGGTTTCGGGTGTGCGCGCCTGGGATATGGCGCTGCGCCTGGAGCATGACGGCGTGAAGGTTGACGAGGTCAACGAGAACCTCGCCGATGCGCTCAAGGGCTTCATTGCCTCCAGCGGTAACGCGCCCATGCGTATTTTCTGCACCTACACCGCAATGCTGGCTCTGCGTGAAGAGCTCGCAAAGATTACTGACGTTGAGAGGGTCTCCTAATGACGGCAACTCACACTTTTGAGGGCACCCCCGCCTCCGGCCCCAATAACGGTAAGACTCTGCGTATTCTGCAGCTGTACCCGCTCGACATGAACATTTACGGCGACTGGGGTAACACCCTGGCGTTGGCTCGTCGCGCGCAGGCACACGGCTTTGACGTGCAGATTCTGGATCACAACCCCGGTCAGCCCTTCCCGGAGGATGTTGACATTATTCTGGGTGGCGGTGGTCAGGATTCCGGTCAGTCCGTGATTCAGGACGACCTGCACGCGAACGGTGACACGCTGCGCTCGCTGGCTGAGGCTGGCGTGCCGATGCTCGTCATTTGTGGCCTGTACCAGCTGTTCGGCAAGGAGTTCCGCACCCGTGAGGGTGAGGTGCTCAAGGGCATCGGAATTTTTGATGCGCACACGGTCGGCGGCGATGACCGACTGATTGGCAACATTGTTGAGGAGTCCAAGGAGTTCGGCACCGTGATTGGTTTTGAGAACCACTCGGGTCTGACTTACCTGGGCGCCGGATGCACCCCGCTGGCTACCGTCACCAAGGGCGAGGGCAACAACGTGACCGACTCGCATGAGGGTGCGCGCGTGCACAATGTGATTGGCACCTACCTGCACGGTTCGCTGCTGCCGAAGAACCCGAAGATTTCGGACTACCTGATTGAGCAGGCGGCTAAGCGTAAGTTTGGTGAGTTCACGCCGAACACTATTGACGACTCGCTGGTGGAGAAGGCGCGCGCTTCGGCTGCGTCTCGCCCCCGCTAGCATCCTTCCGGGTGGTGGCGTGCACTTTCTGAGGTGGTGTGCGCCTCCGCTACGGTATAGTTATGTGAGTACAGTACGGTGCGTGGGACGTTTCGCCGTGCCCGCACAGAGGTTTTGACTAAGGGAGATACGAATGTCCGGTCACTCTAAATGGGCGACTACTAAGCACAAGAAGGCTGCTATCGACGCCAAGCGCGCGAAGGCGTTCGCGAAGTTCATTAAGGCAATTGAAGTTGCAGCACGTATGGGCGGCGCTGATATTGCTGGTAACCCCGCTCTTGACCTGGCTGTGTCGAAGGCGAAGAAGAACTCCGTTCCTAACGACAACATTGACCGCGCAATCAAGCGTGGCGCTGGCCTGACCGGTGAGACCATTGACTACACCGAAATCATGTACGAAGCACGCGGCCCGCAGGGTACCGCTCTGTACATTGAGTGTCTGACCGATAACCGTAACCGTGCAGCGTCTGAGGTTCGCCTGGCTGTGACCCGTAACGGCGGCACCATGGCTGACCAGGGTTCGGTTGCGTTCCTGTTCGAGCGTAAGGGCGTTGCTGAGGTCACCAAGACTGACGGTCTGACCGAGGATGACGTTCTGATGGCTGTTCTGGATGCAGGTGCCGAAGAGGTTCTGGACGAGGGCGACGTGTTCACCGTTGTTTCCGCAGCGACCGACCTGCCCGAGATTCGTAAGGCACTGGACGAGGCTGGCCTGGAGTACAACAACGACGACCCGGTCTTCCGCCCGACCATGCAGGTTGACCTGGACGCCGAGGGTGCTAAGAAGTTCATGAAGCTGGCAGACGCTATTGAAGAGCTCGACGACGTTCAGAACGTCTACTCGAACGCTAACGTTTCTGCTGAGGTTATGGCAGAGCTGGAAGCTGAGTAATCGCTCGGATTCTGATATCTGATGCTTGAAGAAGCCGCTCCTTTAACCGAGCCGCCGTAGGGTGGCTGGTTGGGGGAGTGGCTTCTTAGCGTCTTGGGGTGTTCTCGTGGTGACCGTTCTCGCGGTGACTATTCTCGTGGCGTGCCTCAGTGCCGGGTGCTAGGATTCTGAAGGGCTAGAATCTAGAGATTCTCTAGGGAGTTTGTCGAAAGGGGAGATGATGGCTGCCGCTCAACCTGCCGCACGCGATAGCATGCGTGAGAACCGCGCCGCCACCGCTGTGGAGCGTGTACCGGGTGCAACCCGCATCATGGGTGTGGACCCTGGTCTGACCCGCTGCGGCTTCTCCATGCTCGATATGACCGCCGACCGTAAGGCGCACTTCGTGAACGTGGGTGTTGCCGGCACGATCCCGGCGGAGTCCCTGGACCAGCGTATTCTCTGGATTTTCAACGCCGCCTCCCACTGGCTCGACACCTACAAGCCGGATGCCTTGGCGATTGAGCGTATCTTCGCTCAGGAGCAGGTGAACACGGTGATTGGTACGGCGCACGCTTCGGGTGCGGTGATTTCTGCGGCGGCAATGCGTGGCGTGCCGGTGTTCTTCCACACCCCTTCGGAGGTGAAGGCGGCGGTGACCGGTAGCGGCCGCGCCGATAAGGCATCCGTGGGTCGCATGGTGACTCGTATTTTGGGGCTGGAATCCATGCCGAAGCCCGCCGATGCTGCCGATGCCCTCGCGATTGCAATCTGTCACGGCTGGCGTGGTGGCGGCATCGGTTCGGGTATTAACATGGCGGCGCAGACGCAGACTCACCAGGGTTCACGCCCGGCACAGGCTCGCCGCGGTGGGTCGTTGACTCCGGCGCAGCGTGCCTGGATGGAGGCGGAGGCGCGCGCTCGTCGCTAGAGGTGCCTGTGTGTCTTCGTGGGCTCTGGCGCCCCTCCTGCTAGTTCGCATGTATTCGCTAAGAAGTTCGAATATATGCTTGATTTCAGAAGAAATATTCTAATATACTTGTAGTGTCTCCCCGTCGAACTGGGGGAGTGCGTTCTGTGGGTGCCGGAGTTCCCGGTGCCCTCACACTGCCGCGAGCCTCAATCCGTGGGCGCGGTGTTGAAAGGTGGAGAGAAATGATTGCATCCCTGACCGGTCGTGTGGCTCAGGTGGGCCTTGATCATGCGGTGATTAACGTGAACGGTTTCGGCATGCTCGTGTACGCTACCGCGCGTACTCTCTCCAAGCTGCGCACCGGTGAGGAAGCTACCGTGCTGACCACCATGATTGTGCGTGAAGAGTCGATGACTCTCTACGGTTTTTCAGAGCCTGCCGAGCGTGAAGTGTTCGATATGATGCTTTCGGTTTCCGGCATTGGTCCGCGTATTGCTCTGGCGGTGTTGAGTGTTCACACTGCCGCTGAGGTGGAGCGCGCCGTGGCGACCGGTGACGATAAGGCGTTCACGAAGGTTCCCGGTATTGGTCCGAAGGGTGCCCGCCGTATTGTGCTGGAGCTTGCCGGCAAGCTGATTCTCAGCGATGGTCAGACCGATGAGCTGCCGCTGAGCCAGGGCATCGTCTGGAAGCCGCAGGTGCTTGACGCTCTCACCTCCCTGGGCTGGAGCGAGAAGGACGCTTCCGCCGCTATTGACGCTTATGTGCAGCACAACCCTGCCGCAGAGACCGAGCCGGTGGGTGTGGCTCTGCGCGGTGTGCTCGCCTCCTTGGGTACTCAGAACACGGTGAGCCGCCACTAATCGGCGCACCCTGTTCGTTGTATCCCACTCAAACTTTTGTGAAAGAAGAATTCTATGAGCCAGAATCCCTATGAGCCGCAGCCCGCGGCGTCCCTGGTTTCCGGCGGGTATTTTCCCGGTCAGGTGCCCGGCACTCAGGCGTCTTCAGCTCCCGCCCAGCGCCTTGTGGCGATGGAAGAAGAGCCTGAAGAGAAGATGATTGAGGCGGCACTGCGCCCTAAGTCCCTGGATGACTTTGTGGGTCAGCGCCGTGTGCGTCAGCAGCTGTCCCTGGTGCTGGAGGCTTCGAAGATGCGTGGCCGTAGCGCCGACCATGTGCTGCTGTCGGGCCCTCCCGGTCTGGGTAAGACCACTCTCGCAATGATTATTGCGGCAGAGATGGAGGCGCCGTTGCGCATCACCTCCGGTCCGGCGATTCAGCATTCGGGTGATTTAGCGGCGATTCTGTCTTCGCTGACCCCCGGTGAGGTGTTGTTCCTGGATGAGATTCACCGTATGAGCCGCCCGGCTGAGGAAATGCTCTACATGGCGATGGAAGATTTCCGTGTGGACATTGTGGTCGGTAAGGGCGCGGGTGCGACCTCCATTCCGTTGGAGCTGCCGCAGTTCACCCTGGTCGGTGCGACGACCCGCGCGGGTCTGCTGCCCGGCCCTCTGCGTGACCGATTCGGCTTTACCGGTCACCTGGAGTTCTACTCGGTGGAGGAGCTTGAGCTGGTACTTCGCCGTAGCGCGGGCCTGATGGACATGCAGATTACCTCCGAGGGATTCACCGAGATTGCCGGTCGTTCCCGAGGCACGCCGCGTATTGCGAACCGTCTGCTGCGCCGTGTGCGTGACTGGGCGCTGGTGAACGGCGTGGATCGCATCAACGCGACCGACGCCGCAACCGCGCTGGACATGTACGAGGTGGATTCGCGCGGCCTGGATCGCCTGGACCGTGCCGTGCTGGAGGCGCTGATTCACAAGTTCGGCGGCGGCCCGGTGGGTCTGTCCACCCTCGCCATTGCGGTGGGTGAAGAGACGGAGACCGTGGAGACGGTTGCCGAGCCGTACCTGGTGCGTGAGGGTCTGATTGGTCGCACCCCGCGCGGTCGTGTGGCTCTGCCCGCGGCGTGGGAGCACCTCGGCCTGGAAGCGCCCGAGATTCAGCTCTAGACCCGCACCAGCTGATAACACAGCAGTTGATGACACAGTAGTTGATGACACAGTAGTAGCCCGTGGGAGGTAGCAACCTCCCGCGGGCTTCTCTGTGCCCCGGTTTCTGCAGGGGCGGCGCTCTTCTACCGGTTCTGCAGGCGCTGTCGGGTTCTATTGGGCTTTGCTGGTCTTTACCAGCGACATAAAATTACGCCGAGAGAGTCCAAAACTCAGGTTAACCTCACAAAAACGCTGATTCGGGGCGCTAAAGCTCATGCTCTCGCGTAGGATGGATACGTACTGTATCTACGATTCCACACCTTCTGGTACGCTCAACCCTCGCGGTGAGCGGCACGGGTGCGGATGTGAAAGTGAGACCATGGATCTTAACTTCCTCATCAACGTCATCATGACGGTTGTCTTCTTTGCCGCAGTTATGTGGTTCTTTACTTCCGCTAAGAAGAACCAGCAGAAGCAGCTGGAGGCGCTGCAGGCAATGCGACGTGCGCTCGTCCCTGGTGATCAGGTGATGACTGCTTCCGGCGTCTATGGCACCGTTGTCAGCACTGACCTTGAGAACAACAAGCTGCAGCTTCAGATTGCAGAGGGCGTTGTGATTACTGCGTCCATGAACGCGATCCTGAACCTTGTTGAGGAGGAGGCCCCCGCAGCGCCCCTGACCGAGGACGTGTACGAGGCTACCGCATCCGAAGCTCCCGCTTCCGATACCTCTTCTGATACTGCTAAGTAATTCAGAGCGTATGAGCCCGGCGCCCATGAGCGGCGTCGGGTTTTCGCGTTACGGAATCTGTAGAACACTCAATACTATTCACACGAAGAAGGAACATTATGGCTAAGCGTTCACCGCTTGCAGCCGCGCGAGGGGCGCTCCTCTCGATGGTCCTGCTCATGGTTGTTATGGCTGCCGGTATTTTTGGCAGCACCTACTCGGGAGGTTCTTGGGCACCGAAGCTCGCCCTGGACCTTTCGGGTGGTACTCAGATGATTCTTTCTCCGAAGGTCAATGGCTCTTCGGATGGGAACGTCACCCAGGAGCAGTTGAACCAGGCGGTTGAGATTATTCGTCAGCGCGTTGATGGTGCCGGCGTTTCGGAGGCGGAGGTTACCACCTCCTTCGGCTCGGGTAATAACGTGGTTGTTTCGGTTCCCGGAACGATTAGCGCTGAGACTCGTCAGCTGATTCAGGCGTCTGCAAATATGACGTTCCGTCCGGTGCTGCTTTCTGGTGCCGGTACTGCGGTGGCTGAGGATGCCCGCACTGCGGACGATAAGCTGCCCAAGCCGTCTGCGGAACCGACTGATGGTTCGGACCGCAACTGGATTACTGCGGACCTGTACAAGCAGTACGAGGCGAAGGACTGCACCGCGGCACGCAATGAGGACGCCGATAGTGCGGACCCGACTAAGCCGATGGTGGCGTGCTCCACTGACGGTCGGGAGAAGTACATTCTGGGTCCTGTGGAGCTGAGCGGTAGCGATATTTCTACCGCAAGCCACTCGCAGGAGACGAGCGGCCAGGGCGTGACCACGGGTCGTTGGGCTGTGAACATTCAGTTCAACGATGAGGCTCGTGAGAAGTTCCAGAACATTACTTCTCGCCTGAACGCGATTCGTGCACAGAACGCAAATGATCCGCGCGCTCGCTTCGCGATTCTGCTGGACGGCAAGGTGCTGTCCTCCCCGGTGTCGCAGGCTGTGATTTCTGATGGTAAGCCGCAGATTACGGGTAACTTCACCGAGCAGGAAGCGAAGGCTCTCGCCGATCAGCTCAAGTACGGTGCCCTGCCGATTAGCTTCACGATCCAGTCGGAGCAGCAGATTTCTGCGACTCTGGGTTCGGAGCAGCTGCGTGTGGGTCTGCTGACCGGTCTGATTGGTCTGCTGCTGGTGTTTGTGTACTCGCTGTTCCAGTACCGTCTGCTGGGCTTTGTGACGATTGCGTCGCTGATTGTTGCGGGCATCATTTCGTATGAGGCGATTGCGCTGCTGGGTTGGGCGTTGAACTACCGCTTGTCCCTGGCCGGTGTGGCGGGTCTGATTGTGGCGATTGGTGCTACGGCTGACTCGTTCATCGTCTACTTTGAGCGTATCCGTGACGAGATCCGTGCGGGCCGCACGATCCCGTCGGCGGTGAACCACGGTTGGCAGCGCGCATCCCGCACTATTTTGGCGTCGAAGGCTGTGAACCTGCTGGCTGCTGTGGTGCTGTACGTGGTGTCGGTTGGTTCGGTGAAGGGCTTCGCGTTCACCCTTGGTTTGACTGCGATTGCTGACCTTGTGGTCGTGTACCTGTTCACCCACCCGATGCTGACCCTGCTGGCGAATACCCGCTACTTCGGTGAGGGTCACCGCCACTCGGGCCTGTCGCCTGAGTCGCTGGGTGCTACGCCGCTGTACCGTGGTGCTGGTCGCCTCCGCAGCCCGGAGGAGAAGCAGCTGAGCATTGCTGAGCGTCGCCGTGCAGAGCGTGCCGCCGCTGAGGCTGACGAGTCTGCTTCTGATGAGAAGAAGGAGAGCTAAGCATGGCTACCGATGTGAAACCTAATGCTTTTGCCCGCTTCGGTAATGACCTGCATTCGGGTGCCCGCTCGTACCCCTTCGTGGGTAAGCGCCGCCTGTGGCTGCTGCTGGCTACTGTGCTGATGGCGGTTTCGGTTCTGATTCCGGCTGTTGGTGGCGGCTTCAACCTGGGTATTGATTTCCGTGGCGGTTCGGAGTTCGTGGTCTCGAAGACCGCGCACGTTGATACTGCTACGGGTGAGCGCATTATTCACGAGAAGGCGAAGGACGCTTCGGATGTTCGCGTGACCAATATTGCGCCGGGTACGATTCGTGCCCAGATGAGCAAGCTCAGCGATGATGAGACTCTGCAGGTGAAGGCGGCTCTGCAGGAGGGTTACGGCGTCTCTGAGAATGACGTGACCTCCTCGTTTGTGGGCCCGACCTGGGGTGCGGATGTGACCCGTCAGGCGTTCTGGGGTCTGGTTGCGTTTGTGGTGCTTGCGCTGATTGGTATGGCGTTCTACTTCCGCACCTGGAAGATGTCGCTGGCGTCTATTGCGGGTCTGTTCTTCACCGTGGTGGTGACGGTTGGCCTGTACGCCGCGTTCGGCTTCGAGATTACTCCGAGTGCAATTATTGGTTTCTTGACGATTCTGAGCTACTCGCTGTACGACTCGGTGGTGGTGTTTGATAAGATCCGCGAGAACACTGAGGATGTGCTGGAACGCCGCGACACGACCTTTGCCGAGCAGATTAACCTGGCGGTGAACCAGACCCTGGTCCGTTCGATTAACACCGCTATTGTGGGTGTTCTGCCGGTGGGCGCGATCCTGTTCATTGGTGCGTTCATCCTGGGTGCGGGTACTTTGCAGGACCTGTCCCTGTCGCTGTTTGTGGGTATTCTGGTGGGCATGTTCGGCACGCTGTTCGTGTCTGCGCCGCTGTATGCTTCGCTGCGTTTGGGTGAGCCTCAGATTCGTGAGCACACCGCGAAGGTGGAGAGCGGCAACTTCAAGGACGCTGAGGCTGAGGAGGCTGACGAGGCTGAGGGTGACTCTTCGGAGGAGCCCGCCGAGGCTGAGAAGTCTGAGGAGTCCGCGGATTCCGCAGAGGACGAGAAGGCGGCCGAGAAGCCCGCTAAGAAGCCGGCACGTGCAACCATTGAGATTCACCGCGTGAACCTGAACGGTTAGCCAACGTTCCGCCAGCACTACTAGTGCTACTGTGCTACTGGCGTTGCTAACGATAGGGGAGTCGATACCGAGAGGTGTCGGCTCCCCTTTAGCGTGCCCGATTATTTCCTAAACAACGCGCTCTGGTGTGTTAAAACGTCGCATAGTTTGGCGCGTTCCAGACCGCTGGGTAGGATAAGAAGTGAAGATACTGTGCGCTCGCGTTTGAGCCTGCTGATGGCTGGTTTGGCCGGTATAGCCCTCAACGATGAGGAACCTGAGTGTGCGGCTGATTATCTTGAGTCCGAAGGAGCCTGGAATGAGTGCAGAACCTGCCGTGAACACCAACGCTGAGAACCCTGCAGGGACCGCCGAGAAGCCCGCGGTTCGGCCCGCTGGCCCGATTCCTCTGCCTGAAACTGATTCGTCTGACGCAAAGAAGAAACGCGGCTCGCACCGCGTCATGGCTGCTGGCGGACGTGTGCCCAACCGCCTGGTCTTCGGTAGCCGCAGCAGCAAGATGGAAGCCTCCGACTCGAACGGCGGCACCATCCGTTTCTCCCCGATGATTGCGCCGGTCGTACGTGCCGTGCGCCGCTACCACCCGGACGAAGACATCCAGGTGCTGCAGCGCGCCTACGAGGTGGCGAACCGCTGCCACGAGGGTCAGAAGCGTAAGAGTGGCGACCCGTACATCACCCACCCGGTCGCTGTGACCGCGATTCTTGCGGAGATGGGCGCGACCGGCCCCGTGCTCGCCGCCGGCCTGCTGCACGACACGGTGGAAGACACCGACTACACGATGGAGCAGCTCACCGAAGAGTTCGGCGAGGAGGTCGCCTACCTGGTCGACGGTGTGACCAAGCTGGACAAGATGACCTACGGCGAGAACGCCTCCATTGAGACGATTCGTAAGCTCGTGCTGTCTATGAGCAAGGACATCCGCGTGCTGCTCATCAAGCTTGCCGACCGCCTGCACAACGCCCGCACCTGGCGTTTTGTGCCGCAGGCTTCTGCCGCGAAGAAGGCAGAAGAGACCCTGAAGATTTACGCGCCGCTCGCGCACCGCCTGGGCTTGAACACGATCAAGTGGGAGCTGGAGGACCTGTCCTTCGCCGCCATGAGCCCGGAAATTTACGCCGAAATGGTGCGCATGGTCGGCGAACGCACCCCCGCGCTCGAAAAGTTCCTGAACGAGGCGCGCACCAAGATTAAGGAGCGCCTGGTACAGGTCGGTATCGAGGCGACCGTGACGGGCCGCCCCAAGCACTACTACTCGATTCATCAGAAGATGAAGACGAAGGGCCGCAGCTTCGACGAGATTAACGACATCCTCGCCGTGCGCATCATGGTTGAGGAAGAGGCGGAGTGCTACACCGTGCTCGGCCACGTGCTGTCCCTGTGGCCGTCGATGACTGGTCGTTTCAAGGACTACATTAAGAACCCGAAGAACAACAACTACCAGTCGCTGCACCTGACTGTGTACGGCCCGGGTAACCTGCCGCTTGAGATTCAGATTCGCACCTACAAGATGCACGAAGAAGCTGAGTACGGTGTGGCGGCGCACTGGCGCTACAAGGCGGCATCGCGCGGCGAGAAGGTCGCAGCTCGTGGCGGCGCACCCGCGAAGGATCCGAAGGAGCCGGGCACCCAGACCTCGGCAATGATGAACGTCGGCATCCTGCAGTCCATCGCCGAAATTTCGAACTCCAACCCGGAATCGGAAAAGTTCTACGAGTCGCTCGCCGACACCCTCGACACCGACGAAATCGTCGTACTCACCCCCAACGGCGAGGCAATCGCTCTGCCCAACGGCTCCACCCCCGTGGACTTCGCCTACGCCATCCACAGTGAGGTCGGCGACCGTACCGTCGGCGCGAAGGTCAACGGCCGCCTGGTACCGTTGCACACGGTTCTGCCCACCGGCGCCACCGTCGAAATCATGACCACGAAGAACGAAGACGCCGGACCCAGTGAGGACTGGCTGAAGTTCGTTCGCTCCTCGCGCGCTCGCACGAAGATCCGCCAGTACTTCGCGAAGGAACGCCGTCTGGAGGCGCTGCTCGCCGGCCGCGAGATGCTCACCAAGAGTATGCGCAACAGCGAGCTGCCGCTGCAGAAGATGATGAGCCCGGAGATTATGACTCAGGTGGCTCAGCTGCTGCACAAGAACGATGTGGCGTCGCTGTACCGTGCGATTGGTGAGCACGAAATCGCGCCGAAGCAGGTCATTGACACCCTGGTTGAGGTGCACCGCGGCGACGAGCCGGCACCCGAGGTTGAGGTCAGCGACTTTGACGAGACGCTGCTGAAGTCCACCCGCAAGGCGATTGGTGATAACGGCGTGATTGTGCCGGGTGCTGAGGGTGTGCTGACGAAGATTGCGCGCTGCTGCACCCCGGTCCCGCCGGATGACATTATCGGCATTGTGACCCGTTACAACGGCATTTCGGTGCACCGTCGCGACTGCCCGAACATGCGTAACGCTGACGAGGAGCCGCGCGTGACTACGGTCGAGTGGGCGTCTTCGCCGACCGCTACGTACCGTGTGCAGATTCAGGTGGAGGCGCTGGACCGTAAGGGCCTGCTGAGCGACCTGATTCGCGCGATCTCTGAGTCGGGCGTGAACATTCTGGATGCGCGCGTGCACACTTCGGAGGATCGTACCGTGGTGGACCGCTTCGCCCTGGAGCTGGGTGACCGCTTCATGCTGGAGCATGTGCTGAACGTGGTCCGTAACGTGACGGGCGTGTACAAGGCGTACCGCCTGACCGGCGCGAAGCCCTCGGAAGCGTAGCCTCTTTAGAAATATCCTTCATAGGTTGATTCGAGGTGCTGGTTTTTGTACTCTTGAATTAACCGTTCGGCCCGCTACTCTTGATGGAGTAGACGGGCCGGATTTCTATTTTCTGGTCTTTTACATTGAGAAGCTACATGTGTTTCGAAAAGCCACTTCTTTGGTGGCTTCTCGAAACACATGTGGCTTTTCGCCGTTAAGCGGGGTGGGGTCCAGAATGACGAACCAGTACGCACATGTTGTTCTCATTGGGCATAATGAATGTGGTGGCAATGGTTGCTGCAACACATACAACGAAATGGTTTTTATATGTCTGACATGTCTGATGCTCACATTTCCTCTTGTTTGAACTACTTGAGCCGTGAGCTTGATCCGCTACTGACTCGGCTGGTGGTTGAGAAGGGCCTGATGTCCCAGTCGCAGGTTAAGGAGTACGGCTGGACCGCTATTCTGTGGTACTTGGATGATCAGCGTAATCGCAATGTTGAGTTGAGCCGATACAATCCGCGCGATATTCAGGTTCAGCTGCGTATGCTGACTGAGCCGGTAGGTAATTCTGAGCGGAAGCACCCGTTTGAGCCTGATTCGAGCCGTACCGTGAGTACGTATGCGCAGGATTTGCGTATTTTCCGCAATAAGAAGATGCATTACATGGAGATGGACCGCAACGACGCGGTGCGTATCTACGATTCGGCGGCTCGTCTTTTTGAGGCGTTGGGTGCGCCGGAGCAGAAGGCATGGTGTGAGAGCCAGCTGGACCGTGTACATGCTGAGTTGTTTGGTGTTGGTGAGGCGGCACCGGTTCGTCGTGAGCTGGATGAGGAGGTCCGCCAGGCGGCTTCGGCGGCGCGTTCGTCGAAGGCTGAGGTGTCTGCGCCTCGTGGTGCGTTTACTCGCCCGGCTCGCCCGGCACGTCCGGCACCGGTTCCGCAGCCTGCCCAGCCTGCGGCTCCTTCTTCGACTTCTCAGCCGGCTTCTTCTTCGCCTGCTCCGCTGTGTCTTGCAGTGGGGGAGGGCCGTTACTCGTTTGAGCCGTGGGAGCCGATGCCGCTGGGTGACCGCGATATTTTTGATTCGCTACGCAGTAAGCGTTCTAAGGATCAGATGTCTGCTGCTCTTGAGCAGATTGTGTCTTTTGAGGGACCGGTTCAGGCGGATCGTTTGGCGACTTTGGCGGCGCAGTGCTTTGGTGTGAGCCGTTTGGCGAAGAAGAACCGCGACTGGATTATCCGTTTGGCGGGTCGTATGCCTGAGCTGCAGGTGGATGAGCATAAGTTCGTGTGGCATGTTGAGGCGCCGCGGGAGGAGTATGGCGAGTTCCGTCCTTCGGTTGATGGTGCGATGCGCGAGTTTGACCAGATTAGTCCGGTTGAGATTGCGAATGCTTGGCGCTTCTATGAGCAGGATCCTGAGCTGATGGATGAGGGTCAGGATGTTGAGTCGGCTGTGTTGGCGACTTTTGGCCGTAAGCGTCGTACTGCGAAGGTTAAGGCTCAGTTGGAGCTGGCTAAGGCGCTGTTGGCTGCTTAGCCAGGCGTGATGGCTGTGTGAGCCTGGGCGACGGTTGCTGTTGGTGGCGGGTGCGCGTATTAGGGCCCTGTTGGGTGTGCGCCCGTCACCGGCAGTTCTGTCAGTTCTAGAGTGTTTCTAGGGTGAAAACGCAGATTATTTCGGTATATGCCGTCAATTTATTGCGGTATGTGTGTGTTTTCCGCTTATTTTGTCAGGGGTTCCATATATTTTGAGTGTATGGAGCAAGGGCATAGCTCCATGGGGTCTGTTATCTGAGTGAACCGAAGGAGAGATACTCATGGACCTGAGCGGTTACTACACCGGTGATGATTTTCGCGAGTTCTACGCTGGGCAGGACGCCTCGAATATTGACGATTTCTTCACTGAGAACGGTGAGTTTTTGATGGATCGGCTTCCTGAGCTGACGGAGCGTGAGGCTTTGGCTCAGATTCGTTTCTGTGATTCTTGTGCGGCGTTGTGTCAGAGTGGTTACGCTTTGGATGAGGCCGAGGACGCCCTCCGAGATACCTATACTCTGGCTGTCTGAACCCTGACTGCTTGAACCCTGGCCGTTTGAGCCCTGGCTGTCTGAACCCTGGCTGGTTGAACCTGCTCTTTCTAGATTCAGAGCTGAGTCTAGCGTTTGTTTTTCTTTCTTTATGGGGCTGTAGGCTTCGTATATTTTCTGTTTTCTATCCGCTTCTGGCGACCCGAAAGGTACTGTTGTGACGACCATTAACGATTATCAGGCTAAGTTTTATGCGCATGAGTTGCGCCGTAGCTATGCCGATAATGAGCTGGGTAAGCTGACAAGTCTGCTGTTTGATGCGCAGGTTGAGCCTAAGCCGCATCAGATTGATGCTGCTCTTTTTGCTTTGCAGTCTCCCCATATGAAGGCCGCTATCCTCGCTGATGAGGTTGGTCTGGGTAAGACCATTGAGGCTGGCATTGTGATTACTCAGTTTTGGTCTGAGCGTCGCCGCAATATTTTGATTGTGGCTCCGGCGTCGTTGCGTCAGCAGTGGAAGCAGGAGTTGTGGGATAAGTTCATGATTCCTGCGACTCTGGTTGATTCTAAGAACGCAAGGGATGTTATCGAAGAGACCCGTCGGGGTGAGCCGTCGGTTTTGATTTGTTCGTACCAGTTCATGACGAGCTTTCAGGATAAGCTGGGTTCGTTGCCGTGGAATCTGATGGTGCTGGATGAAGCCCACTATCTGAGGAACTTCTACATGCCGGCTCATCGGCAGCCGAAGAGCGCTTTGGCTGCTTCGAAGATTGCTAAGGCGGCGCAGAAGGTTCTTCTGCTGACGGCTACTCCTCTGCACAATAGGATGGAGGAACTGTACGGCCTGGTCTCCGTGATTGATCCTGAGTTCTTTGATAGCTTGAAGGCGTTCCGTGCGCGTTATGTTAATGGGTCTTCTGAGTTGTCTAAGAACGCGGCGATGGAGGACTTGCAGGAGCGTCTGAGCATGCTGCTGAAGCGTCATCTGCGCAAGGACGTGAACCTGTATGTGCGTTATACGAACCGTGGCACTGAGACGTTCCAGTTTGAACCTACGGAGAAGGAACAGCAGCTGCATGAGATGGTTCAGTCGTTTGTTCATAACTCGACTTTTATGCAGTACTCTCCGGCGCGTAGTCTGATGGCGATTCAGCTGTTCAAGCGTTTGGGCTCTTCGACGTTTGCGGTTTCTTCCACTCTTGAGTCTATGGCTGAGCGTCTGCGCTACCTTACGGAGCCTGAAGTTCTGACGGTGAAGGAAGTCTCGGATGCCTCGCGTTCCTTTGCGCGTGGAGGTGCCGATTTTGATGGTGATGCGGGCCCCTCTGAGGACAGCTGGCTGTCTAACCTTTCGGATAAGTCTGACGCATGGTCGGATCGTATTCTGAATGAGCACGAGCGTTCTCAGCTTCGTCAGGAGGCTGAGGAGTTGAGCCGTGTGGCTGAGCATGCGGCGTCGATTACGGAGAACGCTAAGGCCCATAAGCTGCTGGAGGCGTTGGAGCGCGGTTTTGAAAGCATGCGTTCTATTGGTGCACCGGAGAAGGCTATTATCTTCACGGAGTCGACCCGTACTCAGGAGTACCTGCAGCGTGTTTTGGTTGAGGCTGGTTACGGCGATGAGCTGGTGCTGTTCAACGGTTCGAATGGTTCGAAGGAGCAGCGCAAGATTTACCGTGAGTGGCTGGCTGAGCATGAGGGTAGCGACCTTGTCACTGGTGTTCAGGCTGCTGATATGCGTAAGGCTCTGGTTGATAAGTTCCGTAATTCGGCTCGCATTATGATTGCGACTGAGGCTGCGGGCGAGGGTATTAACTTGCAGTTCTGTTCGTTGCTGATTAATTATGATCTGCCGTGGAACCCGCAGCGTGTGGAGCAGCGTATTGGTCGTGTTCATCGTTATGGCCAGAAGCATGATGTTTTGGTGATGAACTTCTTGAATAGCCGGAACGAGGCTGAAGCCCGTGTGCTGTCTATGCTTCGTGATAAGTTCCAGATTTTCACGGGTGTCTTTGGCGCAAGTAATGAGATTCTTGGTGCTATCGCTTATGGTGCTGATTTTGATAGGAAGATTGGTGCTATTTTTGCGAACGCTAAGACCGCTGAGGAGATTGAGGAGGCATTCCGTCAGCTTGAGGAAGAGAATGCCGAACTGATCGCTGAGGGTATGCGTGAGACGAGCTCTAAGGTGTTTGAGAATCTGGACGCGAATGTTCAGGATAAGCTCAAGAGTTACGATGAGGGTTCGCGTGAGCTGTTGGGTGTTTTTGAGCGTCTGCTGATGGAAGTGACGAAGCACGAGCTGGGTGACTTGGCTGATTTTGCGGATGATTCGCGTCGTTTTGTTCTGCGTGAAGTGCCTGCTCATGATGATGCTGAGGACGGCGATATTGTTCCGGGCACGTATGCGCTCAAGGAGGATTCGGATAATCATACTCGCCAGTACCGTTTTGATTCGCCGCTGGGTCGTTTTGTGGTGGATTCGGCGTTGAACCGTGAGACTCCGCAGCGTGAGCTGGTGTTCTCGGTGTCGGCTTCGGAGCGTCCTTCGAGGTATGCGCAGTCGTTGGTGGGCACTTCGGGTGAGTTGAGCCTGCGTGAGGCAACGTATACCGCTACGGTTGAGGGCCAGCTGGTTCAGGAGTCGTATCTGGTGGCTGGTGGTTGTACCGATTCGGGTAAGCCGCTGACGGCTGATGATGTGAATGATCTGATGTCTTTGCGTTGCGTGAGTGAGAGCCCGGTCGCTGGCATGATGTTTGCGGATCGTATGGAGTCTCAGATGCGTGAGCAGACGGAACGCCTGGCTGCTGAGGTGAATGAGCGTAATGGCCGTTTCCTGGAGGATATGTGGCAGATTCAGGATGCTCGTGAGCAGGATATGCGCGCGGCGATGGAGGCTGAGAAGCAGGAGCTGCTGAAGAAGGAGCGTCAGCTGGTTGCTGATTCGAAGCGCGAGGCTGATCCTACGAAGCGTATGCAGATGCGTATTAAGGCTCGTGAGCTGAATAAGCAGGTCAGCGCGGTAGATCGTAAGTACCAGCAGAAGTTTGCCGATTACGATGTGTATATGGAGAGTATCCTGGATCGAATGAAGAAGTCTACGGACGCGACGAGCTCGGCTCAGGACCTGTTCACGATTCGTTGGCGTGTTGAGCAGTAAGTAGGCTCTTTGCGGGCTGGAAGGCGGCTCGGTGTGGGTGACCATGCCGGGCCGCTTTTCTGTCGGTTTCGTTGGACAGCGTGGCGGTTATGGCGGAAACTAGAAGGGTACATTTGAGATGGTATGTCCCAACCCTAAATCCTTGTGGTTGACCTATATTTGTGTTGTGCTGAATCGAGGAGTTTTAGGGCTCTGACATGGGGATAGAGTTGTTCCTGTGGCAGTCGGTTAGTCAATGTTGAGACTGGGCGGCAGCGAGTAGGTGCCGTGTTTTTATGGTTTGGGGCTTACATGGTGGAAGGTTTATCGACGATGAGCGAAGTTTCTGAATTCGGCAGTGTGCCGTTGTCTTCTCCGGATATGAGGGCGAAGCTGTGGGAACAGCTGCAGGCTTCCGCTCCGGAAGTTTTTGCCGATGGCAAGCTGAATGTTGAGGCTCTGCAGAACCTTCTGGGTGATGAGAATCTGGCGGGGGGGGGTGCTGAGAAGTTCGGTTTGACCTGGCCGGGTAAGCGTGAGGCTCAGCGTGTAGCGCAGTTGCCGACGTCTGCCGCTATTCACCCGCAGATTTCGGATTCGGTGGATTGGGAATCGACCCGCAACGTGTTTATTGAGGGTGAGAACCTGGAGACGTTGAAGGCTATGCGTGCTGCGTACCGTGGCAAGGTGAAGATGGTGTACATTGATCCGCCGTATAACACGGGTAAGGATTTTGTGTATTCTGATCGTTTTGCGCAGACGGTGCGTGAGCACCAGTTTGAAACTGGTGCTCGTGATGCTGAGGGTGCGCTGAAGGCGGGTACGGCTTTTGAGAAGAACGCGGCGACTTCGGGCGCATTCCATTCGAATTGGTTGAGCATGATGTACCCGCGCCTGGTGCTGGCACGTGAGCTGCTCGCTGAGGATGGCGTGCTGGTCATGAGCATTGATGATGATGAGATGCCTCGACTGCGTATGCTTGCCGACAATATTTTTGGTGAGCATAATTTCTATGCATCTGTGGTGTGGCAGAAGAAGTATTCGCCGGCAAATGATGCGAAGCGTTTTTCGGATATGCACGATTACCTGCTGGTGTATTCGCGTTCTGAGAAGTTTGTGCGTGGTCTCTTCCCCCGTACTGCGGAGAACAATAAGCCGTATAAATACGATGACGGTGATGGACGTGGCCCTTACCAGTCCGACAACCTTTCAGTTCGTACTTACTCTGCAGCCAATGATTTTCCGATGGTGAACCCAAATACTGGAGAAGAGTTTAACCCTCCTGCGGGTGCGTGCTGGCGTTTTTCGCCGCAGAAAATGCAAGAGCTACTTGAAGACAACCGTATCCTCTGGGGTGCGAATGGTACTTCAGGACCTCGTCTGAAGCGATACCTGAGCGAAGTCCAGCAGGGCACCGTTCCCACCACCTGGTGGCCCCACGAGTTCGCTGGCCACAACGACGAAGCACGTAAAGAGATTCGCACGCTCTTTAACACCACTGCAGTCTTCGACACCCCCAAGCCCACCCGCGTCATTAAGCGCCTGCTGCAGGTCTGCACCACCCCCAATAGCGAAGATATTATCCTCGACTTCTTCGCCGGATCCGGCACTACCGCCCACGCGGTAATGGCGCAGAACGCAGAAGACGGCGGTAACCGCCGTTTTATTCTGGTGCAGCTCCCCGAAGAACTACAGCAGAAGAAGGGCTCCGCAACTCTCGAGTACCCCACCGTATCTGCGGTGACTCGCGAACGCATCCGCCGTGCGGGTCAGCAGGTACGCGAAGAATACGCCGAGCAGATTGCCCAGCGCCCTGCAGATAACCCCCTCGACACCGGCTTCCGTGCCTTCACCCTGGACGAGAGCTGCTTCAAGAGCTGGAAGATTGACAGCAGCATCGGCGCCGACAACCTGGACATGCTCTTCAACGACCTAGGTGACAGTCTCAAGCCCGGTGCCGAAGCCTACCAGGTCCTCTTCGAGCTGCTGCTCAAATCCGGCTACCGCCTGGATGAAACTATCGTCCCCTTCTCCCTCGGGTACAAGGAATTCTTCGCTGTCGCAGCCGGCGTGCTGGCATTCACGACCCCTCCCACCGAAGACGCTGCAACCATCCCCAGCCTCGAAGACTGGGAAAAGGCCATCAGCAAATTCCAGGAAATCTACGGCTACGAACCCTTCCAGCTGCTCATGATTGAAGACGCGCTCTCCAACGAGAACAACTACGCCAACGTAGACAGCCTCAAACTGAACCTGGTGCAGCTCGCCAAGCAACACGGCATCAACCGCGAAGACGTACTCTTCGCCTAGAAGCACCAGCACACAGCTGAGTAGGTTCCCCACGCGGACCCTGCAGTACAACCCGGCGGCGGTGAAAACACACCGCAAGTCACCGCCGCCGGGATTCTCCTAAAAACCCGCAACCCCTGAACCACTCCAGCAACCACACGCAAAGCAAACAAACTCCGAAAGATCCCTGTCCGAAAGACCACTCTCATGCCTCATCCCGACCCTCAGGTCCCCACACCTAACCCCTTATACCGCGGCTCATACCGCGGCGCAGCAAGCCCCGCCATCCCCAGCCCCGCACCCCAGCGTAAAGGTTTCGTCTTCGACCCCTCACAGAAGCACCAGGTGCGTGCCATCGACTCCACCGTGGCACTCTTCGAAGGCCAGATGAAGCACACCGGAACCAGCCGCAACATCATCCCCACAGGTGCCGCTACTGAAGAAGATACCCTCTTCGCGGCACGTGCCGCCGGCGTTGTCTACAACCAGCTCGACCTCGACCGTAAAGCCCTGCTCGACAACCTCATCAAAGTGCAGGAAAGCAACTACCTCGAGCACAACACAGAACTCAAATTCGACAACGGTGTGCCCCACTACGACATCGAAATGGAAACCGGCACCGGTAAAACCTACGTCTACCTGCGCACCATCCTCGAACTTGCCAAGAACTACGGGTTCACCAAGTTCGTCATTGTCGTACCCTCCGTAGCAATCCGCGAGGGCGTCAAAACCAGCATCAACTCCATGCGCTCGCACTTCGAGAACCTGTACCTGCAGCACGGCGTGTCCCTGCGCGAAACCTTCTACAACGGTGACACCCCCGAAGCGGTCTACTCCTTCGCAACCGGCATCGGCGTCGAGGTTCTCATCACCACCGTCAACGCACTCAACGGCACCAAGGCAAACCGCATCATCCACCAGGAACGCGACACCCTCAACGGCCTGGCACCCATCGACTACATTCGTGCCACCCGCCCCGTCGTCATCCTCGACGAACCGCAGCGCATGGAAGCCGCCAAGAGCTCCGCCGCAATTGCTGAACTCAACCCCCTCGCTGTCCTGCGTTACAGCGCCACCCACAAGGTCATCCGCAACCTCGTCTACCGCCTCGACCCGGTAGACGCGTTTCACCAGAACCTTGTCAAGCAGATTGCCGTATCTTCTGTTCTCGTTGAAGGCAAAGAGGCTACCCCCTACATTTGCTTCAAAGACGTCACCCGAGCAAAAGACACCCTCAAAGCCATCCTGGTACTGGCCGCAAAGAACAGGCAGGGCGGCATCGACCGCAAAGAGATTGCCCTCAAGCAAGGCGAATCGCTGGCACGTAAAGCAAATAACGACGCCTACGGCGACATTGCTGTCAACCACATCAGCATGGAGTACGGGGCCGAAAACGCCTTCGTTGAACTGAGTGCCATCGAAGGTAAGAACCTACTACACCGCGGTGAGTCACTCGGTGACGAAAACATGGATCAGGTGCACCGCCTCATGATCCGTGAAACCATCCGCTACCACCTTCAGAAGGAATACATCCTGCAGAAGAAGGGCGTTAAGGTTCTCTCACTATTCTTCATCGATAGCGTGCGCAGCTACCTAGGCGACGGATCCAACAACATGGACGCCAACGGCAACTTTGCTCGCTGGTTCGACGAACTCTACGTTGAAGAAGTCGAACGCCTCGAGCAGAGGACCGGAACCAGTAACTTCTGCTCCCACGACCCCCTGACCGCCCGCCGCGCCTACTTCTCACAGCTCAAAGCCAAGCGCGGCCAGACTCAGGGCGAATACGTGGACTCCACCGGCAAAAAGGAAGACGACGACGCCTACGAACTCATCATGCAGGACAAAGAACGCCTGCTCAGCCACGAGGAACCCGTACGCTTCATCTTCAGCCACTCCGCACTGCGCGAAGGCTGGGACAACCCCAACATCTTCCAGATTTGCGTGCTCCGCACCATGAACACCGTGACCGAACGTCGCCAGACCATCGGCCGTGGCCTGCGCCTGCCCGTCAGCGTCAACAACGGAACCCTCACGCGACTCACCGACCCGAACCTAGCACGCCTAACCGTCATCGCCAACGAGTCATACCGCGACTTCGCTGACTCCCTGCAGAAGGAATACCGCGAGGCCGGCGTAAGCATCGGACGTGTGCGCCGCACCGACTTTGCACGCATCACAAACCGCACCGACAGCGCAACCGAAGGCCAGACCCTCGGAGTTGCCCAGTCCGGTGAAATTTTTGATGCCCTCGTCAAGAACAGAATGCTCACGCAAGACGGCGAACCGACCAAGCAGTTCACCCCGAACATGCTCGACTTCACCCTCGGCCTGCCCGAAGAGTACGCGCCCTACGAAGACGAAATCATCCAGATTCTCGTCAACAACCAGAGCATCACCAAGCTCGTCGAAAACGAGAAGAAACGCGGAACCCGCAAGTTCAACCCGAACTTCCCCTACGAACTCTTCAGCGAGCTCTGGGAACGCATCGCCGTTGACACCAGCTACCGCGTTCACCTTGACTCAAAGGATATTGCAGACATCGCAGTAACCCGCCTCAAGGAAGCCGCAAAATACATTCAGCCCCTGCAGATTCGTATCGCAGAATCAAACCTTGAGATACGACGCTCAGGCGTTAAAACCGGCACTGGTGAAGTAAAGGCAAGCCCCTCTTCGGTACACCTGGATCATCACTACCCCCTGCCGGACATCGTCGCAGAACTTCAGAAAGCAACCGACCTCTCCCGCAAGACCATCATCGACGTGCTCAAGGGATCCGAAACCCTGGACACGTTCATCAAGAACCCGGGCGAGTACATTGTGGCTGCCCGCAAGATCCTGCAGAGCGTTGTCGAAGAGGTCGCTGTCTCGAGCGCCGTCTTCCGCCCGCGCATCGTAGACGACGAAACCTACACGGAGAAAACCGGATACAAACCGCGCTACAACGCTGCACTCGACCAGAACGAAAACAGCGACAACCTCTGGAAGAGCATCAGCGGGGGAGGCGAATACCTCACCGAAGGTGTGGCAATGCCCATCATCCCGACCGATGACATCTTCAACCAGCTGCGCGGCGACCTGAGCGACTACCCCCTGGACAAGCTCTACAAAGTGTCACAGCCCGAAAAGACGGACTACGACCACCTGGTGCTGGATTCAGACGTGGAACGCCAGTTCGCGCAGAAGCTTGAATCAAGTTCCGCCGTCAAGTTCTTCATGAAGCTCCCCTCGAACTTCAAGATCGACACCCCCAGCGGCAAGTACAACCCCGACTGGGCGTACGTTCTTGAAAGCGATGACGGAGAGAAGACCTTCTGCGTTGTGGAAACTAAGAGCACCCACAACGAGACAGAACGTCGCGTCGGTGAGAACCAGAAGATTAAGGTTGGTAAGAACCACTACAAAGCAGTCAACCGCTTGATTCTTAGTGCGAAGTACTCTTCTAACGGTTCTAGCCTGGAAGTCTTGCCGAAGGTTTTCTACGATGTGAAGACTCACGAGGATTCGTCTATTCCCAGGTAGCCGCCGGTAGTAACCCGCGGTAATCCGCCCAGATGTATTCCGCCCAGAAGCCACATGTGTTTCGAAAAGCCACTTCTTTGGTGGCTTTTCGAAACACATGTGGCTTTTCGCCGTTCTCGTAGACAAGCCCGTGCTTTACCCCCGGGTAAATCCCGCCCCGCTTATCGTGTCAGGGGTCCCTCCTATTCTGTAATCAGAAGCACCGAAGCCCACGCGCCGAGAGCACCGCAGCCTCCCAGCGCATCCTGAGAGAAAGGACCACCCCATGGCACGTCGCAGCCCCGAAGCCGAAGCCCGCTACAAGGCCTACCAGAAGAAGTACCACGCCGAACGAAACGCACGCGCCCGCTACTCCTACGAGCGGCTCGAAAAGGCACACCGCGTCATCGTCAACGGCAAGGACCTCTCCGCCGAACTCATGCAGCGCCGCGCCCCCGGTATCACCGGCGAAACCCCCTGGGACAAAGACCTGACCGTCCACCCCTACAAGTGGCGACGCCAGGGCATGCCCAAGGACCTCCCCAGCTACGTGAGCAACGCGTTCGGTGATGCGGCCCCATACGAATCCTTCACCGACCCGCGCATGCTCTTTGACTGCACCCTCTTCGACAACATGACCGACGAAGAAATCGAGTACTTCAACGACGAGAAGCACTGGGTCGTCGAGAAGCTGGATACTGACATCACCCTCAAGAACGAGCTGGAGGGCGAGCCCGGTGTGTACGGCTACCTCGTGCACGTGAACCGAGGACGCAAGGAGGTGAACAACCCTCCTAAGGGCCGCCCGCGCTACAAGCGTAAGGACGGCAAGGAACTCGTCTGGGATGACCCGCGCCTGGATGCATCCTGGTGGCAGGAATGCGGCGACTACATCTACGTCTACCTGAATGAGAAGGAAGCCCGCGCCTCCTACGACCGTCAGAAGCTGCGCCTGGATGATTTGAACCAGGAAGTGCGCCTGTACCGCCTGACCAAGCCCATCAGCATCAGTGAGGCCCGCGCGTGGCTGAACAGTGACCACCCGCTGCGCGAAGAGAAGCACGGCGCCATCACCCTCGACGCCTTCGGTACCGGCCAGTACGGCCGCCCCGGTGCGCTGCGTCTGCCGCAGCAGCCCGCCCCCGATGAGGATGAGCAGGACCGCATCGCCGAGGAAGAGTACTGGAACAGCCTCACCCCCGAAGAGCAGCAGAAGACCCTGGACGACCTCGAATACTACCAGGCCCTGGAAGAGAAGCGCCGCCAGATCAACAAGGAACGCTGCGACGCCATGGAACCGATGTACACGGAGCGCTTCAACATCGACACCTACATGGCAACGGAACTGGCGAAGGTCGAAGCAGAAGTTGAAGCCGATCCCGACGACGAAGAAGCCGCCGAATGGGCACAGACCCTGCGGAACGCAATCCCCAAGATGACCCTCGACGACAAGCTCAAGTACCTCGGCGAAAACATGTACTGGGAAGACCCCGACGGGTGCGAAGAACTGCTACGCACCCTGAACATCATCACCCCGTACGAGACGCAGCTTCGCCTCGCATACATACTGGACCCGAGCCAGTGGATGATCGAACACGCCGTCAACATCCACAAGGCAAAACTGAAGAACGGCACCGAAACCAAAAAGCTCAACTTCCGCCGCAAAGGCGGCCAGTACCACCTGAACGAAGAACAGGAAGAATACGTTCGCAATATTCAGGTGAACGACTTCGCCTACGAAGGCGAACACCGCTCCAACGAACTCCTGCAGATGGTGTACGACAACGAATGGTACCCCTGCCTGGAGCCTGACCAGCACGAAGAAATCAACGGCTTCTCCTGGGACACCATCAACATGGACGACTACCGCGCCGGACGCCTGCTGACCTTCGGCGACGCCCTCCCTGATGGCGCCATCGCCCCTCCGCACGACCGTATCGAATACCTGGCCGACCTGGTCAAGCGCGGCGAAATTGACGTGCCGACGTTCTGGACGCGCGTTAAAACCAATTCGTACGTGGGCACCGTGGAAAAGTTCGGGCCTGACGGGGAACAGTCCTTCATCATCACGAAGAAGAACTGGCGGCAGTTCGTCAATTTTTGGGAAGCACGGCCGAACAGCGAGTCGGACCCCTTGTGGTACTGTCAGTTCCCCGAAGCACTTGGCAGTGATGACTATGAGGAGCACATGGAACGGACCTACGTCTGGTGCATCGCAGACTGGGAGGCGTGGATCGACTCGCTGCCCGACGACTGGTTCGCGGTGAACACTGAGGCAGTTCGGGCCGCTCTCGACGAGTACGAGTACGGGGTACTCGGCATCGACATCGTGATGGTCTGGGGCCGGGAGATTAAGCGCCGCCGCGGCAAGTAGCCCGCCAAGCTAAAGCACCGGAGGGGTCGGCGCACCCGCACAGTTGGATGCGTCGCCCCTCCGCCCGCCGCCTCCGCATCGCGATTTTTCGCGAAAAATACGCCCCTGCCTGCTTAGCCTGTCAGGGGAGTAGCGTACAGTAAAACACATCACACACCCACACAATCGAATCCGATAAACAACCACACCCCTAGGAGTGACCATGACGAACAACGCCATCGCACACATTCAGCAGCAGTACGCCGCACACCACCCGCAATGTAACACTTTCGCCCTGGACAAGCCCAAGAGCGCCGCATACGGCTATACCGCCGTCTTCATCGCCTTCAACAACGCGGACGGCACGCCCACCAACGAAACCCTCACCCTCGACAGCATCCACGCCGCCGCAGAAGCCTGCCAGGTCGTCGACATGGGCTTCGACTACACGCCCTACTACAACGGCGAACCGGTCAACCCGCCCACCTGCCACCTCATCATGGGCACCAACTTCGGCGAATCGAATAAGAAGTACGCGCTCTCCTCGCTGTACGGCACCGCCCGCATCTACCTGATTACCGCCGACGCACCCACCGTCAAGGTCGACGGGTTCATGACCAAGCTGTCCATGTTCGCAAACAAGGTCCGCAACAGCGAAACCTGGAACCGCGCCAAGGCGTACATCCTCAGCTCCTCACCGGCAAATGAGGAACTGCAGAGCTTCGCGTGCTCATTCACTACCTACGCCATGCCGCGCAAGTACATTGTGGACCATGAGAAGCCCTGGCGACCCGAGAAGGAAATCGTCGTCAACAACAGCCTGCAGACGGCATTCCGACCCGGTATCTTCTGGCCGAAGCAGTCCGCCGTAGACCCCTCGCGGCCGCTGACCGTGCGTGTCTCTGAAGGCCCCGCAACCTTCGACAGCCTCTCGGATCTTACCTGCGGCGGCGTCCCCGTTGAGAAGGCGGCAAAAGCCCTGGAAAAGCGGCAGAACATCAACACCTACATCTACCACTTCGCCTACCCGAAGAACCTGGGGGAGCAGCCGAACCTCGCCGTCATCAGCTACATGGTGGATGTGCTCGCCCTGCACCTGCGCGAACTGGACAAGCTGCAGCTGGCACCGAACGCACAACCGCCGCTTGAGTGGACCATGGAAGACATGCTGTTCAGTTCGGCGTTTGTTGCTCAAGACCTTGCCGAGCAGAGTGGCCTTCCTGAGGGATCGCATTTGCAGGTTCCTGGCGGTCAGCCCCGACAGCGTACACCGCAGGCCTGCCCGGAGCGCCCGGCTCCTACCGCTCAGCCTGCACCCGCTACTCGTCCTGCCCAGGAGGCGCGCCCGGCACCAGCGTCCCGTCCGGCTCCCGCACAGCATCAGGCACCTGCCCAGCCGCAGCAGCCGAACCCGCGCCCCGCGTACTCTAACCCGCCGCGCCCCGCAGCGAACCAGGCGGCGGCACATCAGGCAGAGCCTGCATACCAGCAGGCTCCGCAGCCGAGCCCCGAGTACCGCCCGAACCCGCAGGGGTACCAGACCCAGGGCTACGCGGACGCCCCGTACCGCCCCGATGCGCAGTACCACCCGGGTGCCCAGCCTCAGGCAGGTGCGTACCAGGGGCAGGGTTATCAGCCGAACCCGCAGCACCCGCAGGCGAACTACCCGTACCAGCAGAATCCGGCGTATCAGCAGGATGCGCCGAACCAGCAGCGTCCGGTTTTCCAACCGACCCCCACGGGTACCCGCTACACCGGAAACCAGAAGGGTTTCTGGGGTAAGATTGCGTCATTCCTGAAGGGTGAGTAGACCCGAATGTAGCGGCGGCTAGCTGATGGTTATCCGCCGAGAAGCCACATGTGTTTCGAGAAGCCACTTCTTTGGTGGCTTTTCGAAACACATGTGGCTTTTCGCCGTTCATAGGGGAGGGGGTGGGGACCCGTCGATAGGTTAGTGCCTTTGCCGTGGGTCGTTGACCCGCAGCGAAGACACTAACCTATCGAAATAGTCAGTCACCCGCCGCCGGTGAAAATTCAGTCATGACTTAGCGTCTTTAGCGATGGTTAAAACCCCGACCCAGAGTCACTAACTCATTACCAAAAACACTAAGTCATTACCGGATCCCGCCTACCCGGCACAGACACAAATTCGGTCATGGTTACGGGTTTGTGCCATAGGTTAGTGTCTTTGGTCGTAGTTAAAAACCATGGTCGAAGACGCTAAACCATGGCACAAATTCTGCTGAGGCAACACCTCCATGGGCGCAAAGATATTTGATGCATAAAGCAATGAAATATCCGAATAGTGATGATTCATCACCGTAGCTACCAAAAGAATGCAAACGACGGCAAACATGCGGTAGGGTGGTAACTGTAGTGTTCCACAGCGCATTGATGCGCTTGTTGGGTGCGCTACGGGGCTGTTTTTCTTCCGGCAGTCAATGCAACCTGTGAATAACGACCCGACATGCACATATGCATCACACCATCACCGACGATAGGAGCGTACCTTCTATGGATTCGACCATTTTCAACCGCCGCACCCTGCTGGGTAGCGGCGCACTTGCGGGTCTGGGTGCCCTGCTTGCGGCGTGCGGCCAGCAGGCAAATAACGAGGCGGCGGCTACCGCCTCCGCAGCACCGAGCGAAACCGCTTCGGTATCTGCGGCGGCTTCTGAATCTGCATCAGCTTCGGCGACCCCGAGCCCGGTCATTACCCGAGGCTACTCGGGCGGCTCCAAGGCGCCCGATGGGGAATACCGTAAGGCAGACGGCAAAGGCCCTGCTCAGAACGTCCCCAAGCCTCGCAATGAGCCAGCTCAGTACCCTGAAACTGAAGAAGGCCTCTACCGCATGATGAAAGACTGGCTTGCCGCCCATAACTACGCAATCCAGACCGGCGACTGCTCCTACGCATTCAAGTACATCACGAAAGACGCTGAAGAATACGGTTTCTACCAGTACATCGAGAGTCTTTACCAGCGCGGCGGATGGACTGTCGATGGTCTAGACGCCTATCAGCCAGAAGGCCCGCTCATCTACGATGAGGCGAAGAAAAAGTACCGCATGTTGCATCGCCGATTCTGGAGCACCGTCATGTATGTAGAACCTGACGGTACATTGAATATGGAAGCTAATACTGATACCAGTGACGATACTTTCTACTTCCTTTTCACCTATTCTGACGGCTATTGGAAGATTGTCGGAAGTAAGTCTGAACAAGAGTTGAAAGAGTCATAATGAATATAAAATTTTATCCACGGGCTTTCATCAGCATATTATTTGCCGCTTCTTTTCTTTCAGTAGATATTTCGGCCGCAACGAGTTCTGAATGTACAACGCAAGATTCAAATGGGCATTGTGTATATGTTCCTGGCAAGACTACATCACGTCACGGAAACTCTGGTACAGATGATCAAAAGGGGCAGACTAAAGCAGACCCAAATACTCCTACCCATCAAAATACAGATGCCGTGACAGGCTCATACCAAGACTGGATTGATGAAATACATCAAACTCACAGGGTCAGCAAAGACAGTGGTGGTGTTGATTACTATGCGCCACTTGACGGAAATAATACATGCTACACGGAAGATTACCGTCCTGGAAAGCAAGAATACTCGGAATATGCGCTGGAAGATGGAATGGCCGTGAAGACGACTAAAAGAGGCGGTGGAGTCAACTTATCAAAGTTTTGCAAGCCCAACGACGCTAAAACCCTCACCTCCAACAACCCCGCACAACCCAAAGGCCCCACCATTGAAGAAATGCTCCAAGAAATCGAGGACCAATTTGCTAAAACCGATATCCAGGCCCCTGTGTTGAAACAGTCCTACAACCTTGGCACCGGCCTGGGTGAAGACAACCCAAACGTCTACAAGGGCGACCAGATCAACTTCTACGTCGACGCACCCACCGCACGCTGGGAAGGCGACCTCATGATTGGCCATGTGGAGATGGAATCCTACCCCACCCAGATGACCATTCAGTACGGCAACGGTGACGAGGGTAGCTTCTACACCATGGGCAAGCCGGTCAGCAGGGCACGCGGTAAAGAATCACGCAAGACCGCAACGAGTTACGCTTACCAGCGCTCTGGTAACTTCCACGCCTACGCAACGGTCTCTTACTCTGGTCGTTTCCGTGTGAACGGCGGTGACTGGCAGGCACTGGATGTCGTGTTGACAAAGGATACCGTCGACCCGCTGCTGGTGCGCGTGTGGTGGGTTGATGTGGGCCGCGTAGCCGGTGACTGCAGCTACGACGACACCAGGTGGGGCTGCAAGAACGACCCGACGATGGGCAAGAAGGATAATCCGAACCCGCGCCTACGCAAGGCAGACATCCGTACCGGCCAGCGCTGGCACCTGAACGATAACGGTGACGGGGATACGGAGTATTCGTTGCATCGCGACTGGCCCGATATGTAAACCAGTTCTGACCCGACATATAAATAAACCCAACCCTTTGGCGGTCCCGGACATGTAAGCGTCCGGGGCCGTTTTTGTTTTACCGTGCTCTGCCGTGCCGCGCCGAAAAACTGTGCCATAGGTTAGTGTCTTTGGTCGTAGTTAAAAGCCATGGCAGAAGACGCTAAACCATGGCACAAACTCTGCTGAGGAGGCGCCTCCACGTGGGTGAAAATTCAGTCATGACTTAGCGTCTTTGGTAATGGTTAAAACCCCAGCCCAAAGTCACTAACTCATTACCGAAAACACTAAGTCATTACCGGATTCCGCCCGCCTACCTGGTGCATCCGGGGGTCGTCTGCTTTTTAGACAGAGGTTTTCGATAGGTTAGTGTCTTCTCCGTGGGTCTTTAACCCGCATTAAAGGCACTAACCTATCGAAAATCCATGAACCTGGTGCGCCCTCCATCTGCATCTGGTGGGGGCGCGAATATAACCCCCGCAGGCACGCAGAAGCCACATGTGTTTCGAGAAGCCACGATAATGGTGGCTTTTCGAAACACATGTGGCTTCTCGGCGTTAATTAGACCGTTATTTAGACCGTCGGCTAGACCCTAGTTGCCGAAGCCCTGCAGGGTTGCTGCCCAGGCGCGGCGCGCCTCCAGAGCTTCCTTAGCCTTGGCGATCTTCTTGGAGTCGCCGCCCTTCTCAGCTGCGGCGAGCTCTGCCTCCAGCTCGGCGAGGGAGTCCTCAATCTGTGCGAGCAGGGAGTTCGCGCGGGCTGCCTTGGCGGGGTCGTTGCGCTTCCACTTTGCCTCTTCGGCGCCGTTGATTTCGTCCTGAATGCGGCGCAGTTCGCCGTCGATACGGCGCAGGTCGTTGCGGGGCACGCGGCCTGCCGCATCCCAGCGGTCCAGAATCTTCTCGAAGGCTGCCTTCGCGCTCTCAATGTCTTCGACGGGCAGGAGTGCGCGTGCTTCTTCGAGCAGTGCTTCCTTGACCTTGAGGTTTTCGGCGTAGACTGCGTCCTGCGCTGCTTCGGCTTCGTTGCGGGCGTTAAAGAACACGTCCTGTGCCGCGCGGAAGCGTGCCCACAGCTTGTCATCTTCACGGCGGTGGCCGCGGGGTACCTGCTTCCAAGCGCGCATCAGGTCGCTGTATGCGCGGGAAGTCTCAGACCAGTCAGTGGAAGTGGACAGCTCTTCCGCACGTGCAATCAGCTCTTCCTTGGCGCGCTTGATGCGTGCGTTGCGGTCGTCCAGCTGCGAGAAGTGTGCGCGGCGGTTGCGGTCGAAGGTGGTGCGGGCTGCACGGAAACGCTTCCACAGCTCGTCCTCTACGCTCTTCGCCAGGTGAATTTCGCGCTGTGCCTTCTTCCACGCTTCGAACAGTTCGTTCATGCGGGAGTGGGAGTTCTTCCAGTGAATCTGGTCGGGGTCCTGACCGGCAATCTGCTCTGCTTCCGCGACGATTTCTTCGCGGACGGCGAGGGCGCGTTCACGGTTTTCGGTGCGTGCCTGTTGCTGCTTTTCGCCGAGTTCAGCGATCTGCTCTGCGAGGGTGATGAGGCGCTTCTGCAGGCCGGAGTAGTCGCCGACCATGTTGCGCACACCGATCTGTGCACCGATGGAGGTGATGCCCTTCTGCAGGTCTGCGGCGGGGGCGTTGTTGGCGAGGCGGGATTCGAGCAGGGCAACCTGCGCCTCGACGTTTTCAAACTTGCGGGCGAAGTAGCTGAGCGCTTCTTCTTCGGAGGCGCCGGGCAGCTGGCCTACGGCGTATTCTTCGCCGTCGACAATGACGAAGACGTGGCCGTCCTCGGAGACGCGGCCGTACTGGCGTGTCTTTTCGAGGTTTACAGTGTCGTCGGGTTTGGTAGTCACCGCTATAACTCTTTCACTCGGGGGTGCTGGGGGTGGGGCGCCTTTGCGCTGTTCCCCGTGGTGGGCACCCGTTTGGGTGTGCGTGTGCACCTCCTAAGCATAGCCTCTGTGGGGTGTGTGTGAGTAGTGTCTGGTCGTGTTGTGTTGTGGGCGAACCTGCCGGCCGCGGGTTTGTGCGGGTTTACGCGGGGTGTGCTGGGGGACTGGGTGCTGTGCCGGGGTGGGTGTTGGTATGATGGGTAGATATGCCCGGAGGTGTTCCGGGGTTCTGTTGTCGAGTTCTTTGTCAAGGAGTATCGCGTATGGCTCGCAAGGCTTCGCTGTCTGGTTTTCCCGAGTATCTTCCGGCTGAGCGGTTGGTTGAGAATCATGTTCTGGACACTTTGCGTGAGACTTTTGAGTTGCACGGTTTCTCCCCGATTGAGACTCGTTCGGTAGAGACTATTGAGCAGCTGCTGCGCAAGGGTGAGATTGACAAGGAAGTTTACGCAATTTCTCGCCTGCAGGAGGATGAGGTTGCTAAGGCTAAGGAAAAGCTGGCTCTGCACTTTGACCTGACCGTGCCGTTTGCCCGTTACGTGGTGGAGAACGCCGGTTACCTGAATTTCCCGTTTTCGCGTTACCAGATTCAGAAGGTGTGGCGTGGTGAGCGTCCGCAGGAGGGTCGTGCCCGCGAGTTCACTCAGGCTGATATTGACGTGGTTGGCGACGGCGAGCTGCCGTTCCGTTACGACGTGACCCTGGCGCTGGTTGTTGTCGATGCGCTGTCGAAGCTGCCGATTCCTGAGTTCAAGTTGCGTGTGAATAACCGCAAGCTGGCTGAGGGCTTCTACCTGGGCCTGGGTTTGACTGATACTGCGGCTGTTCTGCGTTCTATTGACAAGCTGGAGAAGATTGGCGCTGAGCGTGTGGCTGAGGAGCTGCAGGCTGAGGCTGGTGCGAGCGCGGATGCTGCCGCTGCCGCCTTGGAGTTGGCGCAGATCCGCACTGAGGACGCTTCTTTTGTGGAGCAGGTGCGTGCGCTTGCGGCTAAGTATTCGGTGGAGCATGAGCTGCTGGATCAGGGTCTTGCTGAGCTGGCTGAGGTCATTGAGGAGGCAGCTCGCCGTGCGCCGGGTAAGGTGCTGGCTGACCTGTCGATTGCTCGCGGCCTGGACTACTACACCGGCACCGTGTATGAGACTGTTCTGGTTGGTCACGAGTCGCTGGGTTCGATTTGTTCGGGCGGCCGCTATGAGTCGCTGGCGTCGAATGGTAAGAAGACGTACCCGGGTGTTGGCCTGTCGATTGGTGTGACCCGTGTGGTGGCTCGTATTTTGTCGCAGGGTTTTGCGCAGGCGAGCCGTAAGGTGCCTTCGGCTGTGTTCGTGGCTCTGACGAATGATGAGGGTTGGTCTGCTGCGAATGATGTTGCGGATGCGCTGCGTGCCCGCGGTATCGCGTGTGAGGTGTCTGCGAATGCGGCGAAGTTCGGTAAGCAGATTAAGTACGCTGAG
>ERZ772958.65-NODE-65-length-42758-cov-4.953071_pt1 | contig 42758 bp, 42 predicted proteins | sample MGYA00580681_ERZ772958 | MGnify/ENA primary metagenome ERZ772958 (study PRJEB29015, sample SAMEA2738089) | human oral metagenome | biome: human oral; feature: human-associated habitat; material: saliva | place: China | collected 2275 ...
CGGCCACCGCTGTGGCCCGGGCCTCGGCGGCACTGCGTGCCCACTGTGTGGAGCCGGTCGGCCCGGACTGCACTGACCACGTCGACCTCGTCCTGGTGCTCGGTGGCGACGGCACGATCCTGCGCGCCTTCGAGATCGCCCGTGAGCGGGACATCCCCCTGGTGGGCATCAACACCGGCCACGTCGGTTTCCTGGCCGAGGCCGACCCCGACGGCATCGAGCAGGTCGTCGCGGATCTGGTCGCCGGCCGCTACACGGTCGAGACCCGCACCACCCTGGACGTGGAGGTCATCTGTCCTGACGGGACGGTCACACGCGACTGGGCACTCAACGAGGCTGCCTTGGAGAAGCGCGACCGCGCCCGCATGATCGAGGTCGCCATCGGCGTGGACGGCCAGGCCGTCTCCTCCTTCGGCTGCGACGGCCTCATCATGTCCACCCCCACCGGCTCGACCGCCTACGCCTTCTCCTGCGGGGGCCCCGTCATCTGGCCCGAGGTCGAGGCGCTCCTCCTGGTGCCCGTGGCTGCGCACGCCCTGTTCACCCGCCCCCTGGTCCTGGGCCCCAACTCCTGCATGGAGGTCGTCGTCCAGCGGGTGGGCTTCGGAGGCGCCGAGATCTGGTGCGACGGCAGACGCAGCCTGGACGTGCCGGTCGGCGCCAGGATCCGGGTCACCCGGGCGGAGCGTCCGGTACGCCTGGCACGTTTCAACCAGGCCCCCTTCGCCAGCCGCCTGGTGCGCAAGTTCGACCTGCCCGTGGAGGGCTGGCGGGCCTCCAGCAGCGCCGATGAGGCCTACTCACCCGAGGAGGACGCGCTGCACCAGCCGATGGTCTCCTCCGCCGACACGAGCACCGACGGCGGAAGCCGGCCGGACTCCTCGGGAGGGACAGCGTGATCGAGTCTTTGCACATCGAGGACCTCGGTGTCATCGAGGAGGCCGATCTTCCCCTCAGCCGCGGCCTGACCGCCCTGACCGGTGAGACCGGCGCCGGCAAGACGATGGTGCTCACCTCGCTCGGGCTGCTGCTGGGGCAGCGGGCCGAGACCACCATCGTGCGCACCGGTGCCGAGCGCAGCCTGGTCGAGGGCGCGTTCCTGGTCGACCCGGACTCGCGTGTCGCTGCCCGTGTCGTCGAGGCCGGGGGTGATCTTGACGACGACCTCCTCCTGGCCTCTCGTACGGTCCCCGCCTCCGGACGCTCCCGCGCCTACCTGGGAGGGCGCTCCGTGCCGGCCTCGGTCCTCAGCGAGGTGGGCGGCCGGCTGGTTTCCGTCCACGGCCAGGCAGACCAGTTGCGACTGCGCTCGACCGCGGCCCAACGCGCTGCCCTGGACTCACTGGGCGGCCAGGATCACGCCGCCCTGTGCCGCCGCTACGCCCGGGCCTACCAGGCGCGCCGACAGGCCGACCAGGAGCTCCAGGAGTGGCAGGCATCCGCTCAGGCTCGAGCCGTCGAGGTCGCCCAGCTGCGCACCTGGCTCGAGGCCCTGGAGGAGGTTGACCCCCGCAGCGGTGAGGACCGGGAGCTGACGGCGGAGGCCGAGAGACTCGACCACGCCGAGGACCTGCGCCGGGCCGCCACCGGGGCCCGCACCGCACTCAGCGGGGAGGAGTCCGCCACCGGGCAGGCGCCCGATGTCGTCTCCCTCATCGCCTACGCCCACCGCAGCCTGGCCGCCGAGTCCGACCGCGACCCCGCCCTGGCTGAGCTGGCCACGCGCACCCAGCGACTGGGCATCGACGCAGCCGATATCGCCGCCGAGCTGGGCGGGTACCTGTCCTCGCTGAGCGCCGACCCGGCTCGCCTCGCCCAGGTACAGGACCGCCGCGGAGAGCTCGCCCGCGCGTGCCGGGAGATCGGCGGGCCTCAGGAGCAGCTCGACGACGTCGACGCCCTCCTGGCCTGGGGGCAGCGTGCCGCCGCGCGCCTGGCCGAGATCGACGGCCCCCAGGACACCGCCACCGTCCTGGCCGAGCGCCTGGCCGCCGCTGACGAGGAGCTGGCCGGTGTTGGTGCCGAGCTGAGCCGGGCGCGTCAGCAGCTCGGCGAGCGCCTTGAACAGGCCGTCACTGCAGAGCTGGAGGGCCTGGAGATGAAGGGCGCTCGGCTCGTCGTCGAGCTGGACCGGCTTGATGAGCCCGGGCCCACCGGCCTCGAGAGCGTCGCCCTCTTACTCGTCTCACACCCCGGCGCGCCAGCCCTGCCCCTGGGAAAGGGGGCATCGGGAGGCGAGCTGTCCCGCATCATGCTCGCCCTGGAAGTGGTGCTCGCCGACGCCGCCGCCCTGTCTCGCCCCTCGACCCACACCCGCACCCTCGTCTTCGACGAGATCGACGCCGGGGTGGGAGGCCGGGCCGCCCGGGAGATCGGCAGGCGCCTGGCCCGTCTGGCGCGACACCACCAGGTCATCGTCGTCACCCACCTGGCGCAGGTGGCGGCTTGGGCAGACACCCACCTCGTGGTGCGCAAGGAGACCGTGACCGAGCCTGAGTCCCGTCCCGGCCCCTCAGAGGCGGCCGCAGGGAATGTGAGGAAGTCCCAGCCGGGGCGCACCCGCACACAGGTGTTCGTCGTCGAAGACCAAGAGAGACAACGAGAGCTGGCCCGAATGCTCTCCGGGCACGAGGACTCCCAGGCCGCGGTCCGGCACGCCGCTGAGCTTCTCCAGGAAGCAGTCGTGGGACAATCCGAGCCGTGAGGAATCCCTTCCGCAGGAAGTCTGCGTCCGTCTCCGAGCATCCCAGCGGTGTCGTGCGCGTCGACGCGCGCACGAAGAAGCTCACCAAGCGTCTCCAGCCCGGGGAGATCGCCATCATCGACCACACCGACCTCGATCGGGTGGCCGCCGAGGCTCTGGTGGAGTGCGGTGCCTTAGCGGTTCTCAACGCCTCCCCGTCCATCTCCGGGCGCTACCCGAACCTCGGCCCCGGAATCCTCCTTGACGCGGGAATCCCGCTCGTGGACGACCTGGGCCCCGACATCATGCGCCTGCACGACGGCCAGCGCATCACCGTCGAGGACGGCTCGGTGCGGGTCGAGGGCAAGGAGCAGGTCATCGCCGAGGGAGCGGTCCAGACCAAGCAGACCGTCGCCGAGGCCATGGACGAGGCTCAGAAGGGCCTGTCCGTCCAGCTGGAGGCCTTCGCCGCCAACACCATGGAGTACATGCGCGGGGAGTGGGACCTGCTCCTCAACGGCGTCGGCATGCCCTCGCTGACCACGCAGATGAGCGGCAAGCACGTCCTGGTGGTCGTGCGCGGTTACTCCTACAAGGAGGACCTGCAGGCGCTCAAGCCCTACATCCGCGAGTACAAGCCCGTCATCATCGGTGTCGACGGAGGCGCCGACGCCGTCCTGGACGCCGGCTTCAAACCGACGCTGATCGTGGGCGACATGGACTCCGTATCCGACAAGGCACTGACCTGCGGCGCCGAGATCGTCGTCCACGCCTACCGCGACGGACGCGCCCCGGGCCTGGCCCATGTCGAGGAGCTCGGGGTCGAGCACCACGTCTTCGCCGCCACCGGCACCAGCGAGGACATCGCCATGCTCATGGCCGATGAGGCCGGCGCCGAGATCATCGTGGCCCTGGGGACGCACGCCACCCTGCTGGAGTTCCTCGACAAGGGACGCGCCGGCATGTCCTCGACCTTCCTGACCCGGCTCAAGGTCGGCGGCCGCCTCATCGACGCCAAGGGCGTCTCCCAGCTCTACCGCACCCGTATCTCGGGATGGTGGCTGCTGTTCCTGGCCCTGGCAGGCACCTTCGCCCTGGCCATCGCCCTGATGTCCACCCCCGGTGGACAGACCTTCCTGGGCCTGTCCGGCGCCGTGTGGGACGACATCGTCAACTTCTTCCGCTCACTGCTGGGCCTGGCCCCGAACTCACCCACCGTCTAACGACCCCCGCCCATCTGAGAGGCAGCCCCTCTCACGGTCATCTTCAAGGTCTTCAACCATGATCGACTTCCGCTATCACCTGGTATCGCTCATCTCCGTGTTCCTGGCCCTCGCCGTCGGGGTCGTCCTGGGTGCCGGCCCGCTGCAGAACTCCCTGGGAACCGCGCTCAACGACCAGGTCACCGCCCTGCGTGAGAACCGCAACGCCACCCAGGCCAAGCTCGAGCAGACTGAGACGGCCGTCAACGAGCGGGACTCCTACATCACTCAGGCCGCCACCAGCCTCCTGCCCGGGACCCTGGCCTCCAAGAACGTGGCCATGGTGCTGCTGCCGGACGCCAAGGCCGAGGACGCCGACGCCATCGCCGCCCAGCTCAAGAACGCAGGCGCCACCGTCACCGGCCGGGTGAGCCTGACCAGCACCTGGGTGGACCTGTCCCGGGAGAACTACCGCTCCACCTTCTCCGGACAGGTCCAGGGGCACCTGGGCAGCACCAACTCCAAGGACGCCAACGGCATCCTGGGGGAGGCACTGGCCAAGGCCCTGACCGCCAACGACGACTCCTCCCGGGTCCTCATGGACATGCTGTCGGTGACAGTGGACAAGTCCGGCACCCCCTTCATCTCCGTGGACTCCACGCCCACCGCTGCGGCCGAGATGATCGTCGTCGTCGGGCCGCGTCCGCAGGCGTCCTCCGGCAAGGGAGCAACCGTCGAGGCCTCGCCGGGCGAGGACCCCAAGGCCTGGGCCAAAGCGCTGGAGGGCACAGCCGGTAGGGCGCCCACAGTCGTCGTCGGCTCCGCCGACGGTGACGGCGGCGTCGTCGGCATCATCCGCTCCGAGAAGGCGAAGGTGACTACTATCGACTCCGTCGGCCAGATCGCCGCCTCCGTCTCCACGCCCCTGGCCCTGGCCTCCACCCGTGCGGGAACCACCGGGCACTACGGCTTCGACAAGGGGGCCGAGGCAGTCATGCCGCCAGTGACCAAGTAGTCCCTGTCCTCAGCGACGCAGGTGACTCGGCCGGCCCGGACGCTGCGGCCGCGTCATGGGTGGCGACGCCGCGATCGGTCCCCGCCCTGCCTTAGGCTGAGTCCATGGCTGGCACGATCACGCGAGTAAGCTCCTGCGCCCGAGACCTGGCGAGGACGGGTCTCAAGGCGGCGGGCACCGCCCTGTCCTGGTCCACCTGTCTGGCGCCCATTGCCCAGGGACTGGAGCGCACCAACTTCCACGGCCGCACCGTGAGCCTGCGCGGGGGAGTCGGGGCAGCAGCCGGCGCCGTGACGACTGGGATCGAGGCCGGCAGGCTCCTGCGGGGCAGGACGGGCTCATCCTCACGGGCAGGACTGGCCGCCACCATTGCGGCTGGGGCCGGGGGATGCGCCGGCCTGGTCGACGACCTCGATGCCGGGGCCCACGACGGCGACACCCCCGCCAAGGGTCTCAAGGGTCACCTCACCGCCCTGGCCCACGGGCGCGTCACCACCGGAGCCCTCAAGATCGCCGTCATCGGCTCAGGGGCGCTTGTCAGTGGTGTCCTCCTGGCCCGCCACCGCAGCTCGGGCACAGGCGCACGTCCGCTGGCGTCCAGCGCCGTCGACGCCGTGTCCAGCGCCGTGGTCATCGCAGCCTGGGCGAACCTGCTCAACCTGCTCGACCTGCGCCCCGGACGGGCGCTCAAGACCGCCTGCATCGTGAGCACCCCGCTGCTGGCCACCCCCGGACGCGACGGCGAGCCCACCCGGATGCTGGCCGCGGGCACCCTGGGAGTCAGCCTCGCAGCCCTGCCGGAGGACCTCCTGGAGAACACGATGCTGGGGGACACCGGGGCCAACGCCGTCGGCGCCCTGCTGGGCACCGCCCTGGCCTGCCACCCCCACGCCGCGGTGCGCGCCGGGGCCGCCCTGAGCGGGGTGAGCCTCATCCTGGCCAGCGAGAAGGTCTCCTTCTCCCGCGTCATCAGTGAGACCCCGGTGCTGGCCGCCCTCGACGGGCTGGGACGCCGCCCCTGATGACGGCCCAGCAACGCCGCGGCGGACTGCTCTCAGTGGCCGGGTCCGTCGCCGGCCTGACCCTCGTCTCCCGCGTCCTGGGGTTCCTGCGCTGGCTCGTCCAGGCCGCCACCGTCGGCACCGGTACGGTGGCGGGTGCCTACACCACGGCCAACCAGCTGCCCAACACCCTCTACGAGGTCGTCGTCGGCGGGGTCCTGGCCGCCACCGTCGTTCCGCTCCTGGCGGCACCGATCGCCGCGGGCAGGCGTGAGGAGGTCACCGCCACCGCCTCGGGGCTGCTGGGCCTGGTCCTGGCGGTCCTGACCCCACTGTCCCTGGGGCTCATCGTCCTGGCCGCCCCGATCGCCTCCCTGTTCCCCACCTCCCAGGGCGTGGATCCGACGCTTCAGCATGAGCTCGTCGCCTCCTTCCTGCGCATGTTCGCCCTGCAGGTGCCCATGTACGGGGTGGCCGTCGTCCTCACCGGCGTCCTCCAGGCTCACAACCGCTTCACCTGGCCGGCGCTGACACCGATGCTCTCCAGCCTCGTGGTCATGGCGACCTATGGTCTCTACGGGGTGCTGGCCGGCGGCGACGACGCGGCCGCCTCCAGCCTCGCCCTCCAGGTGCTGGGTTGGGGGACGACCCTCGGGGTGGCCGCCCTCAGTCTGCCGCTGCTGTGGCCGGTCCACCGGCTGGGGCTGGGTCTGCGCCCCACCCTGAGACTGGGGGGCGCCCAGGCCCGGCGGGCGGTACGGCTCGGCGGGGCCGGGGTGTGGACGATCCTGGCCCAGCAGGTGAGCGTCCTGGTGGTCCTGGCCATGGCCCGTTGGGGTGGGCAGACCGGAACTGCTGCGGTCTATCAGTACACGCAGGCCGTCTACGTCCTTCCTTACGCGGTGCTGGCCGTCCCCTTGGCCACCGTCCTCTACCCCCGCCTGACCGCCGCCTTCGAGGCCCGCGAGCTGTCGGCGGGCAGTCCCGGTGGCACAGGCGAGGAGAACGTCAGGAGGCTGGTGACCACCTCCACGGCCCTGGTCACCGCCGTCGCCGTGGCCGGAACCGCCATGCTGCTGGCCGTCAGCGCCGCCGCCGAGCGCTTCTTCTCCTTCAAGCAGGTCGACGGGATGGGCCAGGCGCTGGCCGTCCTGGCTCCGGGACTGATCGGCTACGCCCTCATCTACCAGGTCACCCGGGTCCTGTTCGCCGCCGACCGCTCTCGGCCCGCCGCTCACGCCACCGCGGCCGGCTGGCTGACCGTGGCGGTGGCCTGTGCCGCCTGCGTGCGCCTCATGGCGCCCGCAGGTGGGGACGGGCGCGCCACCCTCGTGGCCCTGGGCGTGGGCACGACCATTGGGATGACGGTGGCGGGAGCGAGCCTGCTGATCGTTCTGGCCCGAGTCATGGGGGGCCGGGTGCTGCGCGCGACCCTGACCGCGCTCGGTGCGGGGCTGCCCGTGGCCCTCGTCCTCGGGCTGGCCGTCCGAGAGGCGACCACCCGCGTCACCTCCCTGCCCCTGGCCGTCATCACCGCCGTGATCGGTGCCGCTGCGGCTGCGGCCCTCGTCCTGGTGGTCATCCACCTGGCTGACCGCAGCCTCCTGACATCGGTACGTGGTGGCAGGCCGACGGTGACAACGAAGGACGACAAGGAGCAACCATGAGCGACGTCGACGCCACGAATAAGCCCGGTGCCGTACAGGACCCGCAGGTCGGGCGCCGGAGGATCCTCCAGGTGTGCGGATCGGCTGCTGGAGGGGTGCGGGCCCACCTGGCTGACTGCGCCCGCCTCCTGGCCGCCGACGGCCACGACGTCATTGTTGAGGCCCCCGCCGCGGTCCTTGACGGACTGGATATCGAGCCGGCTCGCGCCGAGCCACTCGAGATCGGCCCCCGCCCCAGCCTCAACGACACCCTGGCCGTGGCCAGGCTGCGTCGCCTGGGCCGGCGCGCCGACGTCCTTCACGCCCACGGCCTGCGAGCCGGGGCCCTGGCCGCCCTGGCCCTGGGACGACGCCGCCGCGGACGCACGCGGCTGGTCGTCACCCTCCACAACCTCACCGTCGGGGGGCGCCTGACCACCTTGGTGGGGGACAGGCTCGAGCGGCTCATCGCCCGGCGCGCCGACCTCGTCCTGGCGGTCAGCCCCGACCTGGCCGAACGGGCCAAGGATCTCGGCACCCCACACGTCGAGCTCGCCATCATCCCCGCGGTGCCACCCCAGCAGCCCGCTGAACCGGGCGCCTCCGACGCGGCCGCGGCGGAGGATGCCTGGCCGCGAAGCGGGGCCCGCCTCCTGACCGTCGCCCGCCTGGCTCCTCAGAAGGGCCTGCCGCTGCTGCTCGAGGCCGCCGCGATCCTCTCCCGCGAGGTTGACGCCGGCCGGCTGACCGCCTTCACCTGGGCCCTCGCCGGGGACGGCCCCGGCCGCGAGCAGGCCGCTGAGCGCATCGCCGCCGAACAGCTCCCGGTCACCCTCCTGGGGCGGCGAAGCGATGCCCCGGCCCTCATGGAGGTCGCTGACGTCGTCGTCCAGACCAGCCTGTGGGAGGGCCAGCCCCTCACCATCCAGGAGGCTCTGCGCGCAGGCACCGCGATCGTGGCCACCGACGTCGGAGGCACCGCCGTGACCGCCAGAGGAGGAGCCGTCCTCGTGGACCCTCAGGCCCAGGCCATCGCGGAGGCACTTCGAACCCTCCTGAGCGACCCCGAGGCCCGCACCCGCGCCGCCGAGCGCGCGCAGGCGGCGGCCAGAGGTCTTCCCGGGCTCGAGGACCTGGCGGCCCAGCTGCGACAGACGGTCCTCGACCTGCACTGAGCCGCCCTGCCCCGAGCGGTAGCATCGTGGTGCCCGAGCGCCCAGCAGCGACGACGCCGGCAGCGAGAATGAGGAGCCAATCGTGGATCATCCGGTGACGAGCACCCGCAGCGGCGAAGGCTTAGAGAACAGCCTCGCCGACACGCGCGAACCTGGGCGGGAGCTGGTCTCCAGCGAGCGGGTCTGGAGCGGGCCGATCTTCGCCGTCGACGCCGACCAGGTGCGCCTGGGGCCCGGTCAGGAGCCGGTGTCCCGTCAGGTCGTCGTCCACCACGACGCCGTCGCCGTCGTCGCCCTGCGCGAGGGCGAGGCATCCTCCCAGGCCGACGGTGCCGCGGAGATCCTCATGATTCGCCAGTACCGTCATCCCGTGCGCGCCTGCCTGTGGGAGATCCCCGCGGGACTGCTCGACGTGGCGGGGGAGGAACCGGCCGTCGCCGCCGCCCGAGAGCTCGCCGAGGAGACCGACTACGAGGCGGCCACCTGGCACACGCTGGCCGAGTTCTACGCCTCGCCCGGCTTCACCACCGAGGGGGCCCGGATCTTCCTCGCCCAGGACCTGAGCCTGCTGCCCGAGGACCGGCGCACCGTCCGCGAGGACGAAGAGGCCGAGTTCGTGCCCACCTGGGTCCGCCTGGACGAGGCCCTCGACGCCGTCATGGGCGGCCGCCTGCACAACCCCTCCACGGTGCTCGGAGTCCTGGCCACGGCCCAGGCGCGCACCCGCGGCTGGGTGGGACTGCGTCCCGCTGACGCCCCCTGGCTGCGCAGCCCGGAGAGCCTCTAGGAACCCGCACCGGAGTAACGGCTGCAGGAGTAGCAGACAGTACAGGGCAGCAACGGGCCTCACAGCCGTGGAATCAGCGCCATTCCACTAGTTAGGTGTTCCTAAGTGAGGCTCACCTTTGATTAGGTGGCGTGTTCAATCCCACCCTGCGACGCTCCGTCGTGAACTTGCCAGTGTTGAATTCGGCAAGCAAGATCTTGGTTAAACTCGTGGCACAACGACCAGCGACGCCTCGCAGGTCAGTGCCTGGAGCCGGTCCAGGGCATGGCCGAACCGGCCGCAACGGGGCAGGCCGTGAGGCGTCGGAAGCGACTAGGGGAGGAGAACCGTCATGACGCAGAGCGACGACGACTCTACCCGGGCACGCGTTCTCGACCTCATCGCCGAGAAGGGGCCGGTGTCGGCGGCGCAGCTCGCCAAGGTCCTGAGCCTGACGCCGGCCGCCGTGCGCAGGCACATCACCGCCCTTGAGGACGCTGAGCAGATCGAGGTGCACACGCCGGCCCAGACGGGCAAGCGCGGCCGCGGTCGCCCGGCCCGGCACTACGTCCTGACGCCCAAGGCCCGCACCTCCTTCGCGGAGGGCTACTCCGACCTGGCCAACCGTGCCCTGCACTACCTGTCCCAGGTGGCTGGTGACAAGGCGGTCGACTCCTTCGCCGCGGCCAGGGGCCGTGACCTCGAGCGCCGCTACGCCACCGTCGTCGAGGCGGCCGGCAAGGATCCCTCGGAGAGGGCCCGCGCCCTGGCGGACGCCCTGACTCTCGACGGCTACGCGGCCTCGGTGCGCGACGTCGGGGACGGCTCCTTCGCCGTCCAGCTGTGCCAGGGCAACTGCCCGGTGCGCGATGTGGCCGGGGAGTTCCACGAGCTGTGCGACGCCGAGACCCAGGCCATCTCCCGGCTCGTGGGCGTCCCGGTCCAGCGTCTGGCCACCCTGGCCGGAGGCGAGCACGTCTGTACCACCCACATTCCGATCGCCATGCCCGCGCTGCGCAAGCGCGCGGTTCGGGCGGCGGCTAAGACGCGAGGCCTTGAGACCAAGCGAATGGAAGGAACCCGATGACACTGCCGACAACCGAGACCACGCGTAGCACCGACGACGAGATCATCGACTCGATCTCGACGAGCTACGACTTCGGCTGGCACGACTCCGACGAGGCCGGTGAGAAGGCCAAGCGAGGCCTTGATGAGCAGGTGGTCCGCGAGATCTCCGCCATCAAGGGAGAGCCGGAGTGGATGCTGGCCAAGCGTCTCAAGGCCTACTCCACCTTCGAGCGCAAGCCCATGCCCACCTGGGGCGTGGACCTCTCCCAGCTCGACATGGACGCCGTCAAGTACTACGTGCGCTCCACGGACCGGCCGGCCAACTCCTGGGACGACCTGCCCGAGGACATCAAGAACACCTACGACCGCATCGGCATCCCCGAGGCCGAGCGCGAGCGCCTGGTGGCCGGCGTGGCCGCCCAGTACGAGTCGGAGGTCGTCTACCACCAGATCCGCGGTGACCTGGAGGAGCAGGGCGTCATCTTCGTGGACACCGACACCGCCGTGCGCGAGTACCCCGAGCTCGTCAAGGAGTACTTCGGGACCGTGGTGCCCGCCGGCGACAACAAGTTCGCCGCCCTCAACACGGCCGTGTGGTCCGGGGGCTCCTTCATCTACGTCCCCAAGGGCGTCCACGTCGAGATCCCGCTCCAGGCCTACTTCCGCATCAACACCGAGAACATGGGCCAGTTCGAGCGCACGCTCATCATCGCCGACGAGGACTCCTACGTCCACTACGTCGAGGGCTGCACCGCCCCCATCTACTCCACCGACTCCCTGCACTCGGCGATCGTGGAGATCGTGGTCAAGAAGAACGCCCGCGTGCGCTACACGACCATCCAGAACTGGTCCAACAACGTCTACAACCTGGTGACCCAGCGCGCTACCTGCGAGGAGGGCGCCACCATGGAGTGGGTCGACGGCAACATCGGCTCCAAGCGGAACATGAAGTACCCGGCCGTCTTCCTCATGGGCCCCCACGCCCGCGGCGAGGCCCTGTCCATCGCCTTCGCCGGCGCGGACCAGCACCAGGACACCGGCGCCAAGATGGTCCACATGGCGCCCCACACCTCCAGCCACATCGTCTCCAAGTCGATCGCCCGCCACGGTGGCCGCAGCGCCTACCGCGGACTGGTGCAGATCATGAAGAACGCCCGGCACTCCAAGTCCAACGTGCTGTGCGACGCGCTCCTGGTCGATGAGATCTCCCGCTCGGACACCTACCCCTACGTCGACGTGCGCACCGACGACGTCGAGATGGGCCACGAGGCCACCGTCTCCAAGGTGAGCGCCGACCAGCTCTTCTACCTCATGCAGCGCGGGCTGACCGAGACCGAGGCCATGGCCACGATCGTGCGCGGCTTCGTCGAGCCCATTGCCCGGGAGCTGCCCATGGAGTACGCCCTCGAGCTCAACCGGCTCATCGAGCTGCAGATGGAGAACTCGGTGGGCTGACCCACCGCAGCGGATCCTCCCTCGTCAGCCCACTCAGCCTTCGACCCACACCTCATCACACCGGCCTGCTGCCGGCCAAGGAGCACCTCCACATGCCTGAACTCTCCACCGACCACTCGAGCGCCACGCTCGACGGCGCCCACTCCCACGGCGGGCCGCGCTACGTCTCCTCGCGCGCCGACCGCCCCACCTCCTTCGACCCCGCCGACATCCCGGTGCCGCGCGGCCGTGAGGAGGAGTGGCGCTTCACGCCGATGAAGCGCTTCGCCCCACTGTTCGACCTCGACGCCATCCGCGCGGCCACCGCCGGCCAGAGCGATGCCGGTGTCCGTATCGAGACGGACCTGCCCGACGGCGCGAGCCTGGAGACCGTCGCGCGCAGCGACGCCCGCATCGGCACCGTGGGCGCCCCGGTCGACCGCACCGGCGTCACCGCCTGGAACGGCACAGAGACCGCCACGGTGCTCACGCTGGAGCCCGGTGCCCAGCTGGAGCGGGCCGCCCGACTGAACATCATCGGCCAGGACGCACAGCTCGCCCGCCCCACCGCCCAGCACATCCTCGTCGCTGCCGAGGCCGGTTCCAAGGGAACCGTCGTCCTGGACCACACCGGCACCGCCGCCCTGACCCAGGGCGTCGAGGTGACGGTCGCCGACGGCGCCGAGCTCACCCTGGTGACCGTCCAGGGCTGGGAGGACGGGGCCGTCCATGCCTCCAACCACCGGGTCAAGGTCTACGGCCGCGGCATCCTCAAGCACGTCGTCGTCAGCCTCGGCGGAGACGTGCGCATCTGCCCCGACCTGGGCTTCTCCGGCGAGGGCGGGCACATCGACGCCTACGGCGTCTACTTCACCGATGCCGGCCAGCACCAGGAGCACCGCCCCTACGTGGCCCACACCGAGCCCCACTGCTACTCGCGCGTCACCTACAAGGGCGCCCTCCAGGGCGAGGGCGCGCACGCCGTGTGGGTGGGGGACTGCCTCATCGGCCAGGCCGCCCGTGGCACCGACACCTACGAGCTCAACCGCAACCTGGTCCTCACCGAGGGGGCCAAGGCCGACTCCGTGCCGAACCTGGAGATCGAGAACGGCAACATCGAGGGGGCCGGCCACGCCAGCGCCACCGGCCGCTTCGACGACCAGCAGCTGTTCTACCTGCGTGCCCGCGGCATCCCCGAGACCGAGGCCCGCCGCCTCGTCGTCCTGGGCTTCTTCAACGAGATCGTCGCCGAGATCGGTGTCGATGAGGTCGAGGAGCGCCTCATGGCCGCCATCGAGAAGGAGCTCGAGCTCACCGGACTCATCACCGCCCGCACCGACCAGGACCCCGCCGCCGAGCCGGCAGCCGAGTGACAGGCCGGACCCGCACGACGGTCCGCCCACCCGCAACCAGACCACAACCCAGCTGAAAGAAACGTCGCATGAGCACTCTGCAGATCAAGAACCTCCACGTCCAGGTGGCCACCAACGACGGCCCCAAGCCCATCCTCAAGGGCGTCGACCTGACCATCGACTCCAACCAGGTCCACGCCATCATGGGCCCCAACGGCTCGGGCAAGTCCACCCTGGCCTACTCCATCGCCGGTCACCCCGACTACGAGGTCACCGACGGCGAGGTCCTCCTCGACGGCGTCGACCTGCTGGAGATGAGCGTGGACGAGCGCGCCCGGGCCGGCCTCTTCCTGGCCATGCAGTACCCCGTCGAGGTCCCCGGCGTCACCGTGGCCAACTTCCTGCGCACGGCCAAGACCGCCATCGACGGCCAGGCTCCCAAGGTGCGCCAGTGGGTCGGCGAGGTCAACCAGGCCATGAAGAACCTGCGGATGGACCCCGCCTTCTCCCAGCGCGACGTCAACGCCGGCTTCTCCGGCGGTGAGAAGAAGCGCTTCGAGATCCTCCAGATGGAGCTGCTTCGTCCCCGCTTCGCCGTCCTGGACGAGACCGACTCCGGCCTGGACGTTGACGCCCTGCGCATCGTCTCCGAGGGCGTCAACCGCCTCCACGACGAGTCTGACGCCGGCTTCCTCCTCATCACCCACTACACGCGCATCCTGCGCTACATCAAGCCCGACCACGTCCACGTCTTCGTCGACGGGCGCGTGGCCGAGGCCGGCGGCCCCGACCTGGCCGACCGCCTCGAGGAAGAGGGCTACGACCGCTACCTCGCCTGACAGTCCTCACCGTGCCGGGGCCGACGACGGCGCGCCGCGCAACAAGGCGCCGTCGCCGGCCCCGGCATTGAGGCAGGGGGACTAAGGTTCCTCGTGACCTCAGCCCCCGCCGTCGGCGACCATGCCCGGAACCGCCCCGCACCGAATCGGAAAGGCACGTCATGACTCAGTCCACGGCCCCACTCACCGGGGCGCCTTCGACCGGCGCGCTCAACGCGGAGGAGATCGCCGCGATCCGCGCCGACTTCCCCTACCTGGAGCGGGCCGCCCGCAACGGCGAGGCTCTGGCCTACCTGGACTGGGCGGCCACGAGCCAGAAGCCAGCCGGCGTCATCGCCACGGAGGCCGACTTCTACCGCATGTCCAACGGCGCGGCGGGGCGCTCGACCTACCAGCTCGCCGACGAGGCCACCGCCACCTTTGAGGACGCCCGCGACGCCGTCGCCGCCTTCGTCGGGGCGCGCGGCAGTGAGCTCGTCTTCACCAAGAACGCCACCGAGGCCATCAACCTCGTGGCTCTGGCCATCGGGCACGCCAGCCAGGGCCGGTCGGCGGCCCGCGGTGGAGGGCCCGCCGCGGCCGATGACCCGGCTCGGCGCCTCATCATCGGAGAGGGCGACGAGGTGGTCATCACCCGTGCTGAGCACCACGCCAACCTCGTGCCCTGGCAGGAGCTGTGCGCCCGCACCGGCGCCACCCTGCGCTGGCTGGACCTGACCGAGGACGGGCGCATCGATGCCGCCACCCTGGACGTCATCACCGAGCGAACCCGCGTCCTGGCCCTGACTCACGCCTCCAACGTCACCGGTGCGATCAGCCCACTCGACCTCATCCTCCCACGCGCCCAGCAGGTCGGTGCGCTCGTTGTCCTGGACACCTGCCAGTCCGCTGCCCACCTGCCGCTGGACTTCGGCGCCCTGAAGACCGCCGGCGTGGACGCCATGGTGCTCTCCAGCCACAAGATGCTCGGCCCCACCGGCATCGGCGCGCTCGTGGCCACCGAGGAGCTCCTGGCTGCGATGCCACCGGTGCTCACCGGCGGCTCCATGATTGAGATCGTCACCATGGAGTCGTCGACCTTCATGAGCGGCCCGCCCCGTTTCGAGGCCGGCAGCCAGCCGCTGGCGCAGGCCGCGGGATGGCGCACCGCCGTGGAGTACCTGGCCGGGATCGGCCTGGACCGGCTCCACGCCACCGAGCAGGCCCTGACCCAGCAGGTGCTCGAGGGCCTGGCCCAGGCCCCCGGGCTGCGCCTGGTCGGCCCGACCGACACCACCGACCGCCTGGGCGTGGTCGCCTTCTCCATCGAGGGAGTCCACCCCCACGACGTCGGCCAGGTCCTCGACGCCGCCGGCGTCGCCGTGCGCACCGGCCACCACTGCGCCCAGCCCATCCACCAGCACTTCGGCATCCACGCCTCCTCGCGCCTGTCCTTCGGGGCCTGCTCCACTCCCGAGGAGGTGGACCGCTTCCTGTCCGCCATCGCCGACGTCCGGCGCTACTTCCAGAGGTGAGCATGAACGAACTCGACCAGCTCTACCAGCAAGTCATCCTCGACCACTCCCGCGAGCGCCACGGCTCCGGCGCCCTCGACGCCCCGGACGCCACCAGCCACCAGGTCAACCCCACCTGTGGTGACGACGTGACCCTGGGGGTGCGCGTCAAGGACGGCAAGATCGAGGCCATCGGCTGGGAGGGGGACGGCTGCTCCATCTCCCAGGCCTCCATCTCCGTCATGCACGACCTCGTCAACGGCGCCGACCTGGCCACCGTGGCCCGCCTCGAGGCGGACTTCGATACCCTCATGCACTCGCGCGGCAAGGGCGTCGACGACGCCGTCCTGGATGACCTCGAGGACGGGGCCGCCTTCGAGGGCGTCTCGAAGTACCCCAACCGCGTCAAGTGCGCCCTGCTGGGGTGGATGGCCCTCAAGGACGCCCTGGCCAAGTCCGGCGTCGCCCTGCCCGCCGTTGAGCCGAACGGCGCCGAGTAGATCAACTGTCCTGACACCACTGTCCGACCCGCGAGGAAGAAGGAAGAAGCCATGAGTGACAACCCCAGTGGGATGCCGGCAGCCGCCGACAACCCCATGGCCGCCCAGCAGCCGCCGGCCCCCGTCGCCAGCACCGAGGGCGTCGATGTCGCCGCCGTCGAGGAGGCCCTGCGCGACGTCATCGACCCTGAGCTCGGTATCAACGTCGTCGACCTCGGCCTGCTCTACGGGGTGTCGATCGAGCCCGACGGCACCGTCGTGCTCGACATGACCCTGACCACCGCCGCCTGCCCGCTCACCGACGTCATCGAGGAGCAGGCCCAGCAGGCCCTGTCCCTCGTCGCCGACAAGGTCCGCATCCAGTGGGTCTGGCTGCCGCCGTGGGGGCCGGACAAGATCACCCCTGAGGGCCGCGAGCAGCTGCGCGCCCTGGGCTTCAACGTCTGAGTCTCCTTCGAGGCCGCCGTCAGGTCAGGTCCTCTTCGACACCGAGGACCGCCTCGCGCAGGACACGCGCGTGGCAGTGGACGTGGTCGTGGCCGGCGAACAGGAGCGTCACGCGCCCCGTCAGGGCCTCGTGACGCAGGTGCTCGACGGCGGCGACCGCCTCGGGCCTCTCGGTGAGCTCGGCCCGGTAGGCCTCGACGAACTGGGGCCAGGGCAGGTCCCCGCTGTGGAAGGCCCGCCGCAGCTCGGTGGTGGGGGTGGCGTCCTTGGCCCACTCGTCGAGAGCGGCGCGCTCCTTGGACACGCCGCGGGGCCAAAGCCGGTCCACCAGGACCCGTGCTCCGTCGCCGGCGCTGGGCTCCTCACGGATGCCTTTGAGAACCACGTTGTCAGATGAAGGAAGGCGTTGACTCATACCAGCGACGCTACTCGCCTCAGCTGCTGGTGCGGTCCCATCGGCTCGCAGTGAACCGAGCATGCAGAGCAATGCGTCCATGGTGTCTTTCAGTGCCGTTGGTGACTCGGTCTCGGCAAGCCACAACGCGGCCTCGTTCATTGCACCCGATAGCAGACGAACCAAGGGTGCCACCGGCCGGGAGACGAGAATGCCGTCCTCCATGAGGCTGGTCAGCACCTCCGTGAGGAGCCTTTCGGAGCATGCTTCGTCCATCTCCTTCCATTCGCGCCAACCCAGCACTATCGGTGCATCAATGAGCATGATCTGCCGGATCTCGGGGTCACTGTAGGAGGTAAGAAACGCCTCGCAGCCTGCGACGAGCTCCTTCCAGGGATCCGCGCACGGCCGAGCGGCGTCCTGAACCCGGTCAGCGACCTCCTGCTGCACCTGCCGAAGGACTGCGAGGAAGAGATCCTTCTTGCCAGCGAACTGATGGTAGAGCGCGCCCTTGGTCATTCCGAGCGCGTCGACGACGTCGCTTAGCCGCACTGCGCTGTATCCCTCGGAGGCGAAGCGCTGCCGAGCCACGGCGATGAGTGCCGCCTGCGTCGCCCTGCGCTGGGCTGCTCTCGTTCCTGCCATGAAGCACCTCGACATTGACATACCGAAAGTATGTGAACTAGTTTCGCATACCAATGGTATGCGAGTTCTTCGATGGCACCTGGGAGGCGACAATGCGGATCCGAGACAACTACCCGATCATCGTCACTGGCCGGAAGGACGAGGCGCGAGACTTCTGGCAACGATTCCTCGGCTTCCGTCCTGTTTTCGACAGTTCCTGGTTCACCTTGATGACGGATGAGGGCAGCGGATCATCGATCGCCTTCATGACGCCGGACCACCCCTCTGCTCCTCCAGGGCCCGATGCCTTCGCCGGAACCGGCGCCTGCTTCGAGCTGGAGGTCGACGACGCAGTAGCGGCTCATGCCGAGCTGACGGGCAGGGGACTGGCAGTGACGTACCCACTCACCGACGAGCCCTTCGGCCAGCGCCGGTTCGGGTTCGCCGACCCCAGCGGCCTGTGGATCGATGTCGTCGAGCAGATTGAATCGGAGGCCGGCTACTGGGATCGGTACATGCGGTGAGTGACGAGGGCATCTGATATCGATGTCGGGAGTGTGTCAACCGGGCATGCTTGAGTACCGCTTACTCGCTCGGGCGCCATCGGTCGATCGCGGTGAGGAACTCCCGTTCCAAGGCCCGGGTGAGCCGCGCATCGGGGTACCCCGTGGCTCCGATGAGGCTGAAGAGCCCCCGGACCGCATCGCTGTCGACGCTGCTGGCAAGGGCTGCACGGCGCTCAGGCGGCAGCCGGGCCTCCATCCGGGAGACCATGACCTGGGCGCGCTGCTCGATCTGCGCCTCTGACATCTCGGTCGGCTCCTGGGAGTAAAGGGCCAGTGACTCGGCGTCGTAGTCAGGATCCGGGTCCACGAAGAGGAACTCCGCCTCCGGCGGCATCTGGCCGCGATAGCAGGCCAGGTCGGTCAGGTCCCGCTCCTTGCGCACCGCGCAGCGGGTGGCCTCATCGGCAGCGGCCTGCTCCAGCCGGTCGAAGAAGGCCGCCATACGTGGGGACATCGGTGAGACCGTCGAACCGGCTTTGGCTCGCTCCAGCAGGCCGGCGAGCATGTCCCTCTGCCTGGCGACCTCGGCCAGGTGATCCTCCACGGCGGCCAGTGCCCCGGCCAGGTCCTCGACCACGGAGCCGGCCTCCGCGCGTGCTTCAACCGTTCCGGCCGCGGGCGCGTCGTCGGGTTGCTCGACGCCGGTAGCCTCGGACTCGTCGAGAACGCGCCTGATGGTCTCCAGCGACACACCGGCCTGGACCAGCCAGCGGATCCGGGAGAGCCGGGCCACATGGCTCAGGTCGTAGTCGCGCCAGCCGCCACGTTCACCGGGAACTGGAAGCAGCCCCAGCGAGTGGTAGTAGCGCACCGTGCGCACGGTCGTCCCGGTCAGCTCGGCGATCTCAGCAACGCGCATGGGGACAGTCTCACACGGCGCCCGGATCCTGAACTGTTCGGATCCGCTTGGCGGGGGCGAACCATGGGGAGAGCGAACCGTTTGCCGGGGCATGCCCGCGTTGCTACTGTGCCCGCGTGATGACAGGCGGATCAGGTACCGACGGCGGCAGCGGCGCCCCGTCTCGCCCTGAGCAGGCGGGAGGGTCCTGGTGAACGGCACGCGAGGCAACCTGCAGGTCGGCGACCTGCTCCAGGGCAGTGCAGGCGCCCTGTCAGTCACAGGTTGCCTGCTCTTCAAGGAATGGGACTCCCAGGACCACTGCTTCTACTACTGGGAGGAGTGGCAGCTCATCGGGGCCAGCAACTCCGACACCTGGGTCGAGGTCGACCACGATCCCGGCGAGGTCCTCTTCTACGAACCCGTTCGTCTCCAGGAGAAGATCGAGCCGTGGGCCCTGACCGTCGGCCAGACGATGCCGCTGACGATCAACGGCGTCCTGCACCGGGGCATGGTTGAGGAGGTCACCACCGGCACCCTTGAGAACGTCATCGGTTCCCCGGTGTGCCCACTCAACATCGGCGAGACCATGACCTACGCCGAGGTACGGCTGACGGACCCGGCCGGCGTGACCAGCAGACTGACCATCGACAGCCACCGTTTCCGTGACCTCCTGGCATACCGAAAGACCTCCTTGTCCACTGCGCAGCAGAAGCAGCTCTTCGGGCGGGTCCTGTACAACCGCCGATCTGCCCCCGGAAGAACCGGACGAAACGTCGGATGCGCCGTCGTCGCAGCCTTCGTCAGTATCGTGCTCGTCGGCGGACTGTTCTCCGCCTGCTCCAACCCTGGCCGTTCCAATGGCGACGCCGATCCCACCAGCACCTCGCACTCGGGCTCCTCACGGAGCTATCGTCACCGCCCGGTCTACGGAGGCGGCGGAGGCGGAGTCGGCAAGTAGGAGGCCCGCCCCGTCGGTGACGGGCTTCCCGCCATATGTCGTCGACGGCGGGGGAGCGAGGATGGGGACCTCAGCCCGTTTGTCGGCTGCCTGCCTCGTTGCTACCGTGCTCGCGTGAGTGCGGTGAGCCTGTGTTCTGTCAGCTACAAGATCAGTGGCGCCGAGCCGCATGCGCTCAACGATCTGTCCACCATGGAGTCGATTCTCCTTGGTGCCGCCCAGACGGCGGGACTGACTGCCGTCTCCAGTGCTCACCACCGCTTCGAGCCCCAGGGACTGAGCGCCGTCATCATTCTGTCCGAGTCGCATATCGCCGCCCACACCTGGCCCGAGTCCGGCACCGGCTACGTGACGCTCACCAGCTGTCGCACACTGACCCCCGCCCAGATCGAGTCCGTGGGGGAGCTGGTGCGCAAGCGCCTGCGGGCCCAGCAGGTGACCAGCTCGGGGATCACGCTGTGAGTGTCAGAGGCGATCTGAGAGTCGGTGAGACACTTCGGGGTTCCTTGAGGAAGAAGAGCCGCTCCTACACCGTCATGGGGCGAGTTGTCCTGAAGCGACGGGATCAGGAAAGCCGGCGCTTCATCACGTGGGAGCAGTGGCGCCTGATCGACGACGAGGGTCAAGAGATCTGGCTGGAGATCCGTCGGGACACCAACAAGGTGGTACTTCACGAGCCGGTTCTTGTTCAGCCGGCGATTGACCCGCTCACCCTCGAGGTCGGTTGGAGCCGGCAGCTGAGAGTCCGCGGCCGGCCGTGCACCGTCGAGGTCACGAATGTGCGCCGTGCTGAGATCGACCACGAGACCGGGGCTGTAAATCATCCCAATGGGGCTCTTACCACGACAACCTGCGCCGATCTCCGCGTGGTGGATGCGCACGGCTCGATCTCCACCATGGTGGTCGATGCACATCGCCTCCACACCCGAGAGATCTACAGCGAAACAGGTCTGTCCTCCTCGAAGCAGTCCAGGGTCTTCGGTAGGCCCGTGACCCGACCGTGGTGGATACCCAGTTTCATGCGAAGGTTCTGGCGGTGGTTCCCCGCGGCGATCTCCGGGGCGAATAGAAGCGATTGGGCCCCCGTGTTCTGGATCGTCCTGATGTTCGTCGTTCTGGTGCTTGCCGAGCTGATCGATGAAGATGAGGGTTTCATCCCCTCAGGAGGCGGCATCCCCTTCCGGAACCGCTCGGTCTACGGCGGCGGGGGCGGCGGCGTCGGAAAATGACCTGGAGCCCACGGACTCAACCCCCTCGACGGTCACACACGAAGGAGAAGACATGTCGCTCATGACCATCGCTCACCACTCATCGGTCGACCTCAACTGGCAGTCACTGCTGAGCACCGTCGTCTACGCGGTGCTCGGAGTGGTTCTGCTCATGGTGTTCGCGCTGCTGGTCAACCGCATCTTCCGCCTCGACCTCAGACGCGAGCTCATCGAGGACCAGAACATCGGCCTGGGGGTCGCCTTCGCCGGCACGGCGCTGGCCATCGCCATCATCATCGCCGCCACCATCCTGAGCTGAGCCGCACACCATGACCCACGGCCGAATCGGGCGACGGGAGAACGTCGCCCTGTTCACTGCGGCGCTGCTCGCCGCGATCGGCGGGCTCATCTACGAGCTCATCCTGGGCACGGCCGCCTCCTATCTCCTGGGCGACTCCGTGCTCAGCTTCAGTCTGGCCACCGGCATCACCCTGTTCGGCATGGGCATCGGCTCACTGTTGGTCAACCGCTTCCGTGCAGCGCCGGCAGTCGTCTTCGGTGTCAGCGAGGTGCTCCTGGGCCTCATCGGTGGCAACTCCGTCCTCCTGCTGTACCTGGCCTTCGGGCGCACCCGCCTGCACTGGGTCGTCTTCGGCGGCATCAGCCTGACCATCGGCATCCTCATCGGCCTGGAGATCCCGCTGCTGGTGCGGACCTTCGCCGCCTTCGGACGCCGCTCGACCAGCGAGCTGCTCGGCAAGGTCATGGCTATCGACTATTTCGGCTCACTGGTGGCCTCCCTGGTCTTCCCCCTGGTGCTCCTGCCGCAGCTCGGCCTCATGCGCGGGGCCTACCTGGTCGGTGCCCTCAACGTCCTGGTCGCACTGCTCGTCCTGCTCCAGGTGCGCACACCGCGCAAGATCCTGTGGGCGGCCACCGCCGCCGTCGTGGCACTGGTCGGCATGTTCGCAGCCGCCAATCGCATCGAGCGCAGCGTGGAGGCGCTGACCTACAACGACCCGATCGTCTACTACCAGCAGACCGCCTACCAGAAGGTCGTCCTCACCCAGTACCAGGACGACCTGCGCCTGTACCTCAACGGCCAGCTCCAGTTCTCCAGCCTGGACGAGGCCAGGTACCACGAGACCCTGTCCGCCAGTGCCATGACCTCGGTGAAGGAACCCGCCCACGTGCTCGTGCTCGGCGGCGGCGACGGCCTGCTGGCCCGAGAGATCCTGCGCTACCCCAGCGTCACGGACGTCACCATCGTAGACATCGACCCTGACGTCACCGAGCTGGCACGGAATAACCGCCTGCTCAAGGACCTCAACCACGCCTCCCTGTCCGACCCCAGGGTCAAGGTCGTCAACGACGACGCCTTCACCTACGTCCAGAACTCCAAAGCGACCTACGACGTCGCTCTCATCGACCTGGTCGACCCCTCCAACGAGAAACTCGCCAAGCTCTACTCCACCGAGTTCTATCGGAACATCGAGGCGCGGCTGGCACCCGAGGGCGTCATGGTCACCCAGGCCACCTCCACCTTCTTCTCACCCCACGCCTTCTCCACAGTGGCCAGCACCGTCGCCGCCGCTCAGCCGGATCGACAGATCCTGCCCTTCACCACCAATGTCCCCTCCTTCGGGGAGTGGGGCTTCGTGCTGTCCACCAGGACGCCGCAGAACCTCATCAGCCAGCCGCTGCCCAAAGGCCTGACCTACCAGGACCGGAAGACCCTGGAGTTCATCATGCGAACCAAGCCGGCCCGCACCGAGTTCATGGAGCCCTCCACCCTCCTGCATCCGCGGATCGTCGAGGTCTACAACCAAGACATGCGGCAGTGGCGCTACTACTGAACCGCCCGGGAAGAGACGGCGAAGCCGGTTCGGTCTGAATCGTCCCGAAGCGACTTCGCCGTCACCCTGTTGCCGCATCGCGGCGGCCGCCTCACCTCATCTCAAGATTCTGATGGACAGCCAGGCGGCGATTCCGCCGATCATCACGCAGCTCATGAGGGACATGATGACTGCCATGCCGATGATGAACAGATAGTGCATTGCCGCCAGTGTTGCCAGCCAGATGAGCGTGACACGAGCAGCGCGAGGAAGTGCCGTCGCCAGGCATGCTCCGGCTGCGACGGTCAGCAGCCCACTGACGGCGAAGCTCATGAAGCCGGGGTCAGTGACGCTGACCGACTCGAGCGTCCCTCCCCAGATGATGACGAGGAGACCGCAGACGGCCAGGCACGCTCCGGCGATGCTTCGTCCGCTCAGCTGCTGCCGGGCCGACTTGTCCTGATTCGTTGCTGTCATGTTGTTGCTTTCCTTCCGATGATGCGATGTGCAGTCGTTGTCGCGGCGGCGCCTGTCGCTATCCGGTCTTCGCCGAAGCCGCGAGCTCGCGTCCCCAGCTGTGGGCGTCGGTCTCCTGGCCGGTGGCCAGCGGGCCCTTGCTCGCCGTGACCACGAAGCTTCTGACCGACACCGTCCGCCGACCCTGCCGCCGCTGTAGCGTCTTGGCAATCGCCTTGGCCGCAGAACCGCTGAGCCAGCCCTTGGAGATGACCGTGTCGAAGGCCGCGGCGTCGATGGATGCCGGGATCGCCACGGTCTCCAGCCACTCGCCGATCCCGTGGGATGCCTTGCCTGATCCCGCCTGCGCACAGGCCTTGGCCCGTGTGGCCGCCGTCGGCAGGCCCCGGTTGTGGGTGGGGGCTCCCAGGATGAGCAGATCCAGGTCTGCGGGCAGGCAGCTTGGAGCCTCATCGACGTCGACGACCTGAGCGTCGACTCCGCCATCGATCAGCCCAGCGGCAACGGAATCAGCGATGGCTCGGGTGTTGCCGAAGCAGGACTCGACAATGATGAGCGCCCTGGTCATGGTGTCCTCCTGAGGGGTGGTACCGGTGATGTCGCTGGGTAGCGCGGGGTCACGAGTCCACTGTCGGGTGTGACGCCACGTCCCACGCAAACGGGGTCCGCCGCTCTCAAAGCGGCGGACCCCGTCAGACCGAGGAGATCGGTGGAGGAGACGAATCAGAGGGCGAATGACGTCGCCGCGTTCGTCTCAGAGCTGGGAGGCGTCGACGGCGAAGGTGTTGCAGGCCTGCACTGAGCCGGAGTTCATCCCGGTGGTGAACCAGCGCACACGCTGCTCGGAGGATCCGTGGGTCCACGTGTCGGAGTCGACGTGCCCCTTGGCCCGCTCCTGGATGTGGTCATCGCCCACGGCCTCGGCCGCGCCCAGCGCGCCCTTGATCTCCTCACTGCTGGGACGATTGAGGAAGGGCTTGCCGGTGTCCGGGTCGGGGGTGGAGGAGGCGTGGTTGACCCAGATCCCCGCGTAGCAGTCCGCCTGAAGCTCCAGTCGCACCGAGTCCGACGTCGCACCGCTGCCCGAGCGGTCGGCCTTGGCCATCTGCCCGGTCAGGTGCTGGATGTGGTGGCCGAACTCGTGGGCCACGATGTACTCCTCCGCCAGGGGCGTGTCAGTGGCCCCCAGGGACCTCTCCATCTCGGAGAAGAAGCTCATGTCCAGGTAGACCGTCCGGTCCCCTGAGCAGTAAAAGGGACCGACCGCCGAGGAGGCGTTGCCGCAGGCCGAGGAGATCTGGGTGCCGTCCCACAGGACGAACTCGGGCTTGGCGTACTTGAGCCCCGCCTGGGCCGGCAGCTGCTCGGTCCACACCGCGTCGAGGGACTCCGCGGTGGCCACCATGCGGCACTGGGTGTACTTGTTGGCACTGTCCCCGCTGGTGCACACGGAGGTGTCGATCGATGAGGCCGTCGACGTCGTCGTCCCGGTCTGCTGCTGCGCTCCCAGCATGGAGGTCAGGTCCACTCCCGTGAGCTGGGAGATGAGGACGACGGCGATGACGGTCAGGATGGAGCCGCCACCGATCACGGTGCCCCGACCTCCGCCGGAACGGGTCTGGACCCGGTTGGGGTCGAGCTGGATATCGCGGTTGAAGGACACTGGCCACCTCTGAGAACACGCCTGCAATGAGGCTCGGACGAAGCCCACGCTACCGTGACACCGTCACCGGCGCGAAGCGGGGATACCGAGGAGAATAGCGGCGGGACCCTGCACAGTCCCTGGAAGGCCTGGTCGGGGTAGCCTGATGCCGTGCTCTACGACCTGCTGTACAAGACCGTGCTGACCCGTATCGACCCCGAGCTGATCCACGACGTGTGCCTGGACGCGATCGAGATCACCGGCAAGGTTCCCCTCGTCAGGGACGTGGTGCGCCAGATGTGGGGGCGCAGGCCGGTCTTCCCCGTGCCCTCGGCCAACCAGGGCGGCCCCTTCGCCCGACCCGTGCCCGGCATCCTGGGGCTCGCAGCGGGCATGGACAAGGAGGGACAGGCCGTCGAGGGCCTGGACATGCTCGGCTTCGGCTTCATCGAGGTCGGCACCTTCACCGCCCACCCCCAGGGCGGCAACGACAAGCCCCGCATGTGGCGCTACCCGCAGATGCGCGCCGTGCGCAACCGCATGGGCTTCAACAACTCCGGGGCGGATGAGGCCGCCAAGCGCCTGCGGGCACTGCGCCGCACCCCTCGAGGGCGATCCATCGTCGTCGGCGCGAACATCGGCAAGACCAAGGTGACCCCGCTCGAGGAGGCGGTGGAGGACTACCGCTACTCGGCCGCGGCAGTGGCCCGCTGGGTCGACTACCTCGTCGTCAACGTCTCCAGCCCCAACACCCCCGGGCTGCGCAGCCTGCAGAGCGTTGAGACGCTGCGACCGATCCTCGAGGCGGTGCGCGAGGCCGCCGACCGCGCCGCCAGGCGGCACGTGCCGCTCCTGGTCAAGATCGCCCCGGACCTGGCTGACGAGGACATCGACGCGGTTGCGCAGATGGTCCTGGACATGGGCCTCGACGGGGTGGTGGCCACCAACACGACCATCGACCACGACCTGGGGGAGGGCGGCCTGTCCGGCGCCCCACTTCTGCCCCGCGCCCTGGAGGTCGTGCGCCGCCTGCGCCGCGGGCTGGGGCAGGAGCCCACGATCATCGGCGTCGGAGGCATCTCCTCCGTCATGGACGCCGAGCTCATGCTCGACGCGGGTACGGACCTGCTTCAGGCCTACACGGCCTTCATCTACAACGGTCCCGCCTGGCCGGGGCGCATCAACCGGGCCCTGGCCACGGGCTCCGCCGCCCGGGCGACTGCCTGAGCCCCGGGCGACCGGGGCCGCCCCACAGCTGCCCGGAACGGATCAGGAGGGGTACTGGCCCCGACTGACCAGGGCGGCGGGACGGCGCCAGCGCCGCAGCATGAAGCAGCGCGACATGATGTAGAAGAGGATCGTCCCCTCGTCCTTGACCTTCTCCTGACCGAACTTCGCGATGAGGCGGCGGCGCAGGCGCGCCCAGCACCAGACGGCGTCGGCGATCGCCAGAAGCAGGTAGCCGTTCATCGCCAGCACTGTGTAGAAGCTGATGAGCGGGTAGTGGGGCAGGATGCGGCTGAACCCGAAGGAGATGATGAGCAGGACGAAGATGAGGGGCATGAAGTACTCGCCCAGGTTGAAGCGCGCATCAACGAAGTCGCGGATGTAGCGCTTGATCGGCCCCTTCTCACGGGAGGGAAGGTACTTCTCCTCACCGGTGACCATGGCCTCGTTCTGGCGCTTCCAGGCGGCGTCACGGGCCGCTCGCGCCTCCCGCTTGGCGGCCGCACGGTCCTTGGGGACCACGGGGTGCAGGTTCTTGGCCTGCTGGTCCTTACGCCGGGGCGTGGGGCGTCCCTTGCCTCCGGGCTTGGGGGAGGGCTCGGCCACGGGCTCCGGCTCAGGGGTCTGGCTGCGCATCTTGAACAGGCTCACGGTGCCAAGACTAGCGGCAGCGGCGCGATACCCTGAAAACCATGATCACCGTTGATGCCGTGCGCACCGCCGTGCACACCTCCATGCCCACCATCGTCTCCGACCTGACGGACCTGGTCGCGATTCCCTCGGTCTCCGCCTCCAGCCACGACCAGTCCGAGGTCCAGCGCTCCGCCGAGGCCGTGGCCGCGCTCCTGCGCGACAGCGGTCTGGATGCCGAGATCCTCTCGGTGCCCGCCCCTGACGGCACCCCCGGTCGGCCCGCCGTCCTGGCCCACAAGGCCGGCCCCCAGGGCAGCCCGCACGTCCTGCTCTACTCCCACCACGACGTCCAGCCCGTCGGCGACCCGACCGGCTGGGACCAGGCCGACCCCTTCACCGCCGAGCGGCGCGGGGAGCGGCTGTTCGGACGCGGAACCGCTGACGACAAGGCCGGCGTCATCACCCACGCCCACGCCCTGCGCATCCTGGCCTCCCTGGCCGACGGCGAGCTGCCCTGCTCCGTGACGGTCTTCATCGAGGGTGAGGAGGAGGTGGGCAGCCCCTCTTTCGAGAACTTCCTGACCACTCACCGCGACCGCCTGGCCTCCGACGTCATCGTCGTGGCCGACTCCTCCAACTGGAAGGTCGGCATCCCGTCCCTGACCACCTCGCTGCGCGGCGTCGTCCAGGTCGACGTGCGTCTCGACATGCTCGACCACGCGCTTCACTCCGGCATGTACGGCGGCCCCGTGCTGGATGCCGCCACCGCCATGTGCCGACTGATCGCCTCCTGCCACGACGACGCCGGTGACGTCGCCGTGGCCGGACTGGTCAGCCGGTCCCAGGCCGACGCCGACTTCCCCGACTACCCGGAGGCCGACTTCCGCGCCGACGCCGGCATCCTCGACGGCGTCGAGCTCACCGGCACCGGTGACCTCACCGCCCGGCTGTGGACCAAGCCCTCCCTGACGCTCATCGGCATGGACGTCACGCCCCTGGACCTGGCCGGCAACGTCCTGACCCCCTCGTGCACGGCCCGGCTCTCGCTGCGCATCGCACCCGGGCAGGACCCGGCCGCGGCGCAGGAGGCCCTGGTCGCCCACCTGGAGAAGCACGTGCCCTTCGGGGGCCGGCTGACCGTCACCGGCCGTGAAGCCGGGCCCGCCTTCGACGGCTCCGAGGTCACCCCCGCCTCCGAGGCCGCCCACTGGGCCCTGTCCACCGCCTGGGACACCGAGGCCGTCAACATCGGACAGGGCGGCTCCATCCCCTTCATCGCCACCCTCAAGGAGACCTTCCCGGGTGCCCAGGTGCTCGTCACCGGGATCGAGGACCCCGACACCCGCGCCCACAGTGAGAACGAGTCCATGCACCTGGGCGAGCTCGAGCACATCGTGGTTGCCGAGGCCCTCCTCCTGGCCCGTCTGGGCGGTGCCATCGACTCATGACGGCCAGTGCTCACCGAGACCGCAACCGGAGAACGAGCCCATGAAGGTTCTCCTCGCCCCTGGCGGGCTGTGGCCCGAGCCCGCTGGGGTGCCTCTGGCGGGCTCGGGCAGTGGTCTTGCCTCGGGTCGGGTCGCCTCCGGTCTGGCACGGGGCTGGCGGGCGGCGCGCCCCCATGACTCCCTGACACTGCTGCCCATAGCGGACGGCGGACCGGGCTCGGCTCAGGTGATCGCCCCCGATCAGGTCGCCTCCCGGGAGGTCATTCAGGGACGGGGCCCGCTCGGACAGGTCAGAGAGGTCGACCTGGTGCGTCTGGTTCCCAGGCCCTCACGATCCGGGAGCCGGCACCCCGCGGAAGCGAGCACCTGGTTCCTGGACGCCGCCCGTCTCCTGGCGCTTCCCTCAGATCCCGATGAGGCGGCCCAGGAGGCGCTGGAGGGCAGCACCTCCGGTTTGGGAGAAGTCATCGGTGCAGCCCTGAGCCGTACCGGCACCTTGGACACGCTTGTGGTGGGGATGTCGCGCTCCGCCGTTCACGACGGGGGCCTGGGAGCCATGGACGCGCTCGGCGGCCTACGAGCTGCCAAGGACCTGCTGTCGCATCGCAGTCTGGGACTGGCCCTGGCCGACGACATCTCCCTGGGAGGCATGAACGGTGCCGGGGCGGCACTGACGAGTATCACCTCCATCAGCCCGGAGCGGGCCCAGGAACTGGACCGCCGCGCCTGCACCAAGGCAATGGAAAGCGTCAGGGCGGCCGAGGACCTCGATCCCGATGGCCTCGGTGTACGCAGGAGTCTGCCTATCGTCTCTGCACTCGGCGACGCCGGGCCGTCCGCCTCTGCGCACGCGGCGGACTCGGCAGGGACGGCTCGCCTGAGCGTGTCGACCTGGGGGACCGGGGCGGGCGGGGGCAGCGCCCTGCTGCTGCGGGCCCTGGGAGCCTGGGCGCGGCCCGGGGCGCGAGTCATGGCTGAGCTCGTCTGTCTGAGCGAGGCCGCCTACGGGCAGGACCTGGTGGTCTCGGCCTGGGGAGAGCTCTACGACGTCCTGGCCGACGGCGTCGTGGGCGTCGTCGGCCAGCAGGCCGCCTCACAGGCACAGCCGTGCATCCTGGTGTGCGGGCGCTGCGCCGTCAGTCGCGGCGAGCTGGCCGCAGCCGGTGTCACCAACGCCTACGGCCTGCAGGAGGCTCACGCCGCCGAGCCCTGGGAAGCGACTGACTCCCACGGGCTGGAGGCACGGCTGGTAGACCTCGGCTCCCGGTTGGCCCGCACGTGGTCGCGCTGACCGGAGCACTGGCGTCAGCACACCGCTGCCGGCCAACCGGGGCTCAGTCGATGGGGGCCGCGGCAGTCGAGTCGCGCACGATGAGGTCGGGGGCGAAGAGCATCTCGGTGTCGGCCGGCCGCTGCCCGTTGAGCTGCGCGAGGAGCGTGGATACGGCCGCCCGGCAGATGGACTCCACGGGCTGACGCACCGTGGTCAGCGGCGGGTCCGTCATGGGGATGAGTGGCGAGTCGTCGTAGCCGATGACGGAGACGTCATGAGGCACTGACCTGCCCGTCTGGCGCACCCCGTGGACCACACCCAGGGCCATGACGTCCGAGGAGCAGACGATGCCGGTGCAGCCCTGCTCCAGCAGGTGCAATGCTGCGCTGACCCCGCCCTCGTAGGTGTAGAGCGTCTCCACGATCCGCAGCGGCTCCTCGGGAAGGCCCTCGCCCATGGCGTCCTCGTAGCCGGAGCGCTTGCGCTGAGCCGGCACCATGCGCATTGGCCCCATGGCCAGGCCAATGCGCTGGTGACCCAGGGCGATGAGGTGATCCACCGCGATGCGGGTCGCCCGGCGGTCATCGGTGGCGAAGCCCGGTGCCTTGATGGTCGGCGCGTTGCCGTTGATCGTCACCAGTGGTACGCCACGCTCACGCAGGCGCTGGTAGCGGGTCACGTCACCGGTGGTGTCCGCGTGGCGTCCGGAGACGAAGATGATGCCGGCGACACCGCGGTCCACGAGCATCTCGATGTACTCGTCCTCGCTGATACCGCCGGGGGTCTGGGTACACAGCAGGGGAGTGTGCCCGGAGGGTGCCAGGAGCTGTTCGATCTGCTGGGCGAACAGCGGAAAGATCGGGTTGCTCAGCTCAGGCACGATCAGCCCCATGAGACCGCGGGAGGTCTGGTGCACCGACTCGGGCCGCTCGTAGCCCAGGATGTCGAGCGCAGCGAGTACCTGCCGACGGGTCGAGTCAGCCACGTTGGACTTTCCATTGAGCACACGGGAGACAGTCGCGGTGGAGACGCCCGCCTGGTCGGCGATGTCAGTGAGAGTGAGTCTCTGTGGCATGAGTGAATCCTACGAAGAACGGTCAGGATGGAGGGGCTGACTCGCCTGAACCGACAGCGGAACGTCGCGTCCCTCGACTGACCATCATCGCAGGTCATGTCCCGTTTGTGGGAATCCGGGACGGTGAGGTGGTGCCGTCGGCCCCTGATTCCCGGCTGATGGGGCGGGAAGGATGCGTCAAGGCGCCCGGCCCCGATCAGCCCTTGACCGCACCCGAGATCGATCCGCCGACGATATAGCGCTGCAGGTACTGGAACAGGGCGATCACCGGGGCCATGGTGAGGACCGCTCCGGCAGCGAAGATGCCCAGGTTGTTGGAGCGGTCGCCGACGAGCATGCCGTAGAGCCCCACTGCGAGCGTCTTCTGGGAGTTGTCGGTCAGAATGATCGAGCCCAGGAGGAACTCGCTGATGACACCCACGAAGGCCAGCAGGAAGGTGGTGGCGATGATCGGCTTGAGCGTGGGCAGAAGGATGATGCGGAAGACCTGCCAGTGCGTGCAGCCGTCGATGATGGCGGCTTCATCGAGCTCGCGGGGAATCGTGTCGAAGGTTCCCTTGATGAGCCACACCTGCCCCAGTGCTCCGCCCATGAGCGCCAGGCTGTAGCCGGCCAGGGTGTTGAGGCCGAGGAAGGGGACGACCTGGCCGATGTCGGAGATCATCGTGTAGATGGCGATCATGGACAGGATCGCGGGGAACATCATAATCAGGAGCAGGGCGAGCAGGCCGCCGCGGCGTCCGGTGAAGCGGAACCGGGAGAAGGCGTAGGCCCCCAGCAGGGACAGGAAGACCTGAGCAGTGGCCACCACTGTGCAGATGATGATCGTGTTGAGGTACCAGCGCAGGAATGGGCCTCGCGCCCCCGACAGCAGGTTCTGGTAGTTGACCAGGCTCACCTTGGTGGGGATCAACCCGGTGGATGCCACCGTGCCCAGGGGGTTGAGAGAGGCGGAGATGACGTAGAGGACGGGGAAGGCTGCGAAGACCAGGGCGATGACGCCGACGACGTGTCTCCAGCCGATCTCTCGGAACCAGCGTGAGAACGGCATGTGATTCTCGATGACGACGCTGTCCTCGGACCTGTTTGATGCGGACCGGGACACGGGCTGCGATGAGGTGCTCATGATGATGTTCTTTCCGAGGTCGGCTGGTCAGTTGACGTCTTCGAGCTTCTTGGTGGCTCGGAACTGCAAGGCGGCCAGGACGCCGGTGACGGCGAACAGGACCACGGAGACGGCCGAGGCGAATCCGAAGTCCGAGCCGGCACGGCCGAAGGCGATGCGGTAGACCATGGAGATGAGGATGTCGGTTCCGCCGCGTGTGTACTCCCCGGCCGGGAAGGGTCCACCCTCGGTTAGCAGCTGGATGGCATTGAAGTTGTTGAAGTTGAAGGCGAAGGTGCTCACCAGCAGAGGGGCGACGGCGACCAGGAGCAGTGGGGTGACGATGCGCCATGTGGCCTGCATGCCACTGGCGCCGTCCATCTTGGCCGCCTCCTTGACATCGCCGGAGATGGACTGCAGAGCGCCGGTGCACACGATGAACATGTAGGGGAAGCCCATCCACGTGTTGGTGAGCAGAACGGCGATCTTGGCCATGGTCGGGTCGGACAGCCACGGGATACTGAGGTGCATCATCCGATTGATGAGGCCGAAGTCCTGGTTGTAGAAGTTCGACCACACGAGCAGCGAGATGAAGCCGGGTACGGCGTAGGGCAGCAGGAGGAAGGAGCGGTAGAGCTTCTTACCCTTGATGCGATCATCATTGAGGGTCAGCGCCAAGAAGAAACCGAGGCCGAAGGTGAGCAGCACCGAGCCCAGGGCGAAGATGATGGTCCATGCGAAGGCCTTGAGGAACTGGGAGGCCAGGTTGCCCTCAGTGAAGAGCCGTGAGTAGTTGGCCAGTCCCACGTTCTGCTTCCAGGACTGGGCCAGGCTCTCTCCCTCGGCGTTGACGAAGTGCTCGGACAGCCCCACCTTCTTGACCGAGTAGACGTCCCCGGTGGCGGTGTTGGTCATGGTGTCGGAGGACTTGTTGTAGACCATCCGCTTGGTTCCCTCGAAAGCGGTCCGGATGCCCTGAACCTTGACCGTGGTCTTGTCCGTGAAGGGAACCGACATGGCGCTGATGTCCTCGTAGGCGGTGTTGATCTGCCTGGGGGACAGGATCGTGTATCCCTCCGCCTTGGTCACCACGCCGTTGTCGACGGTGACGGTGCTGGCGTCGACCTTCTCCAGCTTCTTCCCGTCACTTCCCCGCAGCACCTCCTTGGTCTGCGGATTGACGAGGAACAGTGAGAAGGGGCCCTTGGTGACGTCGCCGTCGGTCGCGACTGACAGACCATAGGTGGGAGAGTCCTCGGTGCGGACCATGGAGTTGTTGGTGATGGAGGCGATGGCCTCCTCCTTGGTCCCGCGGTACCCGTCCCCGAAGTTGGTGAAGGAGGTTTGAATGGTCAGCACGATGGGGACGATGAGGAAGACGGTGAGGAAGAACGTGCCGGGGAAGAGGTACTTGGCGGGCACGAATCTCTTGGTCGAGTACAGCAGGAACATGGCCCCCGTGGTCAGGACGACGATTCCCAGCCACAACCACATCCGATAGGCGATAAGAAGTGGGACGAGGTAGATCGCTGCGACCAGCGTGAGGGACAGCACCATGATGCGACCGACGAGACCTCTGATGGTCGTGGTCTTCTCCCTCGGGGTGGTGGATGCGGACGTCATTATCTGCGGGTCCTTTCCAGAAGTGGGAAAGCAGTATGAGGAATAGTCGGGTGCGTGGAGAAGCGTTCCGCTCTTCGGCGTCGAGGCGGTTTACGAGCCCTTGATCGACGCCTTGATGGTCTGGCCGACCCCGGTCATGGTGCTGGCGGGATCGGCGCCCGCGACGATGTTGGCCTGAGCGCGTCCAAGGGGTTCCCACACTGAGGACATGGCGGGGATCGCGGGCATGGGGTCGGCCTTGGCGGAGAGCTCCGCGAAGGTGACCATGTCGGGGTGCTCCGCCTTGAGCTTGTCCGCGAGGTCCTTCTGGGCCGGGGGCAGCTCGTTGCTGGGGAACATCGAAGCCGCGAAGGTCATATCCTTGGCGGCATCGGCCACGAAGGTCTCGGCGAAGGCCTTGTTCTTCCCGTTGGAGGCGACATAGAAGCAGTTGACTCCGACGAAGGGGCTCGCCTGACTGTTCTTGATGTCTTTGAAGCCCGGAATCCGAGTGAGCTGGTAGTCGATACCGGCCTTCTTGATGTCCGCCAGGGCCCATGGCCCCGAGATGAGGTAGGGAGCCTTACCATCGGTGAACAAGGAAATGTGGTTGGCGGTCGTGACTGACTTCCTGAGGACTCCCTGCTGGCCGAGCTGGCGGATCTTCTCCGCGGCCTTGATGGATCCCTCCTTGCCGATACCGAGGTCATTGGGATCGTAGGAGCCGTCCGGGTTCTTGCCGAACATGTAGCCGCCGGCGGCGGTGTAGATCGGCTCCATGTTGTAGGCGTCGCCCTTCTCGTCGATGGCCTGCGACAGGACGAGCTCGGTTCCGGCCGCCTTGCCGGCCTCGATCATCTCCTCAATGCTGGCCGGCTGGGTCACTGAGGTCAGTGCCTTGTTGACGAACAGGCCCAGGCACTCGACGGCGTAGGGCGTTGCGTAGATCTGGCCGTCGTAGGTGACCGCCTTGAGCGCGATGTCGGAGTAGTTGGATTCGGCCTCGGGGCTCAGAACGACCGGCCGGATCGCGCTGTTCTGCACCAGGTTGCCGATCCAGTCGTGTGCGCCGAGGACGATGTCAGGGCCGTTGCCGGCCTGGTTGGCGGTGATGAAGTTGGGCTGCAAGTCATTGGCGACGGTCTGGACCGCCACCGAGATGCCCTGCTGCTTGCCCCAGGTCTTGGCGATCTCCTTGAGGGAGTCCGCCTTCTTCTGATCCGCCCAGATGACCAGGTCGGCATCGGAGTCGCCTGCCGAGGCGTCAGACGCCTGTGAGGCAGCGCCGCCCGAGGCTGCCGTACCCGCAGTATTGCGCGAGCCGGAGCAGGCGGCCAACGTTGGCACGGTGGAGGCCAGAGCGGCCATCGTCAGGAAGGATCGGCGGGTGGGTGCCACAGGGATTCTCCTTCGAATCAGATCCGCAGCGAGGAGTTCCTCGCCTGGCACCATAATTTAATCGGCTTATGTAAAGATTGCAAGAGACTAATGAAACTTGCATCCGTGTGCCCTAGGCAACGGTTGTGGCCTCCAGCCACGTCGTCGTCGCCGGGGGTACGAGTAGACGCCCCTCCTCCTGGCGCAGGGGCTGGGAGGATAGGAGAACCTTGGCCTCGGCCGGCAAGGTGACGGGGGAGTCGGAGGTATTGACGACGACCAGGACGCCACGCACCAGGAAGGAGAGGGTCTGGGGCGGGCACCACTCCAGCCCGGTGACGAAGGCCAGGGGAGCGCAGGCCAGGTTGTACTCGTGCCGCACGTGGGCCGCGTGGCGCACGGTCGCAGTCGGAGAGCCGAACTGAGAGGACTGCACCTGCGTGTGCTCAGCCACCATGTCGGCCAGCTCCAGGGGAGCGGTCGGCTTGTCGGAGTCGATCAGAGCGATCTCATCGCCCTGACGCAGGTAGAGCGAGCCGGGCAGGGCCAGCATCATGGCCTGCAGGGCGAGCCCTCGACGCAGCCGTTCATCGCGGTTGACGGAGTACCAGCGCTGCCCGTCGCCCGGATCCAGGTGCTCGGAGAGAATGTGGGGAGGCAGGAATCGCCAGGTGGGGGGTGCCCCGAAGCGGTCGTGCTCGTCCAGCGACCGGGTCAGGTGGGACGTGAGCGACTCGGCGTTCCACCGTGTCAGTGTCAGACAGTCGTCGCGCAAGTGGTGCACCCAGTCGTCCTGGAGGTGATGACGCAGTGACTCCGGGTAGTCGGCGGTCACGTCGGCACCGATGATGCCCTCGTCGACGTACTCGGCCAACTGGCCGTGCAGCATGGCGCAGTAGGTGCTGAGTCGATCCAGCCGGATTCCCCTGGTGAGTTGGGGAGGCACGATCGTGCCCAGGTCGATGCCGGCCGCACCGGCCTGCAGGTAGGCCTCCGAACGGCGCAGCAGGTCGTCAGCGGCGCCTTCGAGGCCGGTGAGGAAGCCGGTGGTCTGCTTGGCGTAGGGTCCCGTGATCGGACCCAGCGCACCGGAGATGCGCACGATGGTGCGCAGCCCCTGCTCCCCGGCCTCGTCGATGAAGCGGCGGATCGAGTCCATCTCGGTGTCGATGTCGAGCAGGCTCGGACGGATGAGTACCGCGTCCATGCCCAGGTAGCGGGCGTGCTTGATGATGGGATCGGTGCGGTCCAGCTCGGCTGCTCCCAGGGCAGGTGAGGGGATCTCGTAGACCAGTGCGTGGCGCCACCACTCTTCCGGACCGTCGTAGGGTCGGTGAACGAGGGTTGTGGTGGTGGTCACGGCAGGTGTCTCCCTTCCACCGGGTGTGCTCCCGGGGACTTGACGTCCAAGAAGTGATTCATCGATGTGAGGAGGGTGCGTGGTGACCACAAGCTGGAGGGATCGGGTACCGGTGCTCCCCTGGGATGGTGTCGAGGTGTCGGAATGGTGACGACCATGGTAACCCGCTTCTGCGCTACCTTGTGACTATGTCAGCGCAGAAATCTGGATCCGAACCTGTGCGTATCGACGGACGAGACGCCCTTGACCTGTCCGGGTACCGGGTGCAGGACGTGGAGCGCTTCGTTCACGAGCAGGCGAAGAATCCCCAGCGCACCCCTTTCGAACGCGACCGGGCCCGGGTCCTGCACTCCTCGGCGCTGCGGCGCCTGGGGGCCAAGACCCAGGTGCTGGGGCCCGCCGCTGACGACTTCGTGCGCACCCGGCTCACCCACTCCCTGGAAGTGGCGCAGGTGGGGCGCGCCCTGGGGCAGGCGCTGGGATGCGACCCCGACGTCGTCGATACCGCCTGCCTGTCCCATGACCTGGGCCACCCTCCCTACGGGCACAACGGTGAGAAGGCGCTCGACGTCGTGGCCCGCCAGATCGGGGGCTTCGAGGGCAATGCCCAGACCTTCCGGATCCTCACCCGGCTGGAGCCCAAGACCCTTGATGCGGCCGGGAGGCCGGTCGGCGTCAATCTGACGCGGGCCAGCCTCGATGCCGTCGCGAAGTACCCGTGGCTCAAGGGGAGGGGGCCGGGTGGACCGAGCGGGCGCAGTGCGCGCAAGTACTCCGCCTACGACGACGACGCCGAGATCTTCGCCTGGATGCGTCAGGGGGCCCCGGAGGGCAGGCGCTGCATCGAGGCCCAGATCATGGACCTGTCCGACGACGTCGGCTACTCCGTCCACGACGTCGAGGACGCGATCGCCCTGGGGCGCCTGGACCCGGCCTGCTTGACTGACCCGAGTGAGGTCGATGAGCTGCTCGAGGCCACGCGGGCCTGGTACGGCACCGACCTGAGCGCCGACGCCCTTGGGGCGGCTTTCGACAGGCTGGCCGGCCGGCCCTACTGGATCCGCTCCTACAACGGCTCGGTGGCCGACGCAGCGCATCTGAAGAACCTCACCAGCGAGATCATCGGACGCTTCGTCTCCGCGGTCGCCTCCGCCACCCGCCAGACCTACGGCGACGGGCCCCTGACTCGCTACGAGGCCGAGCTCGTCATCCCCGAGGAGACGGCCGCGGAGATTCTCCTGCTCAAGGGCATCGCCGTGCGCTACGTCATGGAGCCGCGGGAGCACGAGCCGGTCTACCTGCGCCAGCGCACCCTCATCTTCGACCTCGCCGACGTCCTCATGACCGGCGGCGGGAAGGGCATCGACCCGGTTCTGCTCGATGTCTGGCACCGGGCCGAGAACGACGATGCGCGCCTGCGGGTGGTGGTCGACCAGATCGCCTCCCTGACGGACACCTCCGCGCGGGCCTGGCACGCCCGGCTGTGCGGCATGTTCTCCGAGGTCTAGCTGTACTGGTCGGGGAGCCCCTTCAAGCCCTGGCGCAGGATGTCGGTGCCCTCGCCTACGATGGCCCTGTGGCGGGACTGATTAGACGTGAGGACATCGAGGCGGTGCGCGAGCGCGCCAGGCTTGAGGACGTCGTCAGTGAGCACGTGACCCTCAAGAGCGCCGGCGTCGGCTCGCTCAAGGGGCTGTGCCCCTTTCACGACGAACGCACCCCCTCCTTCCACGTCCGCCCCCAGCTCGGTTACTGGCACTGCTTCGGCTGCGGTGAGGGCGGTGACGTCATCACCTTCATCGAGAAGATCCACCACCTCGGATTCGCCGAGGCCGTCGAGTACCTCGCTGACCGCACCGGGGTCCAGCTGCGCTACGAGGAGGGCGGCGCGGTGCGGCGCGGGGTCGAGCCGGGCACTCGGCAGCGCCTCATGGACGCCAACCGCCTGGCCGAGGCCTGGTTCCGCGAGCAGCTCGCCACCCCGGAGGCACAGCCAGGGCGGGACTTCCTCACGTCCCGGGGCTTCGACCGCCATGCCGCCGCGCACTTCGGCGTCGGCTACGCGCCCGCCGGATGGGACAACCTCGCCCGCTACCTGCGCAGCTCCGGCTACACCGAGGCCGAGCTGGTCGACTCCGGCCTGTGCAGCCGGGGCGGGCAGGACGGGCGCCGCGTCTACGACCGCTTCCGCGGCCGCCTCATCTGGCCCATCCGGGACGTCACCGGAGCCACCGTCGGCTTCGGGGCGCGCAAGCTCTCGGAGGAGGACCAGGGCCCCAAGTACCTCAACACCCCCGAGACCCCCGTCTTCCACAAGAGCCAGGTCCTCTACGGGCTGGACCTGGCCAAGCGGGAGGTCGCCCGCTCCCACCGGATCGTCGTCGTCGAGGGCTACACCGACGTCATGGCCGCCCACCTGTCCGGGGTGACCACGGCCGTGGCCACGTGCGGGACCGCCTTCGGCGCGGACCACGTGCGGGTCGTGCGCCGCCTGCTAGGGGATGTGGACGACCCGGCAGCGGGGGTGGTCACCGGTCAGGGGCGCGAGGCCCGTGGCGGCGAGGTCATCTTCACCTTCGATGGTGACGCGGCCGGTCAGAAGGCCGCGCTGCGTGCATACGCCGAGGACCAGCGCTTCGCCACCCAGACCTTCGTGGCCGTCGACCCCGGCGGCCTGGACCCCTGCGACCTGCGCATGAAGGAGGGGGATTCGGGCATCCCGCGCCTGCTGTCCCGACGGGTGCCGCTGTTCGAGTTCGTCATCCGCACCTCCCTGTCCCACCTGGACCTGGACACCTCCGAAGGCCGCGTCCGGGGGCTGCGCTCGGCGGCGCCGGTGGTGGCCGGGATCCGGGACCGGGCGCTCAAGCGCGAGTACACCCGGCGCCTGGCCGGATGGCTGGGCCTGCCCGATGCCGAGGTCCACGCCGCCGTCCAGGCCGCAAGCAGGCGAGGGGCCCAGCCCAGCACGGCGCGGGGCGGCCAGTGGCCCGCTGATGAGACTGCCGGTCCCGATGCCGCCGCCCCCGTGCGGGGGCTGCCGCCGGTGACCGACCCTGTTGAGCAGCTCGAGCGTGAGGCCCTGGCCGTCATCATCCAGTTCCCGGTGGCGGCCCACCAGGCCGGCGCAGACGAGCTGGGGGCCGACTCCTTCGGCCAGCTCACCCACCGGGCCGTCTATGAGGCCGTCGCCGCCGCCGGAGGCACTGGGGAGGTGCCGGGGCTGGTCCAGCAGGCGGTGGCCGCGGGCATGGGGGAGCAGGAGGCGCAGCGCCGGGCCACGCTGCGTTGGCTCCAGCAGGTGCGCGACGGCGCCATCGGCCTGGTCGAGGCCGCCATCACCGAGCTCGCCGTGGCACCCCTGCCCCTGCCCACGATCCGGGGGCGGGGCACCGAGGTGGACGCCTCCGGTCTGGAGCGCTACGCCAAGGGTGTGCTCGACTCCCTGGCCGTCATGGGCATCAACCGCAGGCTCGTTGAGATGCGCTCACGCCACCGGCGGATGTCGCCGCAGGAGGAGGGCTACCGCGAGCTGTTCTCCCAGATCGCCGCCCTCGAGCAGCGCCGCATGCAGATCAGGCAGGGGACCTGAGGCCGGGCGGTGGCCCACGTGGGCGAGCAGGTGCAGGTAGCCTGGCGGTCATGCCGATCCTGCGCCGTCGTCAAGGCACATCCACCCGCTCCACCGCCACGCTTCCGCTGGAGATGCGCGAACAGCTGCGCGAGCCCGCCCTGGGGGCCGTTCCCCTGGACGCGGAGGGCTCGACATGGGCGGTGGCCACGGCAAGCTCCCTGGTGGTCTTCAACGGGCGCAGCGGGCCCGAGACCCACCCCTGGGACGAGGTGGAGCAGGGGAGCTGGGACGGCCAGGACCGCGTCTTCACCCTGAGGTGGACGCAGCAGGACCGCGAGGACCTTGCCTTGAAGGTCCCGGCCGGAGTCCGCAACGGCGATGCCTACGCCTCAGCGGACGTGGCCCCCTTCGCCAAGGCCCTGCGCCAACGGGTCGAGGCCGCCATCATCCACAGCGCCGTGGCAACGCTCCCCAGTGGCGCCACGGCCACAGCCAGCGTGCGTCGGGGCAGTGACGGCGAGCTCTACTCCGTCACCCGGCCACTGATCTCACAGGTCGACGAGGCAGAGGATCGCCGCACGCTTCGAGAGCTGGAAAACCGCGTCCGTGAGGGTGTGGGCCTGCCCACACGGTAGGATGTCCTTGGAATATCAGCGTTTTCTGTGCTTCGTCGGATTCGACGTCGCCGCGGGATGTTGCTAAAGTTCACTGCGCGTCAAACGCATTCCTGCGTAGCTCAATGGCAGAGCATCCGACTGTTAATCGGACGGTTGCTGGTTCGAGTCCAGCCGCAGGAGCCCATCACTCGGAGCCCCAGCCCCACCGGCTGGGGCTCCGTCGTTTTCTGGCGTGGGTGCGATGCCGGTGGTGATCCACTGAACGGGCACTCCGGTAGCCAAAGACCATGCGTTGAGGACGATCTTCCTCGGGTTTGAGACCGCGCCGGTCTCGTAGTTGCTGACGCTGGTGCGACTCATAGCGATCGCCTCGGCCAGTTGCTCCTGGTCGAGGCCGGATGCTTCCCGCGCCTTGCGCAAGCGGTCATGGATGGTGAACTCGGGAATCAAGCCGACGAGTGGTTGAGTGCTCATGCGTCAAGCGTATGACGCAGGTCAGGCAAGCGCAAGTGTTTGGTAACGAAACAGTCTCAGTGTCGGGCGGTACGTCAACCGGCTTGACGTGCGTCAATCTCGGGGCTCTAATTGACGCATGTCAAGCAACCGAAGCACGCCATCCCTCCGGGGCATGCTGAGCGCCTCAGCGGCAGCTGAAATCCTTAAGGTCTCCCCCAAGACCATCACTCGTTGGATCGAGTCCGGCGAGATCTCTACCGTCGACAAGCTTCCCGGCAAGTACGGGACATGGCTCATCGATGAGCGCGAGGTCGCTCGCGTTGCCCAGAAGCGCCGCGAGGAGCTCCTCTCCCGCCTGCCCCAGGACACCGCCCCGCGCTCGCGGGCCGATCAGAAGGAGGCGGCGTGATGACCTACGGCAGCAAGCGCGTGCGTGGCCTGTCTGACGAGGCCCGCCGGACCATCACTGCTCACGGTGTTGCTCCCCGCGACTACGTCCTGCACTACGAGCAAGCCGGCACGACCTGGACTGGGGACAAGTGCGGGTGCCTCGACTCCCGCTGCATCGGCTACCACCACGAGGTGGGCCAGTCGTGCCCGTGCCTGCCTGTCCTGATTCAGGACGTGCAGACCGCTGCTCGCGAAAGAGCAGAGTGATGGAGGCCCTCGTTATCTACCTGGTCCTCGTCGCCTCTGTCTTCGCTTCGGCCGCTCTGTCCTGGTGGGTCGGATACCAGATGGGACGCGAGGAGGGTGCTGCCCCCAGTGTCGACGACCTGGAGGCCCTGTACGGGCCTCCCACCACGGCTACGACCACCTCGGTCATGCCGCTGCCCTGAAACATGGGGCGCCCCGCTCGCTGAAAGCAGCAGCGGCGGGGCAGGAATCACCAAATGAATCCAAGAAGGAGTCTACCAAATGAACAGCTACTACACGCCTCGACACCGTCGCCCCAACCGTTTGCTCACCGCCGTCGTTTCTCTCCGGCGCACGCTGTGGCCACTTCCTACTGGCCGTGAGGTGAGCATTCTCGATGTCCTGGCCGAGGAGCGCGGAAGCGTCCCGATGCCGTCCCTGTCGTCTCGGCAGGCCCGGTGGGGCGCTGTCCTGCTGGCCTTGGGCGCCCTGCTGATCGTCGGGAACTTGCTCGTTTGCCTGACCCGAGCGTGGGCCTTCTCCGGGCTGGCGATCCCCGGAGTCATTGCGACTGGCCTCGGCGTGGTCCTGCTGGAGCTCTCGCCGGAGGCCGGTGTGCGCCCCTGGTGGGAGGACCCCGGCAGCGGTGACACCAGCTCTGTTGAGGCTGCCGGCTCGGACGACCCCTCGGAGGCGGCGGCATGAATCAGCGGATCGACTGGTCCAACGGACCAGTGCAGTGCAAGGAAGACGGTTGCAGCACGATGCTGCGTCCCAGTGGTTGCAAGCCTGAGGGCCAGTGGACTGGCACCAGGCGGTGCGTTGGTCGGGGCCGCTGCCTGAAGCACTGGCGTGAGGTCGCCGTCCGGGAGAAAGCGGACGCTATGCAGGCCCAGCGCCGCGCGGCCGGCCGCCCGACGAAGAAGGGTCTAGTGGTGCGCCGCAGCGCAGGTGAAGCCGTGGTGACCTGGCCGGTTCCGCCCGAGGGTGAGGAACTGTGGCTCGAGAAGAAGTTGCTGACCCAGTGGGCCAGACAGGCGCTGGACTCTCTGGGGTTCCGGATGACCGACAAGCCCCGGCACGTCGTCCACCACGGGCTGGGTGCATGGATCGAGACCGTTATCCCGGTTCGCCCTGAAGGAGCTGTGGCTGCGTGAGTGGGAATGTGCAGTCGGGGCGGCGTCGGGATCTGTGGCAGGCGTTGACGCC
>ERZ772958.66-NODE-66-length-42189-cov-38.247662_pt1 | contig 42189 bp, 58 predicted proteins | sample MGYA00580681_ERZ772958 | MGnify/ENA primary metagenome ERZ772958 (study PRJEB29015, sample SAMEA2738089) | human oral metagenome | biome: human oral; feature: human-associated habitat; material: saliva | place: China | collected 2275 ...
ACAATCCGTTTTTTGCCATACCCGACATCATGAAAACCGCCGCCCGCCTTTCCCTGCTTTTGCTGCTCGCCGCCTGCCAACCTGACTCCGCAGCCGTCGATACCGCCGCGCCGACCGCGCGCAAGCCTTCTTATTTTGAGTCTGACAAACGCCAAGCCGCCACGCCGGTCAAAACGCAAACGCCCGCGCTGCCCGCCATCCGCAGCCGCGCCGATTTCGACCTGCTTTCGCGCGTTTACGAACAAGACAGCGAATACGAAATCCCGCACGTCCTCTTCCTTATCGACCGCGAAGACAACAACCGCACCGACTACATCAACACGCCGAAATACCGCCTGCACGAAACCTATCTCGCCGAGATTTTGAAACCGATGCCGACGCGCAAAGAATTGTTCGAACAATACCGCAGCCCGAACCGCCGCTTCCTGTTCGGCACCATCAGTTGGCAGAACAGCACTCAAGAATACGTTTACGAATTTTGGGAAGGCGATAAAATCACGCCCGAATTGCTGAAATTGGCAGAAGGTCGTCTGAAAGACAGTTTCTTCGCCCCGCTGCGCTACAAAACCAATTCCTTGTGGCAGGAAACCGTTGCCGCGCAAAGCAAAGTCCCCTTTGTAACCCAAGAAAGCCTGATACAGAATTTCCCCTATCTGCCGTTGCACAGGGGGAAGGCGGTAGGCACATTGCGCGTCATCACTCAGGAAGACGACCTTTACGATGTTGGTGCGGACGACATCATCATCTTGAAAGAAGTGCCGCTGGTGTTGCCGCCCGTAGCAGGCATCATCAGCGAAAAACCGTCCACCGCGTTGTCGCATGTGAACCTCTTGGCGCGCGGCTGGGGCATTCCCAACATCTACCTCAAAGACGCGGAAAAAATCCTCGCCCCCTATATCGGCCGCCGTATCGAATTGGCAGCTGACGCAAAACAATACCGGGTCGCCCAAACCAACCGAAACACAGCCGCCAAAACCTTTTCAGACGACCTCTCCCTGCCGCAGCCCGACACTTCCGATTACAGCCTGCGGCCGCTTGCCAACTTGCGCCGTGAAGACAGCCGTTACTGCGGCAGCAAAGCCGCCAACCTCGGCCATATCCGCGCCCATATCGCAGACAGCAACGTCCCCGACGGATTCTGCATCCCCTTCGCCTACTACCGCGCCATGATGGACAAACTCGGCATCAACGCGGCAACACTGGCGCAAATCGAAACGCAAAGCGGCGGCGACAACCGCAAACGCCGCACCGCCCTGCTCGCCTTGCAGAAAAAAATCACCGATGCCGAAATCCCGTCCGAATGGAAACGCACATGGGCGGAACAATGGCGCAGCCAATTAAACAGCAAAGGCGTGTTCGTCCGCAGCTCGTCCAATTCCGAAGACCTGCCGAATTTCAGCGGCGCAGGACTGTACACCACCGTGCCGAACGTAACCGGCGAAAACGCGCTGGCAGAAGCAGTGAAACAGTCTTGGGCTTCCGTCTTCAATTACAGCGCGTACGAAGCCCGCCGCATCGCCGGACTGCCGCACGACAGCGTGAAAATGAGCGTCTTCGTCCAGCAAAGCATCAATGCCGACCTCTCCGGCGTACTCGTTACCGTCAATCCCTACGATAGCGCGCAGAAAAACACTTCCTACATCGCCGCCAAACGCGGGCTGGGCATTCGCGTGGTCGAAGGAAAACGGGTGGCGGAACAAGCCGTTTACAACCGCCGCAACGACTCAGTACAACGCCTCAGCTCCTCCAACGAAAACACCGCGCTGCAACTGGATGAAAACGGCGGCGTCAGGGAAGTACCGATCACCGGCGGCAACGTCATGAACCACGGCCAAATCCGCCGCCTCGACCAAGCAGGACAGCAAATCAAACAGCTTTTCGGCAACGGCGAACAAGACATCGAATGGGCTTTCGCGGGCGGAAAACTCGTCATCCTTCAGGCAAGGCCTTATTTAAACGGCAGGCGGTAAAATGGGAAAGGGAAGAGGTCGTCTGAAAACGCGGCTTCAATGAAGTTCAAAACCAAAATCAGTCCAGCAAAGGAAACATCATGAGTTATCAGGATTTTATCAGCCAAACCGAAGCACAATACGGCATCTCCCTGCCCAACCTATACAAACGCCTCGCTGCCGACGGCATGTTGGACTGGGGAGAGGCTGGCAGAAACTGGTATAGCGACACTTTCCCCAAGTTGCTCGAGCATCCGCCCTTACTGCTGGTTGGCTCGGAATTTGAACTGCCTCATGCCGACGAATTGCAGGGAATCAACGAACAGCTATGCGACGACAGTGAATGGATGAGTTTGAAACCCGAATACCGTGGCAAACTCATCGCCTTTGCCGGAGCGGGCAACGGCGATTACTACGCATTCGACTACCGCCACGAAGGCGAACCATGTATCACACGCCTGTATCACGACGACGACTTCAGCGTAGTAGAAGCCGCAAACTTAGCAGACTTTATCTTCCGCAGGCTGCTCCAAGCTCAAGCCGACTATTACCCCACCGACGGTCTTTCTCCTGAAACCTACCGAGAGCAACTGTTTGCCCAATTGGAAAGCCACCGCCCCTACCTCTCCGCCGAACAATATGAATTCCTCCGCCAAGCCTATCAAAAACCCTATCAAAAAGACCGATGGGGCGGATTGTTCATGTTGAATGATGAAGAAACCAAAGCCACCGAACAACAGTTCATCTCATGTGAACGGCTAGACGAAGAATTCGAACCATTCGACTACGTGAAACCCAATGAGATAAATATATAGGAATGATGAGATAAATGGGAAGAAGTGGGATGATGGGGGATTAGGCGGGATGGAAAAAGTGAAAAAGAGTTGCAAATAGTGAAACAAAAAACGGACGGTTTTTTCTCGTCCGTTTTTTGTTGTCAGAGTCCTTTTTTGAGGGCGGCGATGGCGATGTCTAGGATTCGGCGTTCGGCGTCTGGTTGGGGTTGGTTGTTGCCGTTGATGGGGAGATAGGGGCGCGCGGGGAGGTTGGTTTTGTGGCCGCGCCCCGCTTGGCCGCCGAGGTGGTGGATGGCGGCATATTTTTTGTTGCTGCCGATGCGGGCATAGTTGCTGCCAACCTGTGTGGTCAGGCTGGCGGCAAGTTGCCCGCTTTTTTGCAGGGTTTTGCCTCCTTCGTCTGCGGCGCGCCGGCTTTGTTTCCATCGCTGTCCGCCCCAACCTTCGGATTCGAAGTTTTCTTCGGTCATGGACAACAACTCGGTGGCGATGCCCCGCATCATGGCGCGGGTATTAGTGGCGTTGTTGAGCAGTGTACTTAAACCGTGGTCGAGCCGCTCTGCGTCTAATTTAATTTCAAGCATGGTCAACCTCTCAATAATTCACGCACCCATGCCAACGATTCGGGGGTTAGGGCGTTTTTGAATCTGTCGTTACCCATCATAATTTTTAGGGCAATGCGGGCGATGTCCGGATGGGTTACCTGTGCTTTGTCTACGGCGATTTGCGCCATGCGGGACAGCATTGATTTGCCTTGGTTGGCATTGAAGCCTGCATTTGGTGCGATAAATTTGTTATTGATACGGATGCCGGTACGCTGTGCGTAACGCTCCTCGCCGGTATAGGGATTTGAACCTATATCGACGGTAATGGTTTCAAGCGTCGGACGAGGTTGGACGCGCCCTTCTCCCGAACTGCGCGACAGGGGTTTGACGCGGCACCGACAGCGGAAATCAAGCGGCGGATATAAGGTATCCCAAACAGGGTCGTCTGCGGCATAGACACGGTTGTGCATCATACGGTGGGTTTCGCGGGTGCGGCTGTCGTTGATGGCGACGTACTGCCAATAAGGGTGCGTATCGATGGAGTCCATCATTTCGGCGTAGCGACCCGCCATGTAGGCTGACTGCATATTGGTCAGATAAATGGTTTTCAGGCGGTGGGGGCTGCCGAGCTGTACGCTTTGGGTTTCGCCTTCGGGATTTTTAACTTCCTGCCTGCCCCACCAGCCTTTGCGTTGCAAGACGGGGGCGAGTTCGCGGCTGAATTCTTCCAGCGTACGCCCTTGTTCAGCGGCATCGACGACGGCGGAATAGATGTCGGAGAGTACATCCATTTTGGCGGTTTTGGCCACCGTAAAGGCAGTGGCGTGCGCGTCGTCCAACATATCCTGCCAATCCCAAGATACGGCAATGCCTTTTTGCTTTAGATAGGCGACGGCGGCTTCCGGCGTCATGCCGAAAACGGCTTTAATATCTTGGGGGTTCATGATTTAAGCTCCTGTACCACTTCAATCCTGCCGACCAAGTCGGAAAGGAAAATCAGGCGTGCCAACTCGTTTTGTAAGGCGGTATCGTCCATATTCGGATAGGCGGCGGACAGACGGTCAAGCAGGTTCTCGGCGGTTTCTCCCTGCCTTAATTCAGCCACTAGAACGGCAGTCAGCCGTTCGCCTTGTTTATTCAGGATGCCTGTATCGGGTGCAAGTCCGTCGATGACCAAACCTGCATCCGTCAAATCGAACTCGGCAAAATCAGCAGATCTACCCTCTTGGGTTGGTTGGACTTCGTCCGCCAAGTCGCCGTCCTCAAGGCCGTATGTGCGCTGCCAGTATTGGTTGGTGAACTTGGCACCGGCATCCACCATCATCTTATCTCTTTCGGCCCGCTCTTTTGTGCCGCTCTCCTCGTTTTCAAACAGCACGAATTTCGGCGCAGATACGTCTCCGAAATTAATCTCCACCACCCACTTTATCAACTGATTTAATGCCGCCTCAACAATACGGGTATCGCCGTCACGGATGTCGTCCGTTACCTCCAAACCAGCGGTCGCGCTGGCGTGGGTACTGTCTTTTTCGGTGGTTTGGTCTTGTCCGAGCAGAGCAATGCTGATTTCGGAGCGGCAATAACGGATGAGCTTGTCGTAGGCATCAATAGATGATGCCTTGCCGCTTGCCTCGTGGATTTCGACACTGGAATCGTTGGGAATGGTGCCGACGCTGTTGCCGATTAGAGCTTCGAGTGCGTCCAGCAGCTTGTCGGTATCCTGCGGGGTATTGGAACGCGGCTCTTTACCAATCAGCCAAGGCGCACCGTATTTCTCGGTGAACTGCATCCAAAATTTAAGGCCGCCGCGTTTGAAGGTGACCAGCCAAAAAACCAAGCCCAAATCGCCTAAGCCGTATGGGTTTAGATAATCTGCCTCATGTGTCGGGCAAAGAAACTTATAAGGCGGAGGAACGGTATCGGTCAGCCCGTTTTGGATGTAACGCAACTCGCCGTCGTCGTTGAAGGCGAACCACTCTTGCGGCTTGGCGATGATTTTGTCAGGCAGCCATGCAGAATCGGTACGCCAAATCAGCTCGATGGGCTGGTAGCCGTAAAAAACGGCGTTTAAAACGTCTTTAATCAGGCGGTAAACATCGGTTTCAGCCAGCCAGCTATCAATAAAATCCCAGACGTTTTGGGGCGTATCTTCGCCCTCAAGCCGCCATTCGAGGCGGGCGACGGCGGCTTTTCGGCGACGCACCAGCGAGCCGACCAAGGGGTCGCGCATCAGCTCGCGGTAAACGGAGATTTGCCTGCCCATTTTGCGCAAAACGGGGTCGGGATTAGGCAGCCAGCCGTTAAAACCGCTGAAAAACTGGCGGGAAACGGCGAGATGGGCAGATAAATCCTGCGGCTTGAAGGTCATGATGCCTTGACTGGTTTTGAGTTTGAGGTGGGGTTTGGGCATGATATGTACTCTTTAAATACCTTAATAACCTTTGGTTAATACGCTTTTTCGGCGGATTCGGCGGCTGGCTACGCGTATCGGGCCGGTATTCAGCTCGCGGCTGGCGTAATGGGCAAGGACAAAGGCAATCGCCGCGTCGCCGTGGCGTTTTTTGCCGTCTTGACCTTTGGTGCGTACATCGGGGATGCGCGGCACGCCTCTGACCAGCTCAAAGGCGCGCAAGTCGGTCAGTATGTCTTCGTCTTTCGGGATTGCGTCCAACGTGCCGTCTTCGAGAGCTGCTTTGAACGGCGCGGTATGGGTGCGGTACCAGTTTTCCGAGAGCATGACCGACTCACATACCTCCGCGCCAAATTCGTCGCGCATGGCTTCGGCGATTGATTGACCGTTGCCGCGCGCGTCCAATGCCGCTCCGCGCAGATTGGGTAAGCCGTGCAACAGGTGTTTCATGATTTGCTCTTGTTGAGCAAACGGCATATTGCCCAACTCCAACACGAACGGCGGCTTAAGGCTTAAATTAGTCTGCTGCAATAAAGGGACGATGACGGTACGGTCTCCGCTGCGGGCAAAGTCTTCACCTACAAAGGAAACCCGGGTTTTATCCAAACCGTCGAGCAGCGGTTGCAGGGTGTCGGCTATCCAGTCCGCTACTTCGGCGGCACGGCGCGGCTCGGGCAAGAGGCCGAACTCATCGCTTTGGTCGTATCTGATAACCGGCGTATAAGGACTCATACGGCTTTCGATTAAGGCACGGTTGAGCCATTTGCCGCCGCCGTTTTTGGGGATACAGTCCAACTCTTCGCTGGCATCTTCGCCGTAGAAATCACGGATTTCCTTGCACCACGCGGCTTCGCCGTCTGCCGTCCACTCTTTGCCCAAGCGAAGGCAGATGCGGCGGTAGAGGCCGTCTGAAACGGCCTCGTCGAAAGTAATACGGTGGATGGAGTACGGCTTTTTGCCCGCACGAATGTCGGTAATCAGCTCGTTGAAGGGATTATCCACGCCGTCATGGGTAGAGATGATGTGTACCTGCCCGCCCCACATCAGCAATGCCATTGCCGCTTTGAGCAGCTCTCCGAGCTGCTCGTGGAACGCCGCTTCATCGATGATGACGCGCCCCTGCTTACCGCGAAGGTTTGAGGGGCGGCTGGATAAGGCGGTAACGCGCCAGCCGGACGCGAAACGGATGACGAAGGCGAGGACGGATTTTTTGTCGTCACCCTCGACGAACACCTCCTCGGTCTCTTCGATTTCTCCCGCCGCCAAACCGTAGAATTTCGCCCAGTTGGCACAATCGCGGATAAACTCTAAAGCCATGTCTTTGTTGTAGCCTATGTACCATGCGTCCATGCCGCCCGATGAGGCGGCAAGTAAGGCGGTATCGGCAGCCTCGCCCCAGCTCAGACCGATGCGTCGGGATTTTTCGCAGAGTTTGACGGGAGAGTTATCGGCGCACCAACGCTGCTGGTAAGGCAGCAATGCCGATGGCGTGCGGTCTTCGGTTTTGGTCGTCATGATGCGATACCTAAAATCTGTTTGCGGATGGCTTCGGCAGCCGCGTCGGACAGCCCGCCTTTTTTTGCCTGCTTGGCCACGTTTTCGGCGGCGGCTTCGACTTTGGCTTTAACTTTTGCCTGATATTCCTTCAGGCGCGTACCAGCGGTAATCAGCCCGCTGATTTTGCGCGCGCCCTCGCTCATAATCCCGAAGCGGTCAAGCGCGTTTAACTCGTCTTCGGGCATCTCGCCAATCTGCACCAATGCCTCAAACAACTCTGTCTGCAACATCGCCATCAAGGCTTCGGAGCGGGTATCCCCCTCGTCTGCCGCACCTTCGGCAATCAGGCGTGCCGCTTCGGTGCTGTTTTTGATGGCGGTAAACCGACGCTGTACTTTTTGGCCGTACCGATGGGCGGCGGAGCGGCTGATTTCATATCCCTGTTGCTGCAACCATTCGGATAATGCCTGATAGTCGGCGAAGCCGTTTTCGACGAGTTTCCGTTCGAACTCGTGGCGTACGGCTTCGGGGAGTTGGTCGATGACGCTGCGTTTTGCCATATCAGCTCCACACTTTTTCGGGGCGGGCGATACCGGCGCGGCACTCGACTGTGTATTCGGCAATATCGACACCCAAACTGGTCAGGTCGGCAAACCACAAGCCGTGCGGTGCTTTATTCAGCTCGACCATTTTGCGGTCGGCAAGGTAGTCGAGCTGCTGGCGCAGTTCGGTGGCGGTGGTCTGCGGGTAAATCGCGTTCATGATGTCCAGCAGAAAGGTCTCGCTGGTGGTGTGCGGGCGGGCTTTATTAAGGGTGTTGATGATGTTCCAACGCATCCCCTCGCGGCGTTGTTTGGCAATCAATTCTTGGCTAATCATTTCTTTACGCTTTCCATTTTGTATATTTCGGTGAGTTTTTCGGCGACGTTGTCGAGCTTGGCTTCGAGGACGACCTGATTGCGGATGTAGTCTTCCCGCAAAACATAGGTCAGGGGCAGTCCGGCGTTGAATTCCGCCAGTTTGTTTTCCATGATTTCGACTTTGCCTTGCAGGCGCTCTTGCTGTTTTTGGCGTTCGTCCTGCTGCTCGCGGAATTGCGCCAGCAGCATTTTGCCGAAGGTAAAACAGATGCCGAGGAAGGAGAGAAGAAATCCGACCAACTGCCAAAATTCGATGTGTATAAAGGTTTTTTCCATTTTTAAGGCCATCCGTGTTCGAAATATTCTTGGCAAACGATGCAGCGGGTGCAGCCTTTGACTGCTTTTCGCCTTGCGTCCGGTATCGGGCTGCCGCAATCTTCGCAATGGCTCAGGCTGTCGGCACGTTCCGGTGTGATTTGATGTTTCGCCAGGGACTCTTCCAAAAATATGGCTTCACGCTCTGATGCGTGGTCGGCAAAATCAGTCATTTTTCAGGCGGCCTTTCGTGTACCAGTCCTGCCACCCGGAGACTTGGACTTCCAATTTTTGGCAGTATTCGCCGTAACGTACGGCATGGTTTAAGAGTTGTTCGGGTGAGCCGCCGGTCGGACGCTCGGGGCGTTCGTATTTAACCAGCAGCCCGGTAGATACAGGCGGCAAATCTACTGTCGGTACGGTTTTAATCGGGGTATCCGAAGGCGCGGTTGTAGAGGTGCAGGCTGTTATAGCCGATACCGTTAAAACCATTGCCGTCTTTTTTAATCGCGTCATGCGTTTGCTCCTGTAAAGTGTTTTTGTTTTTATCCAGTTCGCTCAGAGCGGATGCCAGCTCGATGCTTTGACGCTGCGCGAAGTCATGCCAACGCTTCGTTTCCGCCTGCGCTTTTTTAAGCTCGTCGGCGTATTGTTTGGCTGCCGCCATTGATGAGTTTTGGTAGGCGGTAATCAGGGCGGCTTGCTTGGCATCGGCTTTGTCGGCGGCATAGTGATAACCGCTTAGCCAGATGCCTAACATAATCAATGCACGCCATGCCAATGCCGTTTTGTTTTTGTACAAAAAATCAATCATTGCCGCTCCATTCTTCCGGATTCGCGGATTTTTTGATTTCCGCCAACTGCGGTACGGCGGCAATACCGCGTTTGATTAAGGCGTAGCCGCCGACCATTGCGCCGTATGCCCACCAAAGCCATTCGGGGGCATCTGGCGAGAGCGAGAATTTATAGGTCATCGCTGCGGCGGCAACGTTTGCCCATAATTTGGTATGGCTGATTTTCCCGGTTGCGGGATTGGAGACTAAACCGCCCAGCCATCGGAAAAAGCCGGTCATTTTTGACGGTTTTTCTTCGCGGCGCGTTTCGCTGCCGCTACCCCGCTTGGACGGTGAGGCATCGTCCGACATCCCTGAGAAGGTATAGCTGAACGAATGCCCAGATCGACGCTGAAACTGGGAGACATCACGGCGACCATTAGGGCGATTAAAGACTTTTTTGACATGATTGCTCCTTTTTTAATCAATGTTGTCCGCTGATGCGTGGATCAGGTTTTGCGCGACGCGGCGGACCCAACCTTTCCCGAAAGACGTGAACGTACCGAGCTTGGTATAAAAGACCAGACGCTCGGCGTTGAACCGCAATAAAAGGTCGTTTTCGGGGAGGGAATTGATGGCTTTGAGACTGATTTCGCCGATGATGCCGTCGTCCGGCACGCCTGCGGCGCGTTGGAGCATACGGGCGGCATTGCCGTAACCGTGGTTGACGCAGGCATCAAAAAATTGGAAAGCGACCGCTTCGGGCATTTGGTCTGCGTGGTAACGCTCCCAAAACGCCTTTCGATAAATGCCGATAGCCTGTTCGCGGGTCATGGCGCGCATGGAACCGTTAAAGCCGTTTGCCATTGCGGTACGCTTGGTGATGCCCCAGTTGGTTTCGCCGCCGGGGTCTTTGGGATGGTTGACGTAACCGCCCTCGTGAGAGAGGACGCGGTTGATGAATTGGTTGAATTTGTCTGACATGGAAAAATCCCTGTATTGAGGTTGAAATCAATACAGGGATTTTAGAAAAGGTCGTCTGAATGGGCTTTTAAAGGGGGTTAAAACTCAAGTTTCAACTAATCTGATTAAATAAACTCAAGTTGTATGAGATTACAAATGTTATTCAATTTATTCAGCTTTTGCTGTCAAAACCACGCTCGGTAAATTGGTAACGGTAGCTTTATAAACCACCCCGCCGCGTACCCATTCTCGGGTTGGGTCTTTTTTCGCATTATGGTTGTCAATCGCTATTTTGATTTGGTCGCCGGTATCACGCAGCAGTGTGCGGTCTTCCGGGGCGGTTGCCGCAATCAATGCTGCGGCAGCTTTGGACAGTTTTCCCGCTTTTTGAGGCACTGCATCTGTGTTCCAGACCACTCGGACGGCAGTGATTTTGTCAGCTTTATCGGTATCAACGGTTAATGTGAGGCCGTCTGAAAAATCATGCAGCAGATTCTTCCCTTCTGCATTATCGGTTGGGGATACATGTTCAGGCAGGGATAGCCCGGTTTTTTGGTCGGCAAGCCCTTTATTGGCTGCTGCTTGATATTCGGCATAGCTTGCCGACATGGTTTTCAATTCGGATTGAACTTGCTCTTGAGGCTGGGCAGGTGCCGGTTGCTCTTCAGATTGGCCGCTACACGCAGATAAAGCACAGGTAGCGGCAATTAATAAAGCGAGTATTTTCATTCTATTTCCCTTTTTGATTGTGGCTAGTTCAGGTCTTTTGAAATCTGAACCACTTGGCCAATAACCTGTATGTCCGGATGGTCAGACAGCATCAGCGGCATGGGCGGATAGGTTGAATTGTCGGAAATTAAGAGCAGGCTGCCGTCGATTTGGCGTTGGACTCGCTTTACCCATAACACGTCGCCGCTGCGGATGACGTAGATATGGCCGTCGCGCGGATTGGTTTTGGAGGTATCAACCAGCAGCGTGTCTTTGCTGCTGATGGTCGGCTCCATGCTGTCTCCTTTGGCTGTAACGATATTGAGGTCTTGCTCATGCAAGCCGCGCTGGAGCAGCCATTCTCTTCTAAACGCCAGATGATTGGCGGGGTCGGTTACACCGTAGGCAGTCGTACCGTTGCCCGCAGATACTTCTACATCGAACATGGGGATATAGACGTAATCGTCTGACAATGCCGTCAAACTAGAAATATTCCTTTTGCTATTCTTTTTTCCAGAAATCAGCCAGTTTGCATCAACATCAAATTTGCTCAATATTTTTTCCACCATATCAAATGGTGGACGCTGCTTTCCGCTTAAAACATCATTTACCCTGGATACTTTTTCATCTATCAAATCGGCAAATTCAGCGATAGTCAGCTCTTCTTTTGCAAGAAGTTCACGAATATTTCCAGTAAAAATCAAACTCATAGAATTAATCCTTAAAAATAAACTAGAAATAATCTTGCTAGCTAGAAATATTCCTATTATACTTGCATCAAGTTTGATACAAGATTGTTTAAAGATTTAAACAATCAGGATTTTAACACGAGAACCAAACAGGAGATATTCCGTGAAAGCAGAAAAAATAAAAGCAGGTTTCCGAGAGCGCGGCGAAACGATGAAGGATTGGTGCATGGCGCGTGGCTATGACCCGACGTACGTGTCCCGCATTCTGAACGGAACCGTCAAGGCAAATCGGGGGAAGGCGCATCAAATCGCGCTGGAACTCGGGCTTAAGTCCAAACAAGACGCAGCGTAGGAGTCGATATGGCAGAAAGTAAAAGGGTACAGCGACTATTGAGGGTCTTTATCGCGCTTGATGAACATCCAATTATCGGCCTGAGTAATAAAGATTTATCGGTTGGGCTTGGGATGACACCAACACAAATCAGTAGGGATCTCGATGATTTGATTGCTTCTGGGTTGGTGGTCAAGTTGGATAACGGAAACTACGCCTACGGCATCAAAACTCTGCAAATTGCAGAGCGATTTAGAAAACAGCAAGAGCGGTTAAATGCGCGCTTGCAAGAATTGGAAAACCGAATTTACTAAATGCGACGACGTCGTCGCATTTGAGGAGCAAAAGAAATGGCAACAGAAATTTTAGGACATACGGTCGGCGCAACGGCAAACGAACTGGCTATCCACAGCATGGAGGTTATGGACAAGTTTTCGAGCGGCGAGGCCTACAACGAGACGGTATGGATTGAGCGAGGACGATTCGCGGTACGCCAAACAATGGAAGGGATGTTTGAGCTGGGGCGCGCGCTGATCATCATCAAAGAGCATACGCCGCATGGGCGTTTTGCCGAAATCGCTGAAAAAGAATTCGGTCTCGGACGGCGGGAATCTCAAAGATTGATGAATGCCACCCTCCGATTTATCGACCCGAAAATGAAACAGGTGCAGCCTAAGCTGATGACGTTGGGCAAATCCAAACTGCTCGAGCTGCTGGTTGAAGACGACGACACTTTGTTGGAGCTTGCCGAAGGCGGTGAGGTCAACGGCAACACTTTTGACGATGTTGACCGTATGACGGTCAAGGAGCTGCGCGTCGCCCTGCGCGAAAGCCGCGAAACGGCGGAAGCGAAAGATAAGGTAATTGCCGATAAAAATAAAAAGGTCGATGAACTGGCAGAAAAGCTGTCGAAAAAGCAGACGGGTGTCAAAGAGCCTAAACCTGCGGATGTGGGCATCGAGCTGACGATGCAGCTTGGCAGCTTGGAAGTCGGTATCCGCTCGCAAATCAGCCGATTGCGCGAGATGTTCGAACAGATGGCGGCTCACGGCGAGGCGCATGGATTTGACCACCGCGCGAAGATGGTCGGCACGCTCAATCAAATTATTTTGGACTGCGAGCAACTGCGCGAAAGCTATGCCCTACCGACCGAAGCACCGACAGACAATGTGCCGGAATGGTTGGGCGGTGAAACGGGAGAAGGCGATGAATCCGGCAATGATTGAGCGTCTTAAGGCAGTCGAGAATCAGGCGGAAGCAATGGGACGCGGCGCACGCTCTGCATATCTTAAGCAGCAGGCGCAGGAATTGGGCATCAGCCTTGCCACGCTATACCGCAAGCTGGAGGCGGTCAGCGTCAAGCCGACGCGCAAACGGCGCAGCGATGCGGGCAAGACGGAACTGAAACCAGAAGAAGCCAAATTGATTTCGGCGGTTTTGGTGGAGGCGATGAGGCGCAACGGCAAGCGGTTGATGTCGGTGCGGCAGGCGGTGGAAATGCTGCGCGCCAACGGAAAAATCGAGGCGGCGCGGATTGATGAGGAAACCGGGGAAGTCATCCCCCTTTCTGAAAACACTATTACCCGAGCTTTACGAGAGTACAAGCTGCATCCCGACCAACTGCTCCAACCCGACCCGGTCAGTCGGATGAAATCAGAACATCCGAACCATTGTTGGCAAATCGACCCGAGTTTGTGCGTTTTGTATTACCTACCACGTCAGGGTAAGGATACGGGGCTGCGGGTGATGAAGGAAGAGGAGTTTTATAAAAACAAGCCGAAAAACGTCGTCAAAATCGAAAACGACCGCGTCTGGCGGTACACGGGGACAGACCATGCCTCCGGCACGATTGCGGTGCGTTATTACTTCGGCGGCGAGACCAGCGCGAACCTCTGCGACTTTTTCATCTACATGATGCAGCAAAAGGCAGACCCGTTAAAAGACCCGTTTCGCGGCGTACCGCGCATGGTCATGCTTGACCCGGGCAGCGCGAATACTTCGGCAGCGTTTAAAAATTTGTGCAAGTCGTTGGATGTGCATGTGCAAATCAACAAGCCGGGCAATCCGCGTGCCAAAGGGCAAGTAGAAAAAGCTAACGATATTGTCGAAACGGCATTTGAGAGCGGGTTGCGCTTTACCGAGGTGCACGACATCGACCAGCTCAATGCTTTATCGGAACGGTGGATGCGTTACTACAACGGTACGCAAAAGCACAGCCGCCACGGCATGACCCGCTATCAGGCGTGGAACAAAATCAAACCCGAGCAGCTCATCCTGCCGCCGCCTGCAGATTATTGCCGAGAGCTTGCCATCAGCGCGCCGAAAGAGGCGAAAGTCTCGGCGGATTTGGAAATCCGCTTCGGCGGACGGGTATATAGCGTGAAAGGCATCAAGGGGATTTTGGTCGGTCAGAAGGTTTTGGTCGGTAAGAACCCTTGGGAGGTAAACGGGGCACGGGTCGCCACTTATGACGCGGAGGGTAACGAGGTTTGGGTATCCGTACCCGAAGTAGTTTTTGACGAGATGGGCTTCAGGGCTGACGCCGCGGTCATCGGGGCGGAATACAAAGCCCCTGCCGATACGGACGCGCAGCATCATCGAAAAGAGCTGGACAAGCTGGCGATGGGTGCGGAAACGCTGGAGGCGGCAGCCGCCAAACGCAAAGGCAAAGCAGTCCCATTCGGCGGCGAAATCGACCCGTACAAACATCAGGAAGATACGCTCGCCGCGCGAAATACGCTCTTTATGCCCAAACAGGGACAGCAGATGGCGTACAACCGGATGGAAGTCTCTGAGCAGGTATTGAGCAAGGTCGAAATCGCCAAACGCTTAAAACCCCGCGTCGAGGCAGACGGCGGCGACTGGAAACAGGCGATGGCGGTCATCCTCAAACACTACCCGGAAGGCGTGGTCGAGAGCAAATTGGACGAGGTTTACGACAGGCTCAAGACGATGGGTCGTCTGAAACTGCATAAAACCGGTTAGGCAAATGCGACGACGTCGTCGCATTTGAAAAAAAGGGAAAGCATGAAACAGACCTTTAAGCAAATCGGCAAATCCTATGCCGCCGCGGCAGCCGAAATCGGATGCAGCAAGCCGATGCTGGTGGCGGTAGTCAATCACGGGCAATGGCCGAAAAAAAACGCAGCCGAGCTGCGAAGGAAATTGAAACAATTTTTTGAAACGAATGGTGCGGAAATCCCAGCGAGCCTGAGAAACGAGCCGGAAGCCGCACCTGCCCAAGCAACTTACGAAGACAAGGACAATGAGATGTTACTACGAAAAGCAACTTTAAACCAAGCGGCAAAACAACATTTTAGCCTATTCCGCGATCCGTTTAACGACGAAATCCAGTCTGCGGACGATGTGTATATGACGCCGGATGTGCGCTATGTGCGCGAGGCAATGTTTCAGACGGCCTGCCACGGCGGTTTTGTGGCGGTGGTCGGTGAAAGCGGCGCGGGTAAATCCACACTGCGAGAAGACCTGCAAGACCGTATCAACCGCGAAGGCCGACAAATCATCCTGATCGAGCCTTATGTCTTGGCAATGGAGGACAACGACCAAAAAGGCAAAACGCTTAAGGCAGTACATATTGCCGAGGCCATTTTGGAGGCAGTATCGCCGGGAACCAGCCCTAAACGCAGTCCGGAAGCACGTTTCCGCCAAATCCACCGCGCTTTGTCGGAAAGCGCGAAAGCAGGCAACAAACACTTGCTCTTGATCGAAGAGGCGCACGGCCTGCCGCTGCCAACCCTGAAACACCTGAAACGCTTTTTTGAGCTGAAAAACGGGTTTGAACGCCTGCTCGGGATTGTCTTAATCGGTCAGACGGAGTTGGCACAAAAACTTAGCGAAAACAATCCTGCGGTGCGCGAGGTGGTGCAACGCTGCGAAGTGGTTACGCTCTTGCCGCTGACCGACGGCAAGCTCGAAGGCTATCTCAAGCACAAATTTGACCGCGTCAATGCGGACATGGCAAAGATTTTAGACCAGAGTGCGATTGATGCAGTTGCCGAGCGTCTGACAGTCAAAAGCCGCACGAGCAAGGGATTAGAAACCAACAGCCTACTCTATCCGCTGGCGGTCAACAACTTGGTGGCGGCAGCGATGAATCAGGCGGCGGAGCTTGGTTTTGAGATGGTTGACGGCGATGTGGTACGGGGGGTGTGAGATGGATAACAAATTCGGAAAATTTATTGACCCCAATCACTTGCTGCTCCCACTTAGAAAACAGGTAGCTACCGGGAAAGTCGGCAGCATGGAATACACGATGGAAATCTCTGTGGGATGTGAGCCGATGGTCGTCAGTAAAGCTACTGGGAAGCGGTTTGTATTGACTTGGCAGGACATAGTGGAGTTAGCCGTTCTGGCCGGAATCAACGAATCGGAAGAGTCTGAAAAATAAAGGGGAAATCATGAAAAAAGATGAAATCGAATTTGCCATTGTAATTGTGCTGCTGTCCATCGTCGTGGCCATACAGGCAATGCTGACCGAACCTTGCCGCCAAAAACAGCCTATGCAGATCAACGTCTATGACAGGGGGCAGTACAAATGAGGGGTTTATGGATATTAACCGTCATGTTGGCCTCCTGCCAGCCGGTCGCGGCAACAGCAGAACAAAGGGATGCTCTGGAAGCTGATAAAAACTGGGAAGCAGTTTATGGCGGAATGAGCGAGACAGACAAAATAACAGGCGTGGTTTTGGAACCCGCGGGAGAAGAAAAATGAACAGGGATTACAGCAAAATAAAAGTATCAGTTTGGCGGGAGAAAGGTGGTCATCTTGCCGCCGAGCTGACAACGGTATCGGGTCAGTTTGTGATGATGTATGTGTCGTCTCAACTATCGGATGAAGTTGAGGATGTGGTTCAGACGGCATTGCGGTGCTTGAGCCGTAAGGATTTGGAGGCGGCGCGATGACAATTTATCTAAATATCGCCCGCGACGGCATTATCAAGATTACTCAGGATGCTGCTTTGGGTAACCAAGAAGGCGATACAGATTACCTGAGTAAAGAGCTGAATGAGGGCTGTACGCTTGAAGAAGTTTATGCGGTTGTCGCCGCAAATACATCTTGGAAAAACGGGTTGTTTTATTTCCCTCCGGTGGATGTAGAAGATGGTGATCGGGCATGTGATGCAGCTATTGATTTTTCCGACTTGGTTTACTGCAGCCTTAAAAGTCTGATGGAGGCGAGAACATGAAAGTACGCTGCCCTACCTGCGGTGCGGTGATGAGCTTGGATGTATTAATCGCCCATGACGATGCCCGCGAAGCCCTGATTGCCCTGACCGGCATTTCAGACGACCTTTTTAAGGCGGTATTGCGGTATCTGACGCTTTTTCGCCCCGCCGAAAAGGATTTAAGTTTTAACCGGGTTTCAAAGCTTGTCGGCGAGATTGCGCCGATGATACGGGACGGCAAGATTGTCCGTAACCGAAAAACGTACCCGGCCCCGCGCGAGGCTTGGATTTGGGCGGCAACACGATGCCTTGAAGCACGGGATGCGGGAAAGCTGACACCGCCGCTGACCAGCCACGGTTATTTATTGGAAAACATTACGTTTTGGTCGCCTGAAAAGACGGCGGGAACGGCGGTTTTTCCCTATCCCCAACCCTCTCCCGCGGGAGAGGTGGCAAACACCAAATTGAGGAGCGGGTTGGGCGGTTTGATGGAGTGGTCAAATGGAGGCAAACAATAGCTGGCTGAAAAAAGCAATCGCGCAGGGTTTTATGATGCTCGCCGCCCTAAACCTCAAAGGCCGCCCTGCCTCGGCGGATTTGACGGCAGTCGCCGAACTGTGGTTGGGCATACTGAGCGGACGATCGTGGCAACCGGAACAGGATGGAATCAGGATACAGGCAGCCTTTAGGGCTATCGCGGCATCCTCGTCAGAGTGGCCAAACCCTGCCGACCTTATCAAACACCTGCCGCCGCCCGAAATCAGGATGGTGCCGAAGCTGGAAAAGAAGCACCGTCCGACCGAATACGGCAAGGCGCAGGCCGCCAAACTCAAACAGACACTCAGCCTGCTGGAAAGCTCCCCTTGCATGAACAGGGATTGGATACACGGGCCACGCCACCGGTCGGTGGATGAGTGTAAAAGGATTAATGCCGCAAGGCAGAAAGGTAAATAAAAAAATGGAAAATGGAATTTGGCCGAGTAACCCGCGCATATCAGACTTAATCAGTCGATTGGAAGACTTGAAGGCAGAGCATGGCAACTTGCCAGTAACTCACGAACCTCTGCGGGGTGGAGTTGTGTATGCAGATGTAAGTGAATTTAAAGTTGCCTATGTTAGACCTAAAGAAAAACGTGAACGAACATGGTCTTACCGTATCGGAGCAGCCCAAGAAGGCGATTTGAAGGTAGTGAAATTTTAAAGGAAAAAAGATGAATATTGATAAAACCCAATACAAACAGGATGCCAAAGGCAATCTCGTGCCTCTGGCCAATATTAAAGAAATCGACCTACTGCGTGACGAGCTGGTGCTGGAAATTGCTGCCAAAGCGCGCGCGGTGCAGGATGACTTAATCACTTTCAAACGCGAGGCGATGGACGATATTGCCGCGTTTGTGCAGCTGAGTGCCGACCGCTACGACGTAAATGTCGGCGGCAAGAAAGGCAATATCAGCCTGCACAGCTTCGACGGCGCGTACCGCGTCAACCTTGCCATGCAGGACACGCTGGTATTTGACGAGGGATTGATTGCCGCCAAAGCCTTGATTGATGAATGTATCAACGAATGGACGGAAGGCAGCCGCACGGAATTGAAAACACTGATTAACGCGGCGTTTCAGGTGGACAAAGAAGGCAATATCAGCACCGCCCGCGTACTCGGACTGCGCCGCCTGCAAATCACGGATGAAAAATGGCAACGGGCGATGGATGCGCTCTCCGACAGTTTGCAGGTGCATATCAGCAAGCCGTTTGTGCGGGTGTATCAGCGCGGCGAGGATGGGGAGTATCAGTTGATGAATTTGGATGTGGCGAAGGTGTGAACATGGCGACGGTAAATATCCTCATCAGCGATCAGTCGGGCGGCCTGTTTGTCAAGCTGACTTCGGACGAACCGATGCCGAAGGATGACGAAGACGGTGGCAGCATCGCCCAAAGTGCAGGCCTTTTGTGTCTGGCCATCCTTAACCGAGAAATTCGACAGGTAACCGGCAAAGAGCTGGAGTTAGTCAATATCCAATAAACCGCGCGGCACGGTCTGCCGCATTTAAACCTAAATAGGAGTCAAAAAGTGAATAAATCTGAATTAATCCAAGCCATCGCCGATGAGGCGGAATTGAACAAACGCGATGCGGCAGAATTTGTCGATGCGTTTGTCAGCGTGGTAACGCAGGCGATGAAGGACGGCAAAGACGTTACGTTGGTCGGCTTCGGCTCGTTCCACACCGCCCAATCTGCCGAGCGTAAAGGCCGCAATCCGAAAACGGGCGAACCGCTGACCATCGCGGCACGAAAAACGCCTAAATTCCGTGCAGGTAAGGCTTTGAAAGACGCGGTGAACCGTTAAAGCCGCTGATGTTTAAAAGGTCGTCTGAAGAGATTCAGGCGACCTTTTTTGCGTCCTTCCGTTTTAGTTGCACTGCGCAAAAATCCCGAATAGAATATCATTATTTATTGATTTTCTTGAAAAAAGTGAAACGATGTTTCACTTTTTTGAGGTTCTTAGGGGGCTGGAAATGGAAACCCGTGCTCAGAAAAAACAGCGGTTGATACGGCTCATCCATGTGGCTAAAACCCAGTTGATGATGGACGATGGCGAATACCGCGCGCTGCTCGCCAACCTGTCATGCGGCAAGACAAGCAGTACCAAACTGTCGGTTGAAGAGCTGGAGCTTGCCGTACGGGCGATGAAGATGCGGGGTTTTGTGGTTACCACAAAAGCGCAGGCGACATCAAGCAAGCCTGATTTGCCGGTGCATATGCCAAACCGCATGATGGAGGCGCAGGTCAAAAAGATACGTGCGCTTTGGTTGGAGCTACACCATTTGGGCGCGGTGCGAAGCCCGTCTGAATTGAGCCTGGCTCGATTTGTCAAACGCATGACGGGCATAGATTATCATGGATGGTTAGGGACTGATGACGCGATACGGGTCATCGAGCATTTGAAGAAGTGGAAAGTGAGGGTGGAAAATGGCGGACAACAGAGTGCCTGAGCTGGTGGCGGACTTGGAAGACCAGGCGGTCGCCTGCTTGATGTCGGTATTGCCGATGGAGCGGCAGCAGGCGGTCGAGGTATCTAAGAAGCTGTCTCATCATCTGACCAGCAACTGGGGCGGGCAGTTGATTTATTTCCCCAAGAACCTTTTAGGCAGGGTATCCGAGCGCGACCTGAAGATTTATAAGGAGTTTAACGGCAAGAATCATGTGGAGCTTGCCCGCAAATATGATTTGACCGTTCAGCACATCTACCGCATCGTCAAGGAGGTCGGGATGGCGGAGCGGGCAAAAAATCAGGGAGATTTGTTTGTGTGATTACCCGATTTATTCAAGATAGCGGTCAGGATTCGTCCTGACCGCTTTTTTAGCGCATTTGTCGGCTTGGATAAGGGTTTGCCTATCCCAATGGTAAAACGCGCTAAAAACGCGATTTTAACGCCTTTTTGAACAATCATTCTTTAAGCCGCATTAAAAGCGGTTTCAGACGGCCTTTGCCACAATAGCCTCATCCATCCGATGAGGCTTTTTTATGTCTTACGAAATTTTCCGCGCAGGGACGCGTACCGATGCAAACGGCAATACGGTAACGATTACCGAGGCCGACCTTGCCGCCGCTGCCCAAGCATATGACCCGAAGGTGCATGAGGCTCCTATTGTGGTCGGGCATCCCAAGGCAGATGCGCCCGCCTACGGCTGGGTCAAGTCGCTTGGTGTGCAAAACGGCGTGCTGACGGCGGACTTTGCCCAAGTCGATGAGGGCTTTGCGGATTTGGTTAAAGCCGGACGATATAAAAAAGTGTCGGCGAGTTTTTATCCGCCAAACAGTCCGAATAATCCTAAACCGGGCGTTTGGACGCTGCGCCATGTCGGCTTTTTGGGCGCGCAACCGCCCGCAGTCAAGGGTTTGTCCGCCATCAGTTTTGCCGAGGGCGAAGTTTATGTCGAGTTTGCCGAAGACGCACATCTTCAGACAGCCTCGTTATTAAGCCGTTTCAGAGACTGGTTTATCGGCCGTTTCGGACTGGAAGAAGCCGATAAAGTGCTGCCTGACTGGCAAATTGAGGCAATTAAAGAATTGGCTGCCGTGCCTCAAACCCATGCGCCTGCCGAATTTACCGAATCACCCCCACCCCCAGAAAACCATGAAAACAAGGAGACCCCTATGTCGCTGGAACAAGAGCTTGCAGCCGAAAAGGCCGCCCGCGAAGCTGCCGAGAAGAAGGCCGCCGAATCGCAAGCGGAATTGAAAAAGCTGCAAGACGAGCAGCATACCGCCCTGCGCGATGGTGCGCATGAGCAGAATGCCGAATTTGCTGAAGGCTTGGTTAAAGAAGGTCGTCTGAAACCTGCCGACAAGGATTTGGTCGTCAAGGTTTTGGATTTTGCCGAATACCCTGACGACGTAACTGCCGACTTTGGCGAAGGCAGTAAGAAGCAGCCTTTGTCTGCTGCGCTGCGTGCGTTTTTTACTGCCGTGCTGCCCAAGCAGATTCAGGGCGGCGAGATGGCTAAAGGTGAAACGCCGTCGGGATTGGCGGCAGACTTTGCCGAAGCGTCGGACCCGGAAGCCTTGAGCCATCACCAACGTGCATTGGCATTGGCGGCGAAGGAAGGTATCCCTTACGAAGAGGCTGCCCGCCGTACTATTGCTTAAATCATCAACCCGTCAAATGCGACGATGTCGTCGCATTTGACCTAAAAAAGGATAAAACATGAGTGCATCTCATTTGCGCGGCCTGCGCGGCCAGCTTGATCCGGTTTTGACCAATCTCGCACTGGGCTACAAGCAGGCGGATTTTATTGCCGAGAAAATCTTCCCGGTGGTGTTTACTGAAAAAGAAGGCGTGCGTGTGCCGGTGTTCGGCAAGGGTTCGTTTGTCGAGTATCAGACCGAACGTGCGGTCGGTGCGGCATCGAATGTGATTACGCTGGACTCGCCAAGCTTTATGCCGGTCGTGTTGGAAGAGCATGATTTGGCCGCCGGTGTGGATTACCGCGAACAAGCGGAATCCATGTACGACGAGCGCGCCAAGGCAACACGCCGTGCGGTCAAGGGCGTGCAGCTGCGTCAGGAAATCGAAACTGCCGCCCTCCTGCAAAACAAATCGGCTTATCAGTCCGGTTTCAGCAAAGACTTGGCCGCCACCCAAAAATGGAGCGATAAAAACTCTGATCCGTTGGCAGACATCGAAACCGCCCGCGAAACGGTGCGTGCCGGCTGCGGTGTACGCCCGTCGGTGCTGGTGGTCGGTGCAAGCGTGTTGGCGGCATTGAAACGCCACGAGAAGCTCATCGGTGCGCTGGGTGCAAACGAACGCAAGTCCCTGCTCACGGTCGAGCAGCTGAAAAATCTGCTGGAGCTGGACGACATCATCGTCGGCGAGGCGGTATCTACGCCTGCCGCCAATAAGGCCACCCAAGATATTTGGGGCAAATTCGCCAGCCTGATTGTGCGTCCGCATACGGCTTCCGGTGGCAATGACGAGGGTGAGCCGAGCTTCGGTTATACCTTCCGCCGTCGCGGTATGCCGGTAGTTGACCGCTACGAAGAAGTCGGCGGCAAGGTGGAATACGCGCGCTATACCGACATCCGCAAAGCGGCGGTGGTCGGCGGTGCATGCGGTTTCCTGTTCGAAAACGCGGTTGCTTGATAAGTAAAAGGTCGTCTGAAAGGCTTCAGACGACCTGTGGAGAGAAAAATGGCACAAACGAAACAAGTGGTCTTGGTAACCACGGTCAAAACATCAGGCAAGGTGGTCAAAAACCGCTTTGTGGATTTCGCAGGCAAACAGGCAGCCGCCGGTGTGAAAGTGCTGGGTACTGCTACTTTGGATGCGGATGCGGGCGAAATGTTGGCCGTTGATGTATTGGGTATCGCCTTAGTCGAAGCAGGCGGCACGATTGCCGTGGGCGACGAAGTGGCAGCCGATGCACAAGGCGCGGCAGTCAAGGCGGCAGGTAATGCCAAGATTGCCGGTACGGCGCGCTCTGCGGCTACGGCGGCGGGCGAAGTCATCCAAGTATTTTTGAAAGGCTGATCATGGCTAAAGTTTATATCGCAAACACTCCGCTGATTTTGGAAAACGCCCAAGGCAACCAATTCCGCGTCGAGGCCGGCGAGGCGGTCGAATTGACGGCGGAGCAGTACGAATCAGTCGCGGCACACGTTACCCCGACACTGATAACCGGCGAAGAGCTGGATGCGCAACAAAATGACACCCCGCCGTCCGAAGATACGCCATCAGATGATGCAGGCAATGTACCTGCGGGCGAAGTTGAAAAGCCGAAACGCGGTAAAAAACCGGCAGCAGACGAACAGGCGGAGTAAGCCATGTATATCGGTGCGGATGATTTGACGGCTGCGATGGGCAAAATGGAGTTGGTGCAACTGACCAACGACAATGCGCGCGGGACGGAACCCGACGCTCAGGTCATTGATGCGGCAGTGCGTTATGCCTGCGATTTGGTGGACGGATACCTGCGTGGCAGATATGTGCTGCCTTTGGCGGATACGCCGACGGTGTTGCAGCCTTTATGCATCAACATTGCCCGCCATTTTTTACACAGCCGCCGAATCAACCGAGCCGACTTTCCAAAGCCGCTGGAAACCGCCTACAACACGACGATTAAGACACTTGAGTCTATCCGCGACGGCAAAATCCATATCGGCATCGCTACATTGGACAAGCCGTCGCAACCTGAGCCGGGCGCATATCACGTCCGAGTGCGCGACAAAATGGATTTGGGAGGCTACTGATGAGCGCGACACGTCCGATTATTGATGCGGTAGTAGAGCATTTGCAGGCTGCTATCCCGTGGGTCAGCGTTGAGGCTTTCCCCGAGCGTCCGTCCGAATACCAGTTTATCCATCCCGTCGGGGCAATCTTGGTCGGTTACGGCGGCAGCAAATTTGGCGAAATCGAGCAGCTCGGTCGTATTGCGCAGCAGCGCGATGTCAGGCTGATGTTGACCGTTTTTGGCAGCAGCCTTAATGCGGATGACGGCACGCTGGCGATTTTAGATGAAACACGTCTTGCTATGGTTGGTTTTGCGCCGCCGAACTGCCAGCCCTGCCACCTGATCAGTGAGGAGTTTTTAGCTGAGGATGCGGGCGCATGGCAGTATCAGCTTGTCTTGCAGACTGAGACTCAGCAGGTTGAAGTCTGCCGTGAGGAAAAACGTCCCCTCTTCAATGCCGCCGCCTACCGCCGACCCGACCAAGACCTCAATCCCGATTTAAAACCTAAAAAATAGGAGTATCCATAATGGCAGCAGCCTACCATCACGGCACGGAGACCATTCGCATCGACGGCGGCTCCAATCCCGTCTATACCGTTGACGGCGCAATTACCGCCATAATCGGCACTGCGCCGGTCGGAGCGGTCAATGAGCTGACGGTATGTCAAACTAAAAAAGACTTTGGCCAATTCGGCGGTGAGCTGACCGCTCAAGGCTTTACCCTGCCGGATGCCGCACACATTTGGACGCGCTACGGCAGCGGTGTCGCCTATGTCGTCAATGTTTGCGACCCCGCCAAACATAAGACAAGCGTCAGCAACGAAGTATTGACGGTTGATCCTGACACCTTGACGGCCAAAACTGCCAAGCCTGCTCTGCAAAGCGGCTACACACTGACGGACGGCGGCAATACGCTGACCGAAAACACGCACTACACCATCAACACCCTGACAGGTGAGATTACCTACAAAACCAAACCTAACTCGCCCAAAATCAGTTATACCTATACCGACCCGACCAAGGTTCCGGCTGCCGACATCATTGGTGCTTACGTTGCCTCTACAGGCAAACGGACCGGATTAGAGCTGCTGACGGAAGGATTCAACCGCCAAGGCGCGGACGCCAAAATCATTATTGCGCCTGATTTTGATCGCCATGCCAATGTGCGCGCGGCGATGGAAGTCATTGCGGGCAAGCTGAAGGCCATTGCTTATGTGGCTGCTCCGCAAGGTACGAGCCTGAGCAAAGCTCTCGAAGGTCGTGGTCCGTTGGGTACGATTAATTTTCAGACATCGTCCGACCGCTGCCAGCTCTTTTATCCACACGTCGTCGGTTTGCTCGGTCTTGAAAACCTTGCCACCCATGCGGCAGGATTGCGAATGAAAACCGATGTGGAACAGGGCTACTGGTTCAGCATCTCCAACCGCGAGCTCTTGGGCGTAACGGGTGTGGAAATCGGTCTGACCGCCCGTGCGGACGACCCACAGTCTGAAACCAACCGTCTGAATGAAAAAGGCATTACGACTGTATTCAACAGCTATGGTACGGGCTATCGTATGTGGGGCAACCGCCTTGCCTGCTTCCCGACTACATCGCATATTAAAAATTTCGAAGTGGCACAACGCACCGGCGACATTATTGACGAGTCTATCCGTCGTACTGAGCTGCAATATGTCGACAAACCGATTGATGATGCGTTAATCGACAGTTTGATTGAGACGGTTCGTACTTATTTGGGTACGCTGCCCTCCATCGTGGGTTTCTCGGTTGGTTTGGACTATGACTACGACCTTCCAGATGCGTTCAGTAAGGGTCAAGTGCCGATTGTTTACGACTACACGCCTAAACTGCCAGCCGAGCGTCTGACCAATGCCAGCGTGATGACCCGCAAGTATCTTGTCAATCTGGTATCGGCTAACTAAGGTCGTCTGAAAAGGAAGAAATATGTCTGCAATCAATGCAATCTACAATGCCAACATCTATATCGACGGTAACAGCCTTTTGGGTAATGCTTCCGAGTTTAAGCTGCCTGAGTTTGAGTTTGGTCAGGACGACCATACCGGTCTGGGTATGGTCGGTACCATCAAACTGCCAAACGGCGTTGAGGCACTGGAAGGCGAAGTTACTTGGAACAGCTTTTATCCCGAGGTGGCGAAAAAGGCATCCAACCCATTCAAGGCCGTGCAACTGATGGTACGCGGTAACCTGCAAACCTTTAATGCAGCAGGTTTGGCGGAAGAAGTTCCTATTGTTACCACGGTAACAGCAATGTTTTCAAAAAACGCCTTGGGCGGTTATAAGCCGAAGGAAAAGGCGGAATTCAGCTCAACCTACCAGGCAACAGAAGTCCGCCAAGTCGTCGGCGGTCGTGAAGTGCTGTACTACAACGCGTTCAAAAACATCTACCGCGTAGACGGTCAGGACGTTTTGAGCCAAATGCGTAAAAACATTGGTGCTTAATCTTTAAATCGGATTAAAAGCCGTTTCAGACGACCTTTGACACAATCACCGTATCTTTACCGATACGGTGATTTTTTATTTTTATAAACGTTTTGGAGATGGAAAATGAATGAAGCCAAGCAGTTGCAAGAAGATTTGGGTGTAAATACCGTTGTGAAACTGAAATATCCGGTCAGACTGGCGACGGGTCAGATGTTGGATCAGGTAACCGTCCGCCGTCTGTGTGTGGGTGATTTGCGCGCCGTCTCGCATCTGACGAATGAGGCAGAGCAGGAGCTGGCCCTGTTTGCCCGCATGACAGGCATGATTCCCGAAGACTTGGATTGCTTGGATTTGGTGGACTGGAAACAGTTGCAGGAAACGTTTCGCCGATTCACGGAATCCGACCAAAACAAATAGTCCACCTCTTTCAAAGTCTGAAGCGCAGCGGCAGTTGCTGTCTGCCGCTGCTGATTTGGCATGGTGGTTCGGTTGGAGCGTGTATGAGGTTTATACGCTGCCACTGGATGAATTTGAAGACTGGCAGAAAGAAGCAACCCGCCAAATGAAGGCGGGTTATCGAAGAGGCGGGATTTAGAATTTCAGAGCCGTGCCGTTCGCGGTGCGGCTTTTGATTTTGTCTTTAATAAATATTGTTGCAGCCGATAAACCTCCAACCAGCACTCCGACAATAAATGTAGGAATGAATCCGACAAGCAACCAAGCTATTGCCCCTAAAAAACATGCCAGCAGCAGAACGGGCAACATGACGGCAAGGTCGGCAGGCGTATTAGTTATAACAGCCCAAGCAATGCCCAGCATATAAACGGCAAACAGACCTTTTGCCGCCAGGTCGCTGACGCGGTCAAACACAGTTTCATATTTGCTGTTGATATACATGGCCATCCCTTTCTTTTATTGAACAAATTCTAAATTGCAGGCAGTCATATGGCAAGCGGTTTTTCTTTAGGCATTACCATCGGCGCATCGGTCGGTGGTGCAGTTGCCGGTATCAAATCAGTCAAGTCGTCTTTGGACGTTTTGGATAAAACAGTCAAAGGTCTGGCGGCACGGCAAAGCCTGCTTAGCGAAACGTTGCAAAATCCTCTACGGATGAGCCGCAAACGTGTTGGCGAACTTAGACGAGAATATGACCAGCTTGGTCAGACTATCGCCAAAATTAACCGCAAACGCAGCCTCGTTGCTGATTTGCAGCAGCAGAAACAGGCTCATTACGACCGCCGCCGCGCGATCAAAGACGAATTTTGGGGAGCAGCCGGAGCTGTGGCGGGGGTGGCATTCCCGGTGAAACTGGCCGTCGAATTTGAATCGGCAATGGCAGATGTCAAAAAGGTCGTTGATTTTGATACGCCCAAGCAGTTTAAGGAAATGGAACAGGACATTTTGCGCCTGACACGCACTATCCCTATGGCAGGGACAGAGCTGGCAAAAATCACTGCATCAGGCGGTCAGCTGGGCGTGGCGCGCAAAGACTTGCCTAAATTCACAGAGACCATCGCCAAGATGTCGGTAGCGTTTGACATGGCTGCTGATCAGGCAGGCGACAGCATGGCGAAACTTGCCAATGTCTATCAAATACCAATCGACCAAATCGGCAAACTGGGCGATGCAGTCAATCATTTGTCCAACTCAAGTCCTGCGAAGGCGGGCGATATTATTAATACGCTCGGTCGAGTGGGTGGCGTTGCCAAACAATTTGGATTGACCGAAATTCAGACGACCTCTTTATCCAATGCGTTTATCAGCCTAGGCAAAACGCCTGAAATCGCCGGTACGGCAATTAACGGTATGTTGACCAAATTGATGACTGCGGATAAGCAAGGAGCGAAATTCCAAAAAGCCCTGAAAAATATGGGGATGGAATCAAAAGATTTGAAGAAAGCCATCAAGGAAAACGGCGAGCAGGCGTTGATGGACTTTTTGAAACAGGTCGGAAAACTGCCTAAAGAAAACCAAATGGGCGCACTGGTTGATTTGTTCGGCTTGGAATATGCCGATGATGTCGCGGTATTGGTTAGCGGGTTGGAGACCTATAAGAAATCAATCAATGAACTCAAAAAAACCTCAAAATCAAAAGACGGTAAACCTGCGTTTATCGGCAGTATGGATAAAGAGTTTGCCGCCAGGTCTGCCACGACAGCAAACAACTGGCAAATCTTTAAAAATAGTTTGACGGAAATCGGTATCACAGCGGGCAGTGTATTGTTGCCCGCGCTCAATCAGCTGATGACGACCATCCGCCCGATTATAAACAGTTTTGCAGATTGGGCATCAAAAAATCCCGAAGTTGTATCCGCACTCGTGCATCTTGCGGCAGGGTTCGCGGCGTTGAAGGTCGGTGGGCTAATGTTCCGTTTTGTCGGGAATGAGTTGTCCGGGTTGATGGTGTCGTTCAGGCTTGCAAAAGCCTTGCTCGGCGTTGACTGGCTTGCCACTGTTATCAGGTTTAAATCAGGCATTGGTGCGCTGGCCCGTATTTTCGGTGTAGTAAAAACGGCGGCAACACTGTTAGGTAGTGGTCTGATGAGTCTGGGTAGGTTTTTATTAATGTCGCCTATTGGCATTGCTTTAGCACTTCTTGGTGTTGCCGCTTATATGCTTTATAAAAACTGGGATGGTGTAGTCGGTGGTGCAAAAGCATTGTGGCAGGATTTAAGTAATTTCATCAGCGGCGTAGTTAATTCCATAGCCTCTTTTTTCGGTACATGTTGGGAAAGCATCAAGGCATTTTTCAATAGCGGTATAGGCAATATCTCAGCTCAGATTATCAACTGGTCTCCATTAGGGTTGTTTTATCAGTCGTTTGCCTCTGTTATGTCTTGGTTCGGCGTACAGTTGCCGTCCAGCTTTACCCAGTTTGGTGCCAATATCATCCAGGGGCTGTGGAACGGTCTCAAATCAAAAATTGAATCGGTCAAAACTTGGTTTGCACAGCAGGCAGCATCTCTCAAGCAAACTTTTGCCGGTGTGATGGGCATTCATTCTCCCAGCCGCGTTTTCCGACGTTTCGGCGGATGGATGATGGAGGGGCTGCAAATAGGTTTAGACAAAGGTGCGTCACGTCCAATCGCTTCTGTGGCCAATACGGCTGGTCGTCTGAAAAGTGGTTTTGCAAACCATATGGGACAAATGGCGGCACGGGTATCATCTGGCCGCGCTGCATTTGCGGATGCGCGCAGCTCCCAGTCAACGGGTGGGATGACCATCAATTACAACCCAACCATCAATGCGCCGGGCGGTAATCCTCAGCAGATTGAGGCTGCGCTACAAATCGGTTTGCGCGAATTTGAGGCAATGTTTCGCCGCATGATGGACGACAAAGCACGGAGGGCTTATTGATGTATGCGATGTTGGGCGAGGTACGCTTTGAGCTTTTAAACAGCTTTACATCGCTTGAGGCGGAACATTCGGCAAACTTTGCCAAGCATGAGGTCTTGAAAGGCCGTCCGCGCCTGCAGGCCTTGCAAAATGAACTGACGACGCTGCGTTTTTCGCTCAAGCTGCATTGGCGGCTGGGTAATCCCGATACAGCTTATAAGGGGCTGCTGTCGGCTTTGGAAGCGCAGCAGGCGGTGTCTTTGGTTTACGGCAGCGGTCGTTTTGTTGGATGGTTTGTACTTGAGCGGCTGACGGAGCGCACGTTGATTCAGGATGCGCAAGGCCGGACGGCGGCGCGTGAATTGGATGTGGAGCTGACCCAGTTTGTCGGCGACCCGAATAACCCGCTCCCGACCCCTGCAGTCAAGTCGGGCGGGCAAAATCCGCTCCTGTCCTTATTGCCGGAGAGCGTGCAGGCAAAAGCGGGCAAATTGATTTCGGCGGTGGAAAAAGGTGTGAAAATTTACCGAGCAGCCGAAGCAGGCATCAGCGATATGCAGAATCTGATACAGGCTGCCAAAAATCTGAAAAACGACCCGTCAGGGGCATTAAACCTGTTGGGGGACGCACTCAATATCGGCGGCAGCACTTTAGGACGGCTCAATGCCTTGCCCGAAGTAACGGCGATTTTCGGAGACCTTAAAGGCGCGGCTGAATTTGCATTACAGGCAGGTCAAGCGGCCAACAGGCTGGGCGGTGCCGTTGGGGCATTGCGTGCCGGGTATGAGAGCGGCTCCATCGGCGGCTGGCTGGCTGCCGTCGGAGACGGTGTTGCCGAGGCATCTGATGCGATGGCAAACGGCTCTGCCGCTGCCCAGGCTTTGACCGGCTGGCTGGCGGCAAGAAAGGATAAATGATGAGTGCGGTAATACGCTACACCACTCAAGACGGCGACCGCTGGGATTTGATTGCGCACAAACATTACGGCAATGCGCTGTTGATTGACGGCCTGATTGCGGCCAATCCTCACTTGCCGTTGGCGGAGGAGTTCACAGGCGGTCTGACGGTCTTTGTCCCTGTTTTGGAAACGAAACCGAAGAACAACCAAGAGGAGCTACCGTGGTGGATGCGTTAGGCGCGTTTTTAAAATCAAAAGGCCTTGACGGTGGCGGCAGCACTCATCCGGTTACCATGCCCGATTTTGTCCTGTCTTACGAAGACAAGGATATAACGGCAGATGTCGCGCCTTATCTGATTTCGTTCAGTTATACCGATTACCTTGAGGGGCAGTCGGACGAATTGCAGGTTGAGTTTGAGGATGCGGACGGACGCTGGCTGCGTAATTGGTATCCCGAACAGGGCGATGCTTTGTCTTTGAGCCTGGGCGACCAATTTACCGGGCTGTTGTCTTTTGGCAAATTTGAGATTGCCGAGATTGAGTACAACCATCCGCCGTCGACCGTCAGCCTGAAGGCCTTATCGACCGGGATTACCAAGTCCAGCCGCACTTTGCGCGGTAAGGCGTATGAAAATACGACTTTGGCCGCCATTGTCCGTCAGGTGGCAGGCCGTTTGAAGCTGGAGGTAACGGGTACGGTCAAAAATATCCCCATCAAACGGGTTACGCAGTACCAAGAGCGTGATATTGAGTTTTTGGCACGTTTGGCGCAGGAGTACGGCCACAGCTTTAAAATCGTCAGCAACAAACTGGTATTTGCCGATAATGCCGAGCTAAAACAGCGTCCTGCCGTTGCCGTATTGCTGCCCGAGGACATCATCCGTATCCGCCTGCGCGATTTGATTAAGGGGGTTCCGTCTAAAGTAGATGTCAAAGGCTACGACCCGAAATCCAAACAGACCGTGTCGGCGAGCCGCAGCAGCAAATCAAGACGCGGCAAAGCCAAACACGGCAGCACGGGCGATACATTGCGTATCGTGCCGAATAAGGGGGAGAGCGCTGCGCAATTAAACGCCAGGGCAGATGCCAAATTGGCAGATGCGCAGGACGACCAATGTGCGGGTACCGTTACACTAGTTGGCAATGCGCTGTTGGTGGCAGGTCAAATGGTACGGCTTAAAGGATTCGGCAAGTTTTCGGGTAAATATCTGGTCAAGCAATCAAGACATGATTTCACGCGCCACGGCGGATGGACGACCGAATTGGAGATAAAAATGACGGAGTATGTCGCAGACGAGGAGAAAAACAATGAAAACCCATGATTTTACAGCAACGATGCAATTTGGCATTGTATCGGCGATTGATGCGGCGGCGCACAGTTTGCGAGTAAAAATTCCCGTACTCGACGACATGGTAACCGACTGGCTGCCTATGGCGACACCGGCGGCGGGCGGCAACCGTTTTTACAGCCTCCCCGATGTGGGCGAACTGGTTGTCTGCCTGCTGGATGCGCGGGGTGAGACCGGTTGCGTTATCGGCGCGATTTACAATGCCTCAGATAAACCGCCGGTATCCGACCAAAACAAATGGGTCAAACGGTTTACCAACGGCACGGTCATCTCGCACGACCGCAGTAGCGGCGAAGTAGTCGTTGAGACGCCGGGTAAAGTCCGAATCAAAGCGGCGAAAAAAGTAGACATCCAATCGCCGGAGACCGAAATCACGGGCGATGCGACAGTAAAAGGGATGTTGACTTATACCGCAGGTTTGACGGCCAGCAATGACGGCGGCGGCGACGCGGCAAATATCAAAGGCACAGTCAACATCACCGGCGACCTCATCGTCAACGGCATCAACATCGGCAAGCACATCCATGACGGCGATTCAGGCGGCCAAACCGGCGAGCCGAAAAATCATTAAACCGCATTAAAAGGCGTTTCAGACGGCCTTCTCTACAATCCCTGTATCTATAAGCGATACAGGGATTTTTTGATGTTTTACGCCGCGCCTATCTCTAAACACTGGCAGCTCGCACCTGAAGGTTCGGGCGTGGTTCAGGGTGCGGACGACATCGACCAATGTATTCGCAATATCCTGTCCACCCGCAAAGGCGCGGACGTTACCCGTCCTGATTTCGGTTCCGACCATTACAAATGGCTGGACACCCCCGAAGATGTGTTTGTCCCCAATATCGTGCGTTCGACCATGTTGGCAATACAGACGTGGGAGAAGCGGGTGGTGGTCGAAGACATTATTTTCGGCGGCGCTGCGCCGCATCTGACGATGACGGTTTACTGGCGCGTCTCAGATGAGGTGGCGGGCGAGATTTATACGACAGACATTATCTTGGAGCAGGCAGTATGGATTTGAGCAAACTTAAGCGGGAAGAGGTTAAGGTGGTTCCAGACGATCTCGCTGAAGTGCTGGCACAAACCATTGCCGACTATGAGAACCGCAGTGGTAAAACTCTGCAACCCGCCCACATCGAGCGGCTGCTCATCAATACCTACGCTTATCGCGAGACTTTGGCGAGAAAAGCATTCAATGAAGCTTATCGCCAACAGCACCCGCGTTTTGCAACGGGGTTGATGTTGGATTTATGCGGCGATGATGTCAACACCCCGCGGCTTGAAGCCTCCGCCGCCAGATGCACCATCCGTTTTACGTTGGCTACCTCCAAAGCGGAGCCTGTTTTGATTGCACAAGGCACTCAAGTGGCCGCCGGGGCGACCGTGTTTCGGACGGTTGCATCCGGCACGCTCTCGCCGTCAATCCGTACTTTAGATTTGGAGGCTGTCTGCATCCAAACCGGCGTGTCGGGTAATGGTTTTGCCGCTGGGCAGGTTAATACGCTTGTCAATCCGATTGACGGCGTTACAGCCATCAACACTACTGTGCCAACAGGCGGCGCGGCGGAAGAGTCTGATGAGGCATACCGACAGCGCATCCTGCTTGCACCGGAAAGCTTCAGTGTTGCAGGCCCTGTCGGGGCTTATGAGTATTTTGCCCGCCGTATCAGCCCTGCTATTTGTGACGTACATGTGGGCAATTTAACGGGGTCGGACGGCCTGCCGATAGGGGGCCAAGTAAGGGTAACGCTATTGACCAAAAACGGGTTGCCGTCTTCGGAGTTGGTGAGCGAGGTGCAAAGGTTTTTGTCCGGAGAACGCGTCCGTCCGCTTTGCGACACGGTAACCGTAACTGCTCCGGCAGCAATCGACTATACGCTGGACGCAGAGCTGGTTTTGTATACCGGGGTTAATGCTGCCGAGGTTTTGGCGGCAGCAAAACAAGCATGGGCGGAGTATGAAGTAACGCGAAGCGAAAAATTGGGCATGGATATTGTGCCTTTAGACATCCAAACAGTTTTAAAAGTCGCTGGTGTTTATAACGTAGTCCTTAAAAAACCGACCCTAACCGTCGTCACGCCCGACCAATGGGCAAGATGTACGTCCGTCAATATCCGGGCATTGTCCGAAACGGCAGAGGGGTAGCAACAATGGCAACACTGAGTTATGCCTCCGTTATCGAGCGCGATCAACGTTATCGGATGCTGGCCGATTTAGGCTTGAGGATGAGCGACATTGACGCGGTCAAGCTGATGCCGCGTTTGACTGAGCTGGTCGCGCCCGAACATTTGGAACTGTTGGCGGAGAGTCGAAGCATATTGGGCGAGGACGGCTATTGGCTTGCCGAGAGCGATGAAACCCGCCGCAAACTCATCAAGGGTGCCTACCAGCTCCACAGGTACAAAGGCACACCCTGGGCAATACGCGAGATTGTGCGCCGTCTCGGGTTCGGCGAGGTCGAGATCGTCGAGGGCTTAAGCAATAAGCTGCACAACGGCGAAATCCACCGTGACGGTAGTTATACACACGGTCATACAGACCGTTGGGCGCATTACCGCATCATTATGACCAATACCATTACCAACGATCAGGCAGCCTTGCTGAGGCGCACATTGCGGGCGTTTGCACCTGCCCGATGTGTTTTGGCGGCATTGGATTACCAACACGTCTCCTTGAGGCACAACGGACAAGCATTAAGGGACGGCACGTTTAATCGAGGGACAGCATAGATGGCAAATTTAAGCGAGATAAGCCGCTGGGAGGCGGGCATTTACCAATGGGAGACCTCCGACCCTGTGCAGGGCGGCCCTAACGGTATCGACAACCGCCCGACACGGGAGCTGGCAAACCGTACACGCTGGCTTTATGACGAGCTGGGCAGGGTAAAAGCCCGCATGGACGACCCCAATTTTTACAAAAGCATCACCGTATCCGACAGCAAGGCATTGTTTGATGCCGGTAATTATCTTCACATCGGCGCTGATGCCGCTGGCGGCTACATCCGCAATAAAAAGACAAACAAGGGCATACAGCTTAAGAATGATGGCACGCTCCAGTACGACGGGTCAGACATTATTACCGCCCGCAAAGTAAGCCACAACCCTGATGACTACACGGTTGCAACCGTCCCGTCATCGTTTGCGCTCAATAAGGCGTTTGACAACTCAATCAAGCGCGGAGGCGCAATCGGGCTGGGCGGCACGGCGCATCAGATTGCTATTGGCTGGGATACGCCCGGACTGGTCGCCAAAGTAGACACCCAAACCTTTAACGTCGGCGTCCCGACAGGTGCAATCGCCTATTTTGCCCATACCACCGTCCCCTTTGGCTGGCTAAAAGCAAACGGCGCGGCAGTGTCGCGCACCGTCTATGCCAACTTATTCGCCCTCATCGGCACCACTTATGGCGCAGGCGACGGACGAACTACCTTTAATCTCCCGGATTTGCGCGGTGAATTTATCAGGAGTTGGGATGACGGGCGAACTGTCGACAACGGACGTGTCATAGGCTCATGGCAGGCAGATGAATTCCGAAGTCACAGCCACGGCATCGGTGTCAAAAGCATGTCCGACACCGACAGGGGTAGCAATACGTCAACCGTATCGATTGACACTGTCGGCCAAACCGACCCGGCTGGCGGCATTGAAACCCGCCCTAGAAATATCGCCCTGCTGGCATGCATCAAGGCATAAGCCGCCTTAAACCGTTTAGAAAGGTAAAAAAAATGACCCAAAACATCCAATGGACAAAACCCGTCTGTCAACTTGATGACGAAAATCTTTATATCGGACAGGTGGCTGCCGATCTCGACATTATGGCGCGCGACGGCAGCTATATCATCCCGGGCGGCTGCATCAATACCACCCCGCCTGAAATCCCTGCCAATAATGTCGCCCGCTGGACGGGCGATAAGTGGGAGTTCGTCGAAGACCATCGCGGCAAGGTTGCGTATAAGAAAGACGACGGCGAGGAGATGTTCGTACTCAAAGTCGGCGCGCTGCCGGACACCCTAACCCTGCTGCCGCCACCGTCGCCATACTGCGACTGGGATGGCGATAAATGGGTTGAGAACCCAGCCAAAAAAGCGGAGGCGGAGCAACGCTATCTCAATCTTGTCAAGACGATGGCTCTTAACGACATCGCCAATGCGGCTCAAGACATCGTTGCCGAAAAGTCAGGTATGGACAAGCTGCCCGCCTTTGAGGTGGGTACTTGGCCGCTACAGGCGGCTGAGGCTCACGCATGGCAGGCGGATAACAATGTCAAAACGCCGCTACTCGACCAAATTGCCGCGTCGCGCGGCATCGACCCGGTCGAACTCAAGGCTGCCACCCTGCGCAAAACCCTTGCATATGAGGCATTGTGTGCAACCGTTGCAGGGCAACGGCAGGCGATGGAAAAGCAAATAGAAATGGCCGAAACCGTCGAAGCGGTCCGTGCGGTAAGTCCTAGATTTAAGGTCGTGATATGAAAGCATATTTTAAAAATATCGCCATCGCCGCCGATCAGCTTGCCAACGCCATGATTGCGGGCAGTCCGGACGAAACCGTAAGCAGCCGTGTCTATCGAGGTGCAGTGTTGGCGGCACAGCCGACCCGCGTTGCCCGAATGGCGTATCGCGTAATAAATACACTGTTTTTTTGGCAGGACGACCATTGCCGTGCGGCCTACCTGCGCGAAAAGCAACGCGCGCATTTGCCGGATGGGTTGAAATGACTGCCCGCGTTGATTTTGCAGTGAAGCGCGGCACAACTATGCCGATAACCTTCGTTATTGTGGATCGGAAAGGTTATGTACATCCATCTCTTAAACATTTGGATTCGGCGACATTGGTCATTACACCAACCAGCGGGGATGCAGTCAAAGTTCCATTGACTATCAAGCCCAACACAATCAATTCAGACGGCGGCGTCGGCACGGTTTTAACAGCCGAGCAGACGGCGGCTTGGACATGGCGTTGGGCGCGATATGAAGTTCAGGTTGAAGTTAAGGGCATCCGCTCTGTGGTTTATGAGGGGAATTTAACCCTTGAGAATAATTTAGGAGCTTAAGAATGGCCGAAATCAAAGGCGGTATTACCGTCACCGGCGACAGTGTCGATACGATGCCCGTCATCTTGGATGGTAGGCAAAGCCTTTATGAAGAGGCAATTGAGAAAGGCACCATCTCAAGGGATACCTCTTATGAGGAATTCTTGGAGCGTTTGGCAGTCAAGCCTTCGGAGCTTAGTCAGGCAGTTAAAGATGCAGTAGAAAAGCAGTTAGACAAAGCAGTCAAGGTTGCTGTTGATGCTAACTTGGAAACTGCGGTCAATACCGCCGTGGATACGGCGGTAGATAAGGCTGTCGCGGCTGCGGTTTCTGCTGCTATTGCCAAACTCGAAGCAAATCGACCAAGTAACCCTGCACCAACACAGCCTGCACCAACGCAGCCTGCACCAACGCAGCCAGCACCAGCGCAACCTGTACCAGCGCAACCTGCACCAGCACAACCTGCACCAGCACAACCTGCACCAGCACAACCTACACCAACACAACCTACACCAACACAACCGGCGGCGGACAATAGTGGGGTTAGCGACGATGCGTTGGCGGATATCCTGAAAGACTTGGGTGAAACAAATGGCTAAAGAATTAAATAATTTAGAAAAAGCGTTGTCGGCGATTGCCAAGAATACGAAGGCGGCGAAGGATACGGCGGCAGAAGCTAAAGAAATGGCGGCTCCTGCCAAAATTACAACCGCTGTAAACGGTGCGCTATCCGAAGTTGAGACTGCTGCCAAAGTGGCGGCGTTGCAAGCCAAGCACGAAACAGGTATGAAGCTGGCGGTCGAGCGCGGCGTGTACTACCTGGAAGACGCGCTGACTGGAGAATTGCGCGAAAAAGTCTTGTCTGGCTTCTTCAAAACCAATAAACAGACTCCTACCGAAGCTGCTGTAATCAGCCGTGCCGTTACCGAATACATCGACCGTATCCCCAATGGTTCATATATTACCGCTCGTCAGGGTTCGGTTTTCAGCGTCGATAAAAACGTGGGTTATAAGCCTGACGTTTTTGGTGCGGACGGTCGAAAAGTCACGGTCGGCGGTATGACCCTGACTATTGACGGCGCGCAGCCATGTATCTATATCCGCAATAAGTCTAATTGTTACTTCGACTTCCGTGGCGTCATGTTTATTGCCGAGTCTTTCGGCGTCAACGTGTTTGAGATGGACGGCGGCGAAGGTAACGTTATCATGCATGGCGGTGTTATCCGTACCCGTCGTTGGATGGAAAAAGGCTATGTCGGCGGTCGTCAGGGGTTGTTTGCGCCGATTGATGGATGGACGCCCGAAAATCCGCATATTGGCTATGGATATGCGGATAAGGGTTTGTATGACTTAGGATTTAATACCACTCGCCTTTTACATGACCTCGCCCGTTACCGTAATAATGCTGCTCAAGTACAGGATGTTAAAAAACCTGACGATTTGACATGGGCGCAAATCAAGGAATACGAAAGTAAACAGTCAAGAAAAGTTGATTTGGGTGTCGGCGGTTATTGGAACGAAGACGGTACCAAAAATCAATTCCCGCAGGAAGACGGTAGCGTATCCGAGAAGTGGGGTAAATGGAGTGGCGGTCAGCGCGGTTCTTCGGCAAATGGCTGGTTGATTTATGATGTTTACCACTTGGTCATCTGGGATTTTGACGTTCGTGGTATGACGGGTAGTGCAGTGCAGTTTGGGCTGTACTCTACTCGAGATTGTCGTGATGTGAGCGGTGGCGATATTGATACAGCAATCCGCGAGAAAATGGTTTGCTACGACTGCAAGGTTTACGGCGGCTTCATGTCTGACAACTACATCGGCGGTGTTGGCGTTGTTCGTGGCGTTGGTATTACTGTCGAAGGCATGAACTGTTTGCAAGGTCGTGTCGGACATCCGGATGCTTCGGTAGAGCATTCCCGCGACAACAGTCAAGTTACCGTTGACCCGGGCTATTGGTTGTGGACGAGCCGATACCTGCCGCAAATTGGTATCCGCTTCATTAACAACCACTTCGGTTTCGCAGCGCGTAAAGTTGCTGACGCCCATACCGGCAACAATATTCAAATCATCGGCAATAGCGGCTCATGCCTCTACTACGGGACAGGGGTCGTCATCGAGGAAACCTTCGCGCAAGACACCACCAAGGGCGGGCGCGCAGACAATAGCAGCTTTAAATATCAGGAATCCAATATTGTCATCAAAGACAATGAATTTATCAGCGGCATGAATGGTATTTTCCTGATTAACGGTGCGACAGGGGTAAAAGCCCGAAAAGATAAGGATTTGTGGTGGCTGCGTGCCAATATCACTGTCCAAAACAACCGCATTTACGCTCCGCGCGGCGTGCCGTGTAATTTCGGTCACAACCGATTCACGATTTCGGATAATTCCTGCACCTTTGCCCTGCCGTTTGGTGAGGCGTTCGGTCTCCGCTATTTGAGCAATATTGCTATTAAAAATGGCGGAACCGGATACAGTGCGGATACCAAGATTGTGATCACAGGCGGCGGCGAAGGAGCGCGCGGCGCGGCGGCAATCTGCACGGTCGCAAATGGTGTGATTACCGAAGTTAAAATCAAGGCGAGTGGTACGAAGTATCACGATGCGAAAACCCTAAAAATTGAAGCCGTCGATCCTACCGGCAGCGGTAGCGGTGCGGTATTTGAAGGATTCGTAAATGATTCGACCTATGCCTATTTGATAGGTGCGGAAAGCAGATACGGCACAATCGATGGCAGCTATTTTACGAACAACACCGCTCGAAATGGCCCTGACGGCAACTATGCCCGTCAGTTTTTAACGGGCAATCTGACTGGTTGTACCGTTCGGGACAACCGTTTGGATATTACGCCTTATACCAAAGGGGATACCCCCGCGAAGCCTTATGTCTCAGATGTCGCCTATGTTCATCGTAGCGGTATAGCAAGCCAGGGATTCTATCAAACGGGTACGCATACCGATTGTTGTCACGACAACAATAAAACATGGGATCAACGAACAGGGGTATTTACCGACCATGTTTTCCGTAATACTACGACTGCCAAAGGCACTGCTGAGGCGAATGTCAAACTGACGAAAACTGAAGTTCAGGCGCTTATTGATGCCGCCGTTGCAGCGGCTGTTGCCAAGCTGAATGTCGGTAAGGGCGAAAGTAGTGGTACGGCGACAGATACTAAGCCTGCTAACCCTGCCGAATCTCCTAAAGCAGAGGGTGGTGAACAATCATCGGCAACAACACCCGCCGAATCCCCTAAAACGGAGGGCGGAGAACAAGCGGCAACAACACAGCCTGCACAGCCTCCTAAAACGGAGGAAGGTGGCCAACCAGCTACGCCGCAACCTACTACACCGTCTGAAAGTGCAACTGAAGAGCCTGCCGCAAAATCCGCAACATCCATCACGTTTACTTTTGATGGGCTTGAAGCCACAGCAGCCGAGGCAATTGGTAGTAACAATGTGGCGAAATTGAAATCAGTTAATAATTCCGAAAGAGCAGGTGAGCCTGAAGGTTGGGCGGGGGCATTCGGTGAGGATTCTGGCCATAAAATCATGCGTTCTTTAGTGGCCGGCGAAGGTAAAGGTATTAGATTCATTGAATCGGATGGACTGACCTCTGATGGTTCGACTGATTCAGCAATCATCATTCCGTTTAAACAATCCGCTGGTGGAACGGCTGGTTCAGGATTTACAGCAATCGTTTTGAAAGGACGTAGTGTTGTAAGTAATGGTCTAATTTCTACCAACGAAGAAACTGGCTTCAAATTGCGTTATTTCGAAGGTACAACAATTAACGGTAAACCTATTTCTACAACAACAGTTTATCCATATGATAAATGGCATGTTGCAGTAATTCCTGTATTAGCAGGTACTGATAAAGCCTTCGATAAAATCAGAATAGGCATGAATCATGCAGGCAATGTGGGACGAAACGTCATAGTCGGCGCAGGCATTGAATTTATTCAAGGTGACATCAGTAAGGTGGAGGAGAGAGTCACTGCACTGATGAGTGAGTACGGTATCAGTTAAGAGAAAAGGTCGTCTGAAATTTCAGACGACCTTAGAGAGGAGATTGAAAAAATCAGTGGGACGGCGACGTATCGGTGCGGGAACACCGCTACGCCAGCCAAGCAGATGGTGCCTGCATTGACTTCTAGGCCGCCTTAGTCTCTAGAGACCGAGGCATTCTATCCGTGATATGGGAGTGAGTGCAAATGCAAATCTACCGCGAAATGCGCTGCAAATACTGCGGCAAACTGCTTGCTAAAGGCAGCGGATACGTGCAAATCAAATGCGCACGCTGTAAAAACATCAATTCATTCAGTAACTAAAAAATCAGCAGAGTGCCGTCGAGCATCATATTAAATCTGTTTCGAGCGTCCAGAATGCCGTAAATTAGGAGTATATATATGATGCAAAAAACACAACAAACTCTACCGATTATCCCTTGGATGGGCGGCAAACGCCGATTGGCAAAACACCTGTTGCCCATGTTCCCCGAGCATTCGTGTTATGTTGAGCTTTTTTCAGGTGGCGCAGCGTTGTTCTTTATGCGCCAAACGCCTGCTAAAGTAGAGGTACTTAACGACATCAACGGACAGCTCATCAATCTCTACCGTGTGGTACAGCACCACTTTGACGAGTTCGTCCGCCAATTCGAATGGACGTTGACCAGTCGTGAAGTATTTGCCCGCCTGCAAAGCACGCCGCCTGATTGCATGACCGATATACAACGTGCCGCTCGGTTCTTTTATTTGCAGCACAATGCCTTCGGTGGCAAGACTGTTCATCAACATTTTGGCACGGCTACCACGTCAAAAGCGTGGGATGCGTCGCAGATTAGAGCAAAACTGACAACAGCCCAAGCCCGTTTGAGAGGAGTATTTGTCGAAAACGAACCGTGGGCGCGTTGTTTCAAGCGATATGACCGAGAGCATACCTTCTTCTACGCAGACCCGCCGTACTGGCAAACCGCAGGGTACGACCACGCATTCGATTGGCCGCAGTATGAGCTGCTGGCCAAAGCGATGGCGGAGAGCAAGGGCAAATTCATGCTATCTATCAATGACCATCCTGATATAAGGGAGTTGTTCAAAGACTTCCGCATCACACAGCTTGAGCTTGCCTATACGGTTGGCAGAGACAAAACCGGTAAAACAAGCGGCGAGCTGGTCATATGCAATTGGTAAAATAAAAAGCGACGGTGACGTCGCTTTTTTAAAAGTGAAAAAGAGTTACAAATAGTGAAACAAAAAACAAAATAAATTTTCTCAAAAAATGGTTTATTTTTTCGCGGGCGGCTTCAATTTGGCTTCAATGTTAGCCAGTACGGCGGGCGGTACGTTTTTGTCGCCGGTGAAGGGGCTGCCGGGTGCGAGCCGC
>ERZ772958.67-NODE-67-length-41974-cov-5.025955_pt1 | contig 41974 bp, 33 predicted proteins | sample MGYA00580681_ERZ772958 | MGnify/ENA primary metagenome ERZ772958 (study PRJEB29015, sample SAMEA2738089) | human oral metagenome | biome: human oral; feature: human-associated habitat; material: saliva | place: China | collected 2275 ...
GTGTCCCTGCAGGGCGATGGCGACGCCGTCGGCTGCTTCCCGGTGGGCGAGGACCGTTACGCCTATGCCACCGACTCCCTGCCCAGCGGTGCCACGCTGCGGGTCCTGCCCGATCCCGCGCCGGTGACCAACGCGCACCTGGCCCAGGAGGGGCACGCAGCCCTGGGAGTGCGCGCACTGGGCCACCACAGCCGCGTGCTGTGGTTGGACGGAGAGCACATGGAGGCGCCCTCCGTGTGGAACTCCTCCTCCACTCCCCCCTGGCTTCCGGTCCTCATCTTCCAGCTCCTCGTCATCGCCGGCGTGCTGGCGATCGTCCAGGGGCGTCGCTTCGGCGGCATCGTGAGCGAGGACCTGCCCGTCGTCGTGCGCTCCATCGAGACCACGGTGGCCCGCGGGCGTCTCTACCGTCAGGGCTCGGACCGGCCCCGTGCGGCGCAGGCCCTGCGCTCGGGTGCCGCGCTGCGTCTGGGCGCCACTCTGGGTCTGCCCCCCGGGACCTCGCGCCGTGACGTCATCGCCGCCGTCTCCCTGGCCTCGGGCATCGCCCCGGCCACGGTGGACTCTCTTCTTTACGGCCCGCCGCCCACCAGCGACAACGCCCTGGCCACCCTGGCAGTTCAGCTCGACCAACTCGAGAGCGAGGTTCACTCCACATGAGCACGGACAGCACCGACCCCACCCGCGCCCCGGGCATCGCAGGTGACGCGGATACCGGCGCCCCCCGCCCCCAGGCCCCTGAGGGCCCGGACGCCTCGGGGACCCACGGCGCCCCCCAGGTCTCCTCGTCCTCCCCCCACGGGGAGGCCGGCTCCGACCCGCGCAAGCGCCTGGTGGCCGTGCGCAGCGAGGTGGGCAAGGCCGTCGTCGGTCAGGAGGCGGCTGTGACCGGGCTGGTCATCGCCCTGCTCGCCGGCGGGCACGTCCTGCTCGAGGGGGTTCCCGGCGTGGCCAAGACCCTCCTGGTGCGGTCGCTGGCCACCGCGCTGGATCTGGAGACCAAACGCATCCAGTTCACCCCCGACCTCATGCCCGGGGACGTCACCGGCTCACTCATCTACGACTCCCGCAGCGCCCAGTTCTCCTTCCGGGCCGGTCCCGTCTTCACCAACCTCCTGCTGGCCGACGAGATCAACCGCACCCCTCCCAAGACGCAGTCGGCGCTGCTGGAGGCCATGGAGGAGCGTCAGGTCTCCATCGACGGCGAGCCTCGGGCCCTGCCGGATCCGTTCATGGTGATCGCCACCCAGAACCCGGTGGAGTACGAGGGGACCTACCCGCTGCCCGAGGCCCAGCTGGACCGTTTCCTGCTCAAGCTGGTGCTGCCCCTGCCCGAGCGGGCCCAGGAGATCGAGGTGCTCTCCCGCCACACCTCAGGATTCGATCCGCGCGACCTGCTCTCGGCAGGGCTGCGGGCCGTCGCCGGGGTCCAGGAACTGGCTCAGGCCCGGGCCCAGGTGAGCACGGTCGGAGTCACGCCGGAGGTGCTGGCCTACGCGGTGGATCTCGTGCGCGCCACCCGCTCCATGCCCTCGGTGGCCCTGGGGGTCTCACCGCGTGGGGCCACGGCGCTCCTGGCCGCGTCACGGGCCTGGGCCTGGCTCGCCGGCAGGTCCTTCGTCACTCCCGATGACATCAAGGCACTGGCGCTGCCGGCTCTGCGCCATCGCATCAAGCTGCACGCCGAGGCCGAGATGGAGGGCATCACCCCTCAGTCCGTCATCGAGGCCGTGCTGCGAACCGTGCCGGTCCCGCGCTGAGGCATCGGCCGCCGAAGACCACGAGCACAGAACCGATCAGCTGACCGACTCACGACAGGAGTGGCATGTTCCTGACGATGCGCGCCGTGTGGGCGATGCTTGCGGGGATCGCCCTGGTCCTCATCGCGCCGCGCCCGGCCACCGTGCTGGCCTGGGCCGGCGTGGTCATGGTCCTCGTCGTGATCGACGTGGTGAGCGCCCCCTCGCCCGCAGTGCTGCGGGCCTCGCGCTCCGTGAGCCACGGCGTGCGGCTGGGCGAGTCGATCACTGCGACACTGACGCTCACCAACACCGGTCGGCGCACGGCCCGCCTCCTGCTGCGCGATGCCTGGCCCCCCAGCGCCGGGGCGACCCACGATCGCGGGGCGATGACAATCCCCCCGGCACAGCGCCGTCGTCATTCAACGGTGCTCACGCCCCAACGCCGGGGGGAGCGCCAGGCGGGGCCACTGACTGTCAGGGTGATGGGTCCCCTGGGCATCGCGGGGCGGCAGGCGTCATTGGACGTCCCTGCCTCCGTCCGGGTCCTGCCGGCCTTCCGCTCGCGCCGCCACCTGCACTCGCGCCTGGCCCGGCTGCGGGAGATGGACGGACGCAGCGCCGTCATGGTGCGCGGGGAGGGGACCGAGTTCGACTCCCTGCGCGAGTACGTCGTCGGAGACGACGTGCGCTCCATCGACTGGCGCTCCACTGCCCGCCGGGGCGAGGTGCTGGTACGCACCTGGCGCCCAGAGCGCGATCGGAGGGTTCTCATCATCATCGACTCGGGTCGACTGTCCGCCGCCCGGCTGGGGGACGCCCCCAGGCTCGACGCCCAGATCGAGGCCACCCTGCTGCTGGCGGCCCTGGCCTCCCGCGCCGGCGACCGGGTCGACGTCCTGGCCATGGACGACGCCGTGCGCGCGCAGGTGCGGGGCAGCGCCGGACCGGTGCTCATGACCGAGCTGGCCGAGCACCTGACCGACGTGGAGCCGCGCCTGACCGAGCTCGACTGGACCCTCGTGGCCTCTCTGGTGCGCACCACGCTCTCGCAGCGCGCACTGGTGGTGGTCATCTCCGCCCTGGACGGCAGCGCCGGGGACGCGACGATGATTCGGACGCTGGCGGCTCTGGCCCGGGAGCACACGGTTGTTCTCGCCTCGGCCCTGGACCCCGAGCTGGAGGAGCTCAGGTCGACGCGTGACGACACCGACTCGGTCTACGTGGCCGCCTCCGCGGAGAAGGACCTGGTGGAGCTGGAGGCTGTACGTCGCCGCCTGCGCCGTGGCGGGGTCGAGGTCGTGGAGGCTGCGGACCAGGGGCTCGCTCCGGCACTGGCCGACTGCTACCTGGACCTCAAGGCCGCGGGGCGTCTATGAGGCGCACTGCGACGACGCCCGGTTCAGCCGGCCTCGGGCTGGACGTAGCCGGCCTCATCCTCCTCGAGGTCACCCGTGGACCCTGCGGCGACGGCGGAGCGGCCCAGGATGAGGGTGTAGGCCCACAGCAGTGCCAACGCACCGGCTCCGATGGCGATCTTGACCAACCAGGGGATGGGGGCCGGAGTCACGAAGGCCTCAATGAGTCCGGCGACGGCCAGGGCGACGGTCAGGCCCACGGCCACCGTGATGAGGGCCCGTCCCTCGGCGGCCAGCGCGGCCGTGCGGCTGCGCCGGCCGGGGACCAGCATGGTCCAGAAGAGCTTGAGTCCGGCCGCGCCGGCGATGAAGATGCAGGTCAGCTCCAGCAGGCCGTGCGGCGAGATGAGCGAGAGGAACACGCCGAGCATGTCGTGGTCGGCCATGATCGCCCCGGCCTGTCCCACGCCGACGGCGTTCTGATACAGCATGTAGAGCGGCAGGAACCCCGTGATCCCTCCGGCCACGCAGATCGCTGCGATACGGGCGTTATTCGTCCACACCGCAGCGGCGAAGTCGGGGGCGGAGTACGTGGAGTAGTAGGCCTCGAAGGCCTCATGGGCGTAGGTGTCCAGCGTCTCGGGGCTGCCCAGAGCGGCCATGGCCTCCGGACTGCGCAGGGTCCACGCCCCCACCACCAGCGCCAAGGCGATCTCGGCAACCATGACCCCACAGGTCCACCACCGGATGCGGTACAGGGCCGCCGGCACGGACTGGAGAGTGAAGCGGCGCACCGAACGGCTCCTCACCTCCCGTGTTCCGGTCAGGCGGCCGCGAGCCGCGGCCACTCGGGAGGACAGCTCGGCGATGAGCTGCGGATCCGGCGCGGCCGAGCGCACCCGCGACAGATGACGGGCGCAGGTGCGGTAGAGAGCCACGAGCTCATCGGTCTCAGCCCCGCTGAGGTGGCCGCGCCCCACGAGTACATCGAGACGTTCCCACTGATCGCGGTGCGCCGCGGAGAAGGCATCAAGATCCACGCAAGGAGTCTGTCATGACGGCCGCATCCCCCACATCCTCCGAGCGGATGATCGAGCCCGAGCTGCTCATCACCGGGGAGGCGGTCGCCCTGGAGATCACCCCGGCGACGGTCGCCAATCGCATCACCTCGGGACTCATCGACTACGCCGTCTATGCCCTGGGGGCAGGACTATCCGTGGTCGTGGTGATGGTGCTGGCCATCTCCACGGGCTCGGAGTTCCAAGAGAATCTCGCGTTGACCCGGGCGATGCTGTCCCTGGCCCTCCTCGCCTGGCTGGTCGTCATCCCTCTGCTCGTCGAGCTCCTCAGCGGGGGCCGGAGCCTGGGCCGCATGGTGACCGGGGCCCGGGTCGTGCGCGACGACGGCGGTACCGTCAGGCTGCGCCACTGCCTGGTGCGCACGCTGCTGGCCGTCGTCGAGATCTGGGGCACCTGGGCCGTGCCGGCCCTGTGCGCCAGCATCGTCTCCAAGCGGGGGAAGCGGTTCGGGGACATGCTGGCCGGCACCTACGTGGTTCGAGAGCATCACCGCTCCCACATGGCGCCACCGCTGCTGATGCCCCCCGAGCTGGCTCAGTGGGCGGCGGGTACGGACCTGCGCGCCCTGCCCGGGAACCTGAGCCTGACGGCGCGCACCTTCCTGCAGCGCGCCTCCTCCCTCGTGCCCTCCTCCCGCCACCAGCTGGGACTCGAGCTGGCTTCTCAGGTCCAGGGATACGTCTCTCCCCCGCCTCCCGCCGGCACGCACCCCGAACGGTTCCTTGCCGCGGTTCTCACCGAGCGCCGTAACCGTGAGCTGGTGCTGGAGAGCCGCGACCGCCGGCTGGAGGAGGACGTGCTGCGGGACATGGCCCGCCCGCCCTATGGGGTGGGCGGAGAGACCCGACGGCGTTGAACCACCCCGGGCTCGGCCCCACGGTGGGCCACCCGGGTCGCAGCGGGGGCGCGGCGTCTCAGCCCTGAGGGTCGGGACCGGGAGCGGGCACGCGTGACGCCTCGTGCACCAGGAGGATCGGAACGCCGTCGCGCACCGGGTAGGCCAGGCCCGTGCCCCGGGAGACGAGTGCGGGGCGACCGGCCTCGTCGAGGCCGTCAACGAGCTCCTCGCCGCTGAGCGGGCAGCGCAGGGCAGACCTCAGTCCGGAGGGGAGGACCGCTCGCTGCTCAGGCACGGGAACGTCCGACCGGCTCATGCATCCCCCTTCTGTCCGCGCAGGACCCGCAGGTGCCCGCGCCGCAGGATCTCGTCCTCGGCGATCTCCGGCGGGGGCGGCAGCGGGGCCGTCAGGGAGGCCGGCATGATCCCGCCGGGGCGGGGCCGGTGCTCGGCCGGCGAAGTGACCGGGCGTGGGGCACGGGAGGCCTCGCGCACGGCGTCGGCCAGGGCCAGGAGGTCGTCCTCACTGGGGGGAGCCGGCTCGAACTCGGTGGCCAGGCGGATGATCTGCCAGCCGCGGGGGGCCGTGAAGGAGGAGACGTGCTTGTCGCAGAGGTCATAGGCCTCGGGCTGGGCCTCGGTGGCCAGTGGCCCCAGCACGATGGTGGAGTCCGCGTAGACGGAAGTCAGGGTGGCCACGGCTGGGCGCTCGCAGCCGGGCTTGCGGCAGTGTCGGACTCTTCTCACGCTCGCAGGTTACCGTGCCGTTGCCCGCCGGTCATCCACACGCCGCCTAGGCTGGCCGATGTGACCGACCTGTTCCCCTTCTCGCCCGGGCGGATCCCCCCGCGCTCCGCCGCGGCATCGGGGCGACGCCCGAGCAGTCGTCGTGACCGCCACGGCCGGGGGCTGCGCGGTCCACTCCTGCCGCCGCACCTGCCGGCCTGGCGCACCCGCGCCGAGCGCTTCGACGAGCTCGTCGTGGACGCGGCCCAGAACCTGGCCAGACGCTGGCCGTCGGTGGATCAGATCCAGTTCGCCGTCGAGGAGGTCCCGCCCTCGGATCCGGCGCCCTGGGAGCGTTCGGTGGTGCTGGGACGCGGCTTCACCGCTGAGCCCCGTGCGGGACTGCCGGCGCGCGTCGTCATCTACCGCCGACCGGTGGCCTCCCGGGCCACGAACGATGCCGAGCTGGCCGACCTGGTGCACCGTGTCGTCGTCGAGCAGGTGGCCCTCATGCTGGGGCGCCGCCCCGAGGAGATCGATCCCGGCTCGGCCCTGTGAGACGGACTCCCCCGCCCGGGGCCCGGTGTCGTCAGTCCAGCAGGATGCGGCGCTGGGCCTGAACGGTGGCGTCGGGCTGAGCCGGCACGGTGGAGATGAGGGTGCCGGCCAGGTCCCCACCGGCCTGCGCGGTCACGATGGTTGCGGCGGCCAGTCCGCTGGGGGTGTGCGAGGTCCCCGATGAGCCCTTCCGACCGGCCGCGTTCAGGCGGACGGCGGAGACCTTGGCCGGCACCTCGACGACGCTGGAGGCGCCCTTGGCGACCTTGACGTCCTGCTTCCAGGAGCCGTCGAGGGAGGACAGGGTCACCGAGGTGGTCTCACCGCTGTTGGCCACGGTGACCGCTGAGCTCAGGGAGGCCGCGCGCGGCACCGCCAGCAGGCCGGAGTCCGCGGCTCCCGGCAGGCCGGCCTGCGCCCATGCCTGGTCATGGATGAGGGCCTTGGAGCGCTGGGGGTACTCGGCACCGCTGCGCACCATACGGACAGCGGCTCCCACCGGCGTGCTCGAGGTGACCTGCACGCCGTAGGTGCCTGCGGGCACGCCGGCCAGCTGGATGTCGAAGACGGAGCCGGCATCGATGGTCACGGACTGCGCCCCGCTCAGCGGGCGGGCCCCGTCCTTGCCGAGCATGGTCACCGACACGGTCGCCGGGGCCGCACCGGGGTTGACGATGCGCACGGCCGGGGTGTCGGAGGAGTCCGCACCGGTCTTGGCGTCGGGCACCTCACCCTGTGCGGCCGGCTCGGTGATCTCCACGCCGGGGATCACGAGGTCGGTGGCCGGGGCGGCTCCCGGGGAGATGACGTCGGTGCCGGCGGGGGTCTCCCCGTCGAGGGACTCGGTGACGAGGGTGGGCACCACGGAGCCGCCGTCGGCCTCGACGGATACGGCGATGCGCGGGTCCTGGCTGCCCTTCGTCTCCAGGGCCAGGGAGGAGGAGCCGCCCGCGGGCACGGTGATCTCCCCGTTGCTGGGCAGGCTGAGCCGGCCGATGGAACCGTAGAGGGTGACCTTCGCGGTGGCGGGGGTGACGCCGGGGTTGACCAGTCGCAGCTCGGCCGAGGATCCCGCCGCGATGGAGCCGCCCACGATCCAGGACATGGCGGACGGCTGGGTGCAGGGGGCGGCGGTGAGCCCCCGCAAGTCACCGCTCTTGGTCAGAGTCGTCACCGACCCGACGGCGTTGGCCACCCGGCCGTCCGCGGGCGTGAGAGTGAGGATGCCGCCCTCGGCGGTACTCATGGAGGTGGCCGTGTCGGTGGGGATGCTCCGACCGGCATAGGTGGCCGACTTGGCGGCCCCGTCTCCCTTGGCCGGGACGATGGCGGTGGCGGACTCCATGGCGCCCACGTCGGTGCCCCGCAATGTATTGGTGGGCGCGTGCGGGCAGACGTAGGTGGTGGCGCCTCCGGGCTGGGCCAGGCTCAGGGCCTGCAGCTGCGGGGTCGGTGTGGTCGGTGCGGTGTACCCCCACCAGGTGACGCCTCCGACGGCTGCGGCCAGCGCGAGGGAAGTCAGGACACCGACGCCGCGGGAGACCGTCTGCCCCAGTGACCGGCGGTGCCGCCTGGTGCTGGCGGGGCTCCTCCGCCGCTTCGTGGAGGGGGTGTCAGTCTCATCCTCCGTCTCGGCATCGACGTCATCCGACGCCTCGGCATCGGTGTCGGCAGCATCCTCGGCATCAGTGCGCGGGGCCTCGTCAGCGGCCTCGTCGGTGGAGGCGCTGCCTGAGCTCTGGTCCCGGCCGGCGGGGCTGTCAGCGCCTTCCTCCGCCTCCTGATCCGCCTCCGTGTCCACGGCCTCGTCCGCGGTCTCATCCGCGGTATCGTCGTCGGTCTTCTCCGCGGAGGCGGTCTCGTCGTCGGCCTGCTGCGGGTCCGGCCTGGTCGACCTGTGCTGCGGGGGCTGGGTCTCGGCCTTCTCCTCCGACTCCTGCTGGCTGTCGGCGTCGTCCTGACGGGGCTGCGTCATGAGGCCATCTCCTTTCCGCGTCGCAGGGGCAGTGCCGCCACCAGGGTCAGGGCCCAGACGGCCCAGATCGTGTAGGTCGCGGCGGCCGTGGACCTGCGGGTGTGGGTGACCACCAGCTCCCCGCCTTCAGAGCCGACGGTGAAGCCCTGCTTCCAGCTGCCGTCCTGGGCGCGAACCGTGGTGGCCTCAAGGCGCCGGCCATCGAGGGTGGCGCTCCAGCCGGCGTCGGAGCGCTCCACCATGACGAGGGTGCGGGGGCCGGCTCCGGCGGGGATCTCGGTGCGGGTCCCAGAGCCGGTACCGGTGGAGGCGACCGGGGTGACCACACCTCCGGCGTCCAGGAGGCTCAGGCGGGCCGAGTCGGGGTGAGCCGAGGACGTGACCCTCCAGGAGTTGCCCGAGGCGGTCTGGGCGAGCTGCTCCAGTCCCGGCGTTGAGGCCAGGCCCACGCGGGCCTCGGCGGTGACGGCGTCGCCCTCCTGATGATCGAGCACGACGACGGCGATGCCGTGGGCCGCCAGGGCGTCGGCGGCTCCCTTGTCCTGTCCGGCGGTGGCTCGGGTGACGATCTGGGCGAGCTCGACGTCGGCGGGGTCGTCCAGGACGAGTGCCTGACCTGAGGCTCCGCTGTTGGGCCTGGCCCTCTGAGCGTCCTTGCCGGGCTTGAGCCCGGGGTCGGCCAGTGCCGCGGCGGCACGGGTGCGCGCCTCGACGTTGACCGCTCCGGGCAGGACGTCGCTGATCTGGGTGCCGGGCCCGCGCCAGATGGTGGCCTGGAGCCCCTGCGGCGTGGAGGTGAGTCTGAGAACTCGTCCGGCCGCCTCCGAGCCCTGGAACTGCTCGGCGATGAGCGGGATCTGCTGGGGCGTGGAGTGCAGCGCCAGGACCCGCGGGTTGCCGGCGCGGTGCGCCTGGTAGGACCAGACGCCGCCGACCACCACCGGGGCGAGCAGGACGAGGCAGGCCGCGGTCGTAAAGGCCGCCTTGAGGCGGCGCGATCGCTTCTGCCTCGCCGTGGGGTCTGCGGCCGTGGAGGAGGCCGCGTCGGCGTCCTTCCGGCTCCTGCGCTCCAGGGCGCGACGGCCGCCTGTGAACCGCTGTCCGAGCAGGGACCACATGGTCTCGCCGGCGGTCAGGGCCGCCGCGAGGAAACCGCTCAGCGCCAGGGACAGACCGGCCCCGGACCATCCGTTGACGGGAGCCAGGCCGCTTCCGGCAACGTCCGGTCCCAGCCCGGTCGGGGTGCGCAGGCAGAGCCCGGCCAGGATGAGGCCGCCCAGGGCCAGGAGGATGCCGGTGCGGGCCACCCGGACGCGCCGGGAGACGAAGAGCCCGACGACGCCCAGGGCAGGGACCAGCGCCAGCAGCACCCGCAGCAGGACACTCAGAGCCCCGGAGGACACGAGGGCGTCCAGGTCCATCGGGGAGGCGACCAGCAGGTCGAGACTGCTCGGCGCCGGCGCGGAGACGGGCAGGCCGATGTCGGTCAGCAGCAGCCGGACCCCTTCGGCCCAGCCCGCCCGGTGGCCGAGCAGCCAGGCGCCCCACCAGGCCGGGGCGGCGGTGACCAGCATGGGAACCAGGGTGAGGACAAGCTTGAACCCGCGCCGCGTGGTCACCGACAGCAGCAGGATGATGACGGCCAGTACCGCAGCGGTGGCCGGGACGGCCGCGACGACGACGCTCAGCAGCAGCCCTGCGACTGCGGCAGCAGTCGCCGACCCGTAGCCGTACTTCTCCGTGGGGGGCAGGTCGACCTCGGGCTGGCGAGCGGCCGGGGCACAGACGACAGGGTCGGTCTCCGCCTCATCCTCACCACGGTCATGATCCTCATCGTCCGAGGCATCCTCCCGGGCGGGGGTCGTGTCGGCCTCCCCGTCCTGGACGGGTTCGGCATCACCCGCAGTATCACCCTCAACATCCACTGCATGCACTGCATCCGTAGCATCCTCGGTGGCCGCGGCGTCGTCAGTGTCCTCGGTCTCCTCGGTGTCCTGGGTGTCCTCGGCCTTCGACTCGGCCTGTGCCTCCTCATCCAGGTGGGCGAGGTCGGTGACCTTCTCGGTGGAGAATCGGTCGAGCTCAGCGCGCTCCTCGTCGGTGAGCAGGTGGGCACCCACCAGTCCGGACAGGACGAGGTCCCGCCGGTCGGCGCCCACTGCGCGGGCCAGCGCCAGCAGCGCCCAGGGCAGGACGAGGTGGACCAGGAGTGCACCGAGGCGCCCTTGGCCCAGGGCGAGCAGGAGGCTGGGAGACAGGGCCCACACGAGTGCCGCCCAGGCCCGCAGCACTACCTTCCGGGTCATCGTGCCGGCGGCGAACCATGCCCCCAGCGCCGCCAGGGGCACGGCCAGGAGCACCAGAGCGCTGATGAGCGCACTAGTCTCCAGCCCCACCAGTCTTCCCAGAGCCGCCGGTAGCGCCAGGATGCCCAGCAATGGGGTGACGCCACCCGGATAGCCGTCCGCGGTCGCGATCCAGGTGCTCCAGGCGCTGTCCCACATCTGACGCCAGCCGCCGCTGAACAGGGGCAGGGCCCCACCGGTGATGGAGCGGGTCAGCAGCAGCCGGGACAGGCCGTAGGTGCTCAGTGCCAGCACCAGCACCATGACCGCGCTCAGGGTGCGGCGCCGGCTGCGGGCCAGTGCGGCGAGCTCGCGCAGCTCGAGCTCACTGGGGGCCGCCGCACGGGCGCGACGCTCGCGCTCCTGGCGGGTGCGGTCACGGCGCACCCCGCGGATCTCGGCCGCCGTGGCGTACAGGCGCCCCAGTGCGGATGCGGGCACCTTGGTGTGCTGGGCGAGCCGGCGTCTGGCGGCCCTGACCCGTCGGCCGCGGCCGGCCACGGCCAGAGCCGCCCCGAGCTCGTCGCGGGCGAGCGCCGGAGCCTTGGAAGCCAGGCGCCACACGAACCGCATCAGTCCGAGGATGACGAACCAGGTCAGCAGCAGACCGATGGGACGGGTGGAGAAGGCCGCCCAGTTGGTGAGCTGGGCGCTACGCCGAGCCCGGAAGGACCGCTCCGGGTCGGGCTCGGGAAGGGTGACCTCGATGGCCTCGGCATCGGTGCGGGGCGGCGCGTCGGAGGAGTGGGAGACGGATGCGGGGCGACGAAGCCCCTGGTAGGAGGCCCGTCGGTGGCGGATGACGGCAGTGGGTTCGACGATGACGCGGTATCCGGCCAGGCGCGCGGCGCGCGAGAGCTCCAGGCCGTCGCCGAAGGGGCCGAGCCACGGGGCGATGCCGCCGATCTCCTCCCACACGGCCCGGTCGATGAGGGCTCCGGCGGTTCCTACGGCCAGGACGTCACTGCGGTCATCGTGCTGGCCCTGGTCGACCTCGCCGGGGACGATGTCATTGGCGCGGCGGGCCGAGGCAGTTGCGCGCAGCCCGACCTCCAGGAGCAGCTCGGGGTTGTCCCAGCCCACCTGCTTGGGCCCGACGATTCCCACGGAGCGGGCGTTGGTCGCAGCGGTGAGCAGCCGCTCGAGGCAGTCCTCAGCGGGCGCGGAGTCATCATGGAGCAGCCAGAACCACACCTGGTGCTCCGGCATCTCCGGGGTGGCCTCGGTCGGGGCCACGAGCCGCTGCTCGTAGGCGGTGATCGGCGAGAGCGCACCGGTGGGACCGGTGATGGGGCCCGAGCCCGACAGCAGCAGGTCCCGCACCGAGGTGCGCGGCCCGCTCGAGGTGATGTCAGCATCTGAGCCCTCTGCGCCGTCGAGGGCCTCGGAGCTGCGGCGCTTGCGGTTACCGGCGGCGACAAGTCCGGCGTAAGCGGTCAGCCCCCGGGAGACGGCGTCGCCGAAGCTCTTGGCCTCCTTGGCCCTGACGACGCGCACGGCGGTGACGGCGTCCAGCCCCGACCTCTCCACGAGCTCCTCGATCGGGGTCCCGTCCCCCAGCCCGTTGGCTCGCGAGGCGACGTCGACGACGAGGACGACGTCGGGCGCGCAGGTCTGTGAGGTGATCGCGGACAGTGTCTGCGCCAGAAACGGGCTCGCCCCGGCCGACACGACGACGGCCAGGGCTCCTACCCGACTGGCTCCCTGTGTGGAGCCGGCGGGGGTCATACTGCGCGACGCTTGAGCTTGCGCCGCTCGCGCTCCGACATGCCGCCCCAGATTCCGAAGCGCTCGTCGTTGGCGAGGGCGTACTCGAGGCACTCCTCACGAACCTCGCAAGTCGCACAGACTCGCTTGGCCTCGCGTGTGGAACCACCCTTCTCAGGGAAGAAGGCCTCAGGGTCCGTCTGGGCGCACAGAGCGCGCTCCTGCCACGCCAGAGGACCTTCATCGACGTCGTCACCGCCACCGAAGAGGAGCGACAGTACCTCCGCGTCAGGCTCCTCTGGGTGCTTCAGTGGGCCGTCGCCGAGGATGTTCCACATGCCGGCCTCCCTTCGATCCGAGCTTCTTGCCAGTAAGAATTACATGCGTGTGAGACAAGGCCAGTCAAGCCAGCGAGGGAAAGTTCACCCTCTCGTGACCGTCGACATCATTCCTTGATATATCAAGGAAAATCCCCATCTGGATGGAACCATATGTCGACTTCCTACAAAACCCCTGAGAGGCTCCCACTGCCTGGCTGACAGCGGAAATACCCACGGCAATGCAGAGGATTTCAGGACGCCTGACGCACGTTCACATCATGACCCTACCGACTGGACACCACCAGGGAAGTTCCTGAAAGCCACAGGATCTGCTTCAATCGGGGTCATGCGTGATCCCTTGCTGCCGCTGCTCCCCGGCCCTCAGGATGCCGACAGACCGTGGCTCATTTGTTATGGAATCGACGAACGAGTCGAGCTGACCGGGCACGTCCTGTCCATGTGGCTGGCGAAGATCGCGGGATTCGTCACATCGGAGTCGACGCCCGGTGACGGAGTCCATGTGGGCCTCCCTCCGCACTGGCGGAGCGTCGCCTGGGCCTGCGGTACGTGGCTGGCGGGGCGCAGCGTGCTCCTGGGAAGCAGCGCGCACATCCACGCCGCCGGCCTCCTCCCCGAGCTGAGCGTGGCCTTCACCCCGGAGAGCCTCTTCGATGAGGCCGAGGCGCAGGCGCTGGTCCCGCCCGCCTCGCTGGCGCTGCGCTGGCCAGGCGAGCTGCCTGCCCTCGTGCTCGACGGCGCCGCCGACCTCATGCACTATCCCGACCGCTTCACACCGGTGAGCACCGCAGCTGATTCGGTGTGCCTCAGGGACCTCGCCGCCGAGGGGGCAGCGCCTGCGGCTGCGGGCACCACTGCGGCCACCGTCCCCTCAGGCGAGCGGCCCTCCACCCTGACTCGCGCCCAGCTGGCAGCCCGGGTCGAGGCGGCAGGCGCATCCACGGGGGCCGGCAATCGCTCCGCCTCACGTGCGGTCCTGGTGCGCAGCCCCGACACGGCCCAGATGCTCCAGGAGGTGCTGGTCGCCTGGCGCGCCGGGCGCACCGCGGTGGTTCTCACCCCCGAGGCGGATGACGACGTCGCCGCGGCCGCCATCCGGCAGGAGGGCATCACGACCTGAGTCGGCGGGGCTCCAGTCCCGCCACCCCCGGGATTAGGGGACGTCGGCCTGGACGAGGGTGCCCTCCCCCTCGACGGACAGGCTGCGTTCGTCGGCACCGACGAATACGGCCTCGCCCTGGGCGAGCGTCTGGGTGTCGGCCTGCGTCACCAGGGTCATGGCTCCCTCGACGGCCAGGAGGATGCGCGGCCCCCGTCCGGGGACCGGCAGGCGCCCGTCGGCGGCCACCACGGTGGTGACCATGAGCTCGAAGTCATCCACCGGCGCGTAGTAGGCGCGGGTGGCGCGAGAGAGGTACTCGGGGGCGGGGCGCACCGGCGGCGCCGCCACGTAGTCGACGCAGGCCAGCATCTCGGGGACATCAATGTGCTTGGCGCTCAATCCGGCACGCAGCACGTTGTCCGAGGAGGCCATGACCTCCACGCCCAGACCGGAGATGTAGGCGTGCACGCTTCCCGCCGGTACGAACAGCGCCTCACCGGGCTGCAGGGTGACGGGGTTGAGCAGGAGCGCGGCGGCGATGCCGGGGTCCCCGGGGAAGGTGTCGGCCATCTTCACGACGTTGGAGTCCACTCGCAGCGACGGGGATGTCCCGGCCTCGAACCTGGCGGCGATCTCAGTGACGAGGGCGTCGATCTCCTGAGGGCTGGGACGCGTGGCGGCCGAGACGACGTCGGAGAAGACCTGCCGGATGCCGTAACGCGTGGGGTTGAGGCGCAGGGTGCGACGCATCCGGCGGGCCAGGGGGCTGTCCAGGCCGGCCAGGACCTCGACGGCACGGCGCGGGGCGCGGAAACCGGCGACGGCCTGGAAGCGGGTGAGGGCCAGGACCATCTCCGGCTTGTGGTTCGTGTCCTTGTAGTTGCGGCAGGGGTGGTCCAGGGCGATGCCCGCCTCGTCCTCCAGGGCGTAGCCCTCAGCGGCCTGGGCCTGACTGGGGTGGACCTGGAGGGACAGGGGCTGCTCGGGCGCGATGAGCTTGAGGAGGAAGGGCAGCCGGCGCCCGAAGCGCCAGATGATGTCCTCCCCTAGGAGGCGCTCCGGCTCGGCGTCGATGAGCTCGGAGAGCACACCGCCCTCGGTGACCTGGGCGGGCCCGGCCGGGTGGGATCCGTACCAGGCCTCAGCCCAGGGGTCGCCGTCGTCAGCCCTGCCCAGGAGGGCTGGGATGGCGGAGGTCGACCCCCAGGCGTACCGCTGACGCGCCGGCTCAAGTCGTCTCATGGCGCCTCACCGTACCGGTGCGCGGGCACGTCCTAGGCCTCGGCTCCGGGAGCCGGGAAGGGGGTGACCTCGGCCAGGCGGGGGTGCGCCTTGTCCTTGTCGGAGAGGATGGCCTCACTCAGTGCGATCGGCCAGGGCACGTTCACCGTCTCATCGGCCAGGTTGAGGAAGGTGTACCGGGCGTCGGCCGACCAGTGGTCGTTGACCAGGTAGGTGTAGGCGGTGTTGGGCTCCAGCGTCTGATAGGAGTTGCCCACGCCTCGAGGCACGAACACCGCCACCGACGGGTCGATCTCGCAGGTGTAGACGGCTCCGAAGGAGGGTCCCTCGCGCAGGTCCACCCAGGCGCCGAAGACGCGGCCGGTGGCCACCGAGACGAACTTGTCCCAGGGCTCGGCGTGGATGCCGCGGGTGACCCCGACCTCGTTGTTGAAGGAGATGTTGTTCTGCACCGGCCCGAAGTCGGGCAGCCCCAGGGCCAGCATCTTCTCCCTCTGCCAGTTCTCCTTGAACCAGCCGCGGTTGTCCCCGTGAACAGTCAGGTCGATCCGCAGGAATCCCGGAATCGGCGTCTCCTCGATGGCAAGCGGCTTGCCCAGCTCGATCTGCCCCATTGATGGCCCCTTCTGTGCGCACAGGTCTTGGTCTCAGCGCCCCGTATCCGTCAGGCGCCATTGCCCGAGTCTATCGGTGTGGCCCGTCGACACCCCGAAGGACGAGGCCACCAGGGGCGGAACGTGCCGGGAAACACGAACATGAGCTCCCGATCCGCCCGATCCTGGCGCCATTGAGGGCCTCAATAGGTCATGCTTGGAGCATGCGAGGAATCATTCTGGCCGGAGGCTCCGGCACGCGACTCAACCCGATCACCCTGGGGACCTCCAAGCAGCTGGTGCCCGTCTACGACAAGCCGATGATCTACTACCCGCTGAGCACCCTCATGCTCGCCGGGATCCAGGACGTCCTGGTCATCACCACCCCCCACGACGCCCCCTCCTTCCACCGTCTCCTGGGCGACGGCTCCCAGCTCGGCGTCAACCTGTCCTACACGGTTCAGCAGGAGCCCAACGGCCTGGCTCAGGCCTTCGTCCTGGGCGCCGACTTCATCGGTGACGACAGCGCCGCCCTGGTCCTGGGCGACAACATCTTCTACGGCCCCGGCATGGGCACCCAGCTGCGCCGTCACACCAGCCCCGACGGCGGCGTCGTCTACGCCTACCAGGTCGCCGACCCCACGGCCTACGGCGTGGTCGAGTTCGATGAGAGCTTCAAGGCCATCTCCATCGAGGAGAAGCCGGCCCAGCCCCGCTCCAACTACGCCGTGCCCGGCCTGTACTTCTATGACAACGACGTCGTCGAGATCGCCAAGAACCTCCAGCCCTCCGCCCGCGGCGAGTACGAGATCACCGACGTCAACCGCACCTACCTGGAGGCCGGCCGGCTGACCGTGGAGGTCCTGCCCCGCGGCACCGCCTGGCTCGACACCGGCACCTTCGACTCCCTGGCCGACGCCACCAGCTTCATCCGCACCGTCCAGCACCGTCAGGGCCTCAACATCGGCGCCCCCGAGGAGGTCGCCTGGCGCATGGGCTTCATCGACGACGAGGGCCTGCGCCAGCGCGCCGAGCCCCTGGTGAAGTCCGGGTACGGCGCCTACCTCCTGGGTCTGCTGGAGAACCGGCAGTCCTGAGGATCCTGGCCGGAGACCTCCGGCCTGCTCCGTTCCTGCCTCATGACGTGTGGGCGGGTGGCGCCACTCCGCGCCGCCCGCCCACAGTGCTTACGACTCCTGCGGCGCCTCGTGCTTGTCGATGGCCGGGTGAGTCAGCATCGCCATGACGATTCCCAGAGCCGCAGTGGCGAAGCAGGTCGTGAAGAACCAGACCACCATGGGCGAGACCGGCATACTCCACCACCACTGGATGTCCTTATTGAGATTGACCTCCCACTGCTCACCAATCCCCTGAACGAATCGCAGCAGCAGCGTGTGCAGGGTGATCGTCTGACACACCGCTGCACAGGCGGTGACCCACACGGCCTGCGGAACCGAGAACCACGCCCCCTCATCCTGATCGACGGCCAGCATGAGGAAGAAGGTGGGCGCCAGCAGCGGGAAGATGTACCGGGCCTGATAGAGCTCGATGTACTCCATAGCCCCGTTCGCGTAGAACAACGCCGGTAGGAGGACCATCGCCCCCACGATAATCGCCATGGCAGTCCACTTCCGCCACCCGCCACGACGCAAGGCGATGGCCACGAAAGCACCGGCCGCCATAATGGTGAGCACATAGGGGGCGCGGATCTCCAGAGGAACGTCGTACCAGCCCGGGGTCCACGTATGACCCCAGAATCCGCCGAGATACTTCGGAGCGGTCTCCAACCCGATGATGAACTTGTCGAAGAACGACTGCTTGTCGGCGGATGCCGCTGGATCGGAGGTATTGAAAGCACGCAGGAAGTAGCTGACCTTCGACACCTGGGACGAAGCCATGAAGGTGCCGACCCCGAGGAGCGCTATTGTGCCCAGGGCACCCAGCCCCACCCATCCTCCACGTCTCCACGGCACCGCGAAGAGCAGGGCAAGGCCGACGACAAGGAGGAAGAAGGCGGCGTCGTATCGAGACGTCAGGCACATCACGGCGCCGATCACTGCGCAGATCACGAGGGTAATACGACGACGCCCCTTCTGCTGTGGGGCCATAAATGTTGCCGCGGAGTAGGCCAACAGACCTGACAGGGACCATGAACTGGGATTGTTGGAGGCGATGAAGTAGATACCCATCGGGATCCACGAGGCGACAATCGCCGCCACGAATGGTCGTCTCATCCGCTGTGGTGCGCAGAAGCCGACGGTTCCCAGAAGTGCCACGGCGATGAGCACATTGACGCCGCGCATCACCAGGACCGAGGTCTGCACGTCCTTGCCGATGAGGAGGTGGTGGAAGTGGTAGTAGCCGATCGGGTAGGCACCATTGTCGAAGCGTTTGGACCACGCCATCTCCGAGTCGCTGTAGCCGAGTGCACATCTCGCCGACTGTTCCGAGTGGAGAACGTAGCACTTCATCGAGTCGTCCGACACAGCGACCGGGACCCGGACGACCGACTCACCATTGACAACGCTGGTCTGGCAGTACTCATCCGCGGGTCGGGGGCACCAGATACTCCCCAGGTGATAGTCCTCGTCGGGAGACGACTCCAGCGGCGAGGACACCGCCCACCCGAGTCCGGTGAGCAGCATCAGGATGAGGAGGATCCCGCCCACCACCGCTGGACGACGTGACGACACCGCCCCGGCCTCTGAGCGGCCCAGGGTCGGCAGTCGTAAGTACTTGGTGAGCTCACGTCTCATGCTGATCTCCGACGAGAAACGGGGACGAGGGAGTGTAAACCGGTCGGATTCAACTTACAGGAGGCCCTGAAGATAAGCCTCCAGGCGCTCCGTGGAGTCAGCCGGGGTGAAACCTGTGGCTTTGATCTTCGCCAGGTCCAGGGCCGAGTTCAGTGGCCGCGGTGCGATCCCCTCCTGACCGGCGTAGTACTCCTCAGTGGTGACGGCAGTGACCTCGTCGGGGCTGTGGCCGGCGCGCTCGTAGACCCGCTTGGCGACATCGGCCCAGGAGACGATCGGCCCATCACCGGAGAGGTTGTAGGTGCCGAACTCGGCGCCCGCGGTGAGGAGGTGGACGATGCCTGCCGCCAGGTCGGAGGCGAAGGTGAGGCGCCCGGTCTGATCGGCCACGACACTCGGCGTGATGCCGCGCTCTGCCAGGGAGAGCATCGTCTTGACGAAGTTCTTGCCGTCGCCGACCACCCAGGAGGTACGCACCAGGTAGTGGCGGGGGCAGACACTGACGGCGGCGTCCCCGGCAGCCTTGGACTGGCCGTAGACGCCCAGCGGCGAGGGGGTCTCCTCCTCGGTGTGGAGAGCCGTGGCCCCGTCGAAGGTGTACTCGGTGGACAGGTGCACCAGGGTCAGGCCGTGCTGGACGGCCGCCCGGGCCAGGTTGACCGGGCCGACCGTGTTGGCCCGCCAGGACAGGCGGCGTCCCTCGGGAGTCTCCGCCCCGTCCACATTGGTCCAGGCCGCGGCATTGATGATGATGTCGTAGCCAGTCCAGTCCCAGGAGGACATGGCGGCCGCGTTCGAGATATCCACCTCGGGCAGGTCGACGCCGGTGGGCTCGAAGCCCGCCTGTGGCAGCAGGGTCATGAGCGCACGCCCCAGCTGGCCGTTGGCACCGGTGACGAGAACCCGCCCACGCATCTGCCCTTCTTCGCGCCCGGCACTGGGGAGGGAGGTCCCCTCAGTCTGCGCGGGCTTGGTCTCGTTCACTGGCCGTCTCTTCCTTCCCACCGAGCGTTGTTCTGCCGGCGTCTCATAAGCGTCATCAACCTGTCGATGAACACTACACGAGCACACCGGCCACGTTGGCTGATATCACCAAGGACAGACGGTGTATCGCGCTCCGCTCAGAGGTGGGCACTAGCGCGCCATGACAGCGCGGTAGGCCTCGACATGCGCCTGAGCGGAGCCCCTCCAGGTGAACTCGGCGGCCCGTTCGAGGGCGGCGGCCCCCAGGGCCCGGCGCCGCTCGGGATGGGCATCCAGGACCACGAGGCCCCGGGCGATGGCCTGAGCGTCCGATCCACAGTAGGCGACGGCGTCGCCCCCGACCTCGGGCAGGCTCAGCTCGCGGGTGGTGAGCACGGCGGCCCCGCAGGCCATGGCCTCCAGGACCGGCAGGCCGAAGCCCTCGCCGATGGAGGGATAAGCCAGGATCTCGCAGCCGGAGAGGAATCCGGGCAGGTCCTCCAGGGGCAGGTAGCCGGGCCGCAGGACGTTCAGGTGCCGGGGCACCTGAGCCAGGGCGGGCTCAATGTCCTCGTCCCACCCGGGTCCGCCGGCCAGGACCAGGGCAGGGGCGTCCTCGCAGTCACGGAAGACGCTGGCCCAGGCGCGCACCAGGTTGGGGACGTTCTTGCGGGGCTCCAGGGTTCCCAGGAAGCCGATGTAGCGCCGCCCCTCCAGTCCGAGGGAGGCGGCCACGCGGGCCCGTTCGGCGTCGTCGACCGGGTGGAACACGGAGGTGTCCACGCCGTGGTAGGCGACGTGGAAGCGCTCGGGGTCGCCTCCGACGTACTTGATGGTCTCGTCGCGGGTGGCCTGCGAGGGCACGACGAGTGCGTCGGCCCGCCGCACGGCCCGGCGGATGGCGCTGGTGAAGAACTTCTGCTTGAGGGGCGAGTGCGCCTGTGGGTGGGAGAAGAACGTGGCGTCGTGGAGCGTGACGACCACGGGCACCTGGTGCAGGGCCGGGAAGGTGTAGTGGGGCGAGTGCAGCACGTCGGGGCGGATCCGGTGGATGAGTGCCGGCAGCCCCGTCTGCTCCCAGGCCATCCGGGCGCCGCGCGACTCCATGGACTGCGGGACCGGGAAGAGGTGGGCACGGGGCACCTTGGCGGAGAAGTGCGCCACATCACGTTGCTGGACGGCCATGGCCAGGTTGACGCCGCAGGCGATGAGCTCGGGCACGAGGTCGTCGACATAGCGCCCCACGCCTCCGAGGTCAGCCGGGATCGCCGTCGCATCGAGAAGAACCTTCATGACGGCAGGCTACCGCGCCTGGCGCGGTCACCCCGTACTCTGAGCCCATGAGCGCAGATCATTCCCGCCCGGCGCACTCCCCGGCCCCTTCCCCCTCTCCCGCCTCCCACACCGTGTCCTCCACCGCCAAGGGCCTCCGTCCACCGGCTCGCCCCCGCGGCCCACGCGTGGGCATGGTGGTGGAGCAGCTGTGGCAACCCGTCCCCGGGGGCTCGGGCACCTATATCGTCGAGCTCGCCCAGGCCCTGCGCGCTCGGCGGGTGCCCGTGGCCGGGATCGCTGCCCATCACCAGGGGGCCGCCTCGCCGCGCCAGGTCGGACTGCCGCCGATGCCGATGCGCTCCTCCCACCTGCCTCGTACCGCCCTGTACGAGTCCTGGAACCGTCTGGGGCTGCCGCGGGCCGAGTCCATCCTGCCCGGCGCCCAGCTCATCCACGCCACGACCTGGGCGCTGCCCCCCACCTCGCTGCCGCTGGTCGTCACCGTGCACGACCTGGCCTTCCTGCGCTCACCCGAGCACTTCACCGCGCGCGGCAACGCCTACTTCAGCCGCTGCCTGGAGCGCGTCATCGCTGAGGCCAGCGCCATCATCGTCCCCTCCCAGGCCACCGCCGACGACTGCATCGCGGCGGGCATCGACGCCGCCCGTCTCTACGTCATCCCGCACGGAGTGCGCACCCGTGCCGTCACCGAGGAGCAGGTCCGGGACTTCCGGGCCACCCGGGGCCTCACGCGCGACTACATCCTGTGGACGGGTACCCGTGAGCCCCGCAAGAACCTGTTGGGGCTGCTGCGCGCCTTCGCCCTCCTCATCGAGGAGCACGACGACGCCGGCGGCCTCGACCTGGTCCTCGTCGGTCCGGCCGGGTGGGGCGACGACGCCGCCGAGCGCGAGCTGCTGACCCGCCTGGGTGATCGGGTCCACGTCACCGGCAGGCTCGACGACGACGAGCTGGCGGCCGCCTACCGCGGCGCCCGCGCCTTCTGCTTCCCCTCCATCTGGGAGGGCTTCGGCCTGCCGGTCCTGGAGGCCATGGCCTATGGGGCCCCGGTGGTCACCAGCGCCGGGACCTGCATGGCCGAGGTGTGCGGACAGGCCGGCCTGCTGGCCGACCCCACCTCGCCGCGTGAGATCGCCAGCCTGCTTGCCCGGGCTATTGGAGCGGAGCACGACGAGCTGGCCGAGGCCGGCCGCGAGCGCGCCCGGACCTTCACCTGGGATGCCTGCGCCGCCGCACACACGGAGGTCTATCACGCCCTCATCGGGGGTGCGGTGTGACCCAGCCCGTCAGGCGCCCCTCAGCCCGCGTCGTCATCGTCAACTGGCGCCAGGCCGAGCTGACGATCCGGGCGGCCTGCTCCATCCGTAAGCAGCTGGGAGGCGAGGACGTGCTCGTCATCGTGGACAACGCCTCCGGTGACGGTTCGGCCGAGCGTCTGCGCCAGGAGGGGCTCACAGTGGTCGAGTCGAGCGAGAACCGGGGCTTCGGAGCCGGCGTCAACCTCGGGGCCCGGGGCATGGTCGAGGAGGTCCTCGTCCTGCTCAACAATGACGCGGTGGCCGAGCCCGGCTTCCTCGAGGCGCTCCTGGCCCCCCTGGGCGACCCGCCGTCCGCTGCGGCTCCGGCCGCGACCACGGCGCGGATTCTGCTGGCCGGCCGCTGGAAGCCCGCCGCCCCCGGCCAGCGGGACGCCCTCGTCTCCCCCCGCACCGGGCGGTGGACCCGCCTCGATGAGGAGGCCACTGCCCGCGGCGAGGGGGAGGTCCTGGTCAACTCCACGGGCAACCTGGTGGACGCCTCCGGCAACGGCTATGACCGGGACTGGCTGGTGCCTGCTGGGCAGGAGCACTCCCCCAGCGAAGTCTTCGGCCTGTGCGGAGGCGCCTGCGCGATTCGGCGTGAGGCGTGGCAGGCCCTGAGAGGCTTTCGCGAGGACCTGTTCATGTACTACGAGGACACGGACCTGTCCTGGCGCCTACGTGAGCGCGGGTGGCGAGTCCTCTACGTGCGCGAGGCCGTGGCGCGCCACGATCACGCCTCCTCCTCGGGCACCGACTCACCGATGTTCATCCAGGTCAACGTCCGCAACCGGATCCTGACGGCGGCCGCTCACAGTCCGGCCCCGGTGGTGATGCAGGCACTGGCCCGTACGCTGGTGCGTACCCTGCGCGGACCGCAGCGCGGCCCGGTGCTGAGGGGACTGACTCAGGCTCTCACCGGCCTGCCGCGCGAGCTGCGTCAGCGTACGAGGGGCAGCGCACGCGGCTCGGCGAGAAGTCGTTGATTGCGGCAAGCGACTACGTCAGTGGCACCCCAACCGTTACAGTTACCAAACCGACGTCGTCAGACGCCCCGCGTCACCGGGCAGTACTGTCAAGCACGCTGCACGCGCATGATTGGATCAAGGAGGACCCCCCAATGGCTGGACCCGCCACACAATCCTCACGGGTCACCGTGGTGACCCGGACCCGTAACCGTCCCCTGATGCTCAAACGAGCAGTCCAGTCGGTTGGGGCGCAGTCCTTCCAGGACCTCGAGCTCGTCATCGTCAATGACGCCGGAAGTACCGAGCCCGTGGAGAGCGCTCTGGAGAGCGCTCCCGAGTGGCTCAGGGAGCGCACCCGGGTGGTCACCAATGAGACCTCTCACGGCCGCGAGGCCGCCCTGGAGGACGGTCTGGCCGTCTCCACCTGCGAGTTCTTCGCGATCCATGACGACGACGACTCCTGGGAGCCCGGCTTCCTGAGCGCCTGCGTGGCCCACCTCGATGAGCACCCCGAGCACGGCGCCGTGGCGGCGCGCTGTGACCTGATCGATGAGATAGTCACCGAGGAGGGACTGACCGAGCGCTGCCGGGGACCGCTGGCACAGGACAAGGAGAGCTGGACCCTCATCGACACGATGGTGGCCAACTACGTACCGCCGATCTCCCAGCTCATCCGCCGCGAGGTGGCCGACCGCATCGGCCACTGGGACGGGACTCTGCTGACCCAGGCCGACTGGGACTTCAACCTGCGTCTGCTGGCAACCTCTCCGGTAGGTTTCATCGACGGGGAGCCGCTGGCGCACTGGCACCACCGCGACTCCGCCGACGGGACGATGGGGAACTCCGTCGTCGTCGACGCCGTTCACCACCGCACCGACAACCTCGCCATCCGGGACCGCTACGCCCGCCAGTCCCTGGAGGGCGCCGAGACCGCGGCCGCCGCTCGGCAGGGTGGGTCGGTGGACTCCGAGAACCTGGGCCTCCTACTGGTCTCCGCGGAGTACTACCACCGCCTCCGGGAGAGTCTGGAGCATCAGGATAAGGAGATCGCGCACCTCAAGGGGACCATGCACGAGCTGGGCTCCGGCATCAACCAGCTGCGCGACGAGCTGCACGGCGAGCTGCGCGGCACGATGCAACAGGTCCTGTATCAGACCTACGACATCAGTGCAAAGATCGATCGCGTTGAGGCCACGGTCAAGCCCTTCTTCCGCACTGTGGCTCAGCACATCAAGAGGATTCGGCGAGGCTGAGCAGCGGCCCTACCCGCCCCGCCGAGCCTCAGCTGTTCTTGGCGACCTTGACCATGGGGCGCGGCGGGGTGATTTGCTCGAAGTGTGCCCCCAGGGCCACCAGGCCCCCGGACTCCATGCGCGGCCCCGGGACGATGTCGAAGGAGGTGGCCTTCTGGTAGGCGTCGATGACGCTGGAGAGCTGCCAGGGCTGGATGGAGCCGGAGATGAGGTAGGCGCCCGGCCGTAGCATCATCGCGGGGATGGAGACGTCCACAGTCCCCTCGCCCGGCTCGATCCTCTCGGGCTGGAAGCCGTCGTCAAGACCGTGCAGCCCCCAGGCGAAGATGCCCTCACGGGTGTCGATGGAGCAGCCGAAGACGGGCTTCTCAATCGTCTCCTCGCAGCGGTAGTGCAGGCGAATGGTGGCCTCATCCCCGGTGCGCATGGAAGTCACCGGCCGGCCCGTACGGTCCAACAGCTCGATCCGGCGGATCTGGGCCTCCCCGCTGCCGAAGCGGGTACCTTGTCCGTCCTTGACCTTCTTGGCACCGTGGGTGATATCGGAGTACTTGTCGATGATCTTGGGGGCCGGACCGACCTCCTTGAGCCGGCCGTGGTCGAGCCAGGCGACCTCGTCACAGAAAGTGCGCATCTGGGCAAGGCCGTGGGAGACGACGACGACGGTGCGGCCGTCCTCGCGGAACTCGGCGAACTTGTCCATGCACCGTTCCTGGAACTCCATGTCGCCGACGGCCAGAACCTCGTCGACCAGGAGGATCTCCGGCTCGACGTGAATGGACACGGAGAAGCCGAGGCGCACATACATGCCCGAGGAGTAGTTCTTCACCGGCTGGTCGATGAACTCGCCCACCCCGGAGAAGTCGACGATGTCATCGAACTTGGCCTCGATCTCCCTACGGCTCATCCCCAGGATGGCGCCGTTGAGGAAGATGTTCTCCCGCCCGGAGAGCTCGGGGTGGAAGCCCGAGCCGACCTCCAGCATGGCGGCCATACGCCCCCGGGCGGTGATGGAGCCCGAGTCGGGAGCCAGGATCTTGGCGATGCACTTGAGCAGCGTGGACTTGCCCGATCCGTTGTGCCCCATGAGCCCGAAGGTCTTGCCCTCGGGGATGTCGAAGGTGATGTCCTTGAGCGCCCAGAAGTCCTCGTAGACGCCACGACTGCGCTGCAGAATGGCTCCCTTGAGGGACTGGTTGCGGTGGTGGTAGATCCTGAAGCGCTTGGAGACGTCCTCAATGCGCACGGCCGGCACCGCCGAGGATGCTACCGAGAAGCCCTGCGCCGACGACGTTGATGATACGGACGATCCGGTGGTTGCAGTCATCTGACGTATCAGAGCTCCTCAACGATACTCGCCGAGTGCCGGCGGAAGAAGACCAGGCCCAGCGAGAGCATGACGACTGCCCAGCCCAGGCAGGCCAGGAAGACCGGTAGCGATGGCAGGGCGAAGTCGTACAGGCAGGATCGGAAGGCTTCGAGGTAGGTCTCGGCCGGGTTAAGCCGAGCAATCGTCGTGATGGGGATCGGTGCGCCGTTGATCTGCCATCCGGCGTCGAACAGGCGATTCTGGACGCTGTCGAGCATGTTCAGCGAGAAGACGACACCGGAGGCGTACATCCAGATCTGGTTGAAGATCTGCCACAGGTGGCCCAGGTCCCGAAAGTAGACAGTGGCGATGGACAGGATGAGGCCCAGTCCGACGGCAAACATGCCCGCCAACAGGGTGACGACGAGCAGCGCCGGGATCATGAGCAGGACCCCGGGACCGCCCATCAGCATGGCGATGATGATCAGCACGAGCAGCTCGAAGGCGAAGTCCACGGCCAGCGACAGGACCGCGGAGTAGATGAGGACCTGGCGGGGGAAGTAGACCTTGGTGAGGAGCCCCGAGTTGTTCACGAGGGCGTTCATGGAGGCCATGATGCCGCTGGAGAAGAAGGTCCAGCTGAGCACCCCGATGCCGATCCACAGCGCGAAGGAGTCGATCCCGGAGTTGCGGCCCGGCGGCACCTCGTTACGAAACACGATGCCGAAGATGAGGGCGAAGATGGCGATAGTGGCCAGGGGGTTGATGAAGGACCACAGGCGTCCCAGGGTGGTTCCCTTGAACTCCGAGGAGACCGAGCGCTGAGTCAGCCGCAGGGTGAGGTCCAGCGTCTGGCGGGAGTCCTCTGAGCGGAGCAGTCGAGAGAGCTGCATAGGCTCACACCTCCGTCGTGATGCCGGTGGGCGCTGATGGAGCCGCCTCCTGCTGGGCATCGATCCAGTCGCACAACCGGTTGATGCCCTCGGTGACGCCGATCCTCGGCTCCCAGTTCAGCGCCTGGCGGGCACGCGCGATGTCCGCCCAGGCGGCACGCACATCGCCGTCACGGAACTGGCCGGTGACGTGCGGGGCGGGCGCACCGTAGTGCTCGGCGATGGCCTGAGCGACCTGCATGATGGTGGTCCGCTCCCCCAGGCCGATGTCGTAGGGCGTGGAGGTGGCCGGCGAGTGAAGGACTCCGGCCACGATGGCGGAGGCGACGTCGTCGATGAAGACGAAGTCCCGCACGATCTGGCCGTCCTCGTAGACCGGGATGGACTGTCCCTGCTTGGCCAGGCGGGCGAAGAGGGAGACGATGCCGGTGTAGGGGTTGATGAGGGACTGCCCGGGGCCGTAGACGTTCTGAAGCCGGTAGAGCACCGGGGTGACGTCGAAGGATCCGCACCAGGAGGTCACGAGGTTCTCCTGGCAGTACTTGGTGGCGGCGTAGACATTGGCCGGAGAGGCTTTGACCTCGGTGGAGGACTGGACCGAGGGGGTCAGTCCGGCGAAGTCCCACTGACCGGCCTCGAGCATCGCGTGAGTGCGCTGCCCGGGGTAGGAGGGGCGGCCCGCAGCATCGAACCACTTCCCTTCGCCGTAGACGGCCCGGGAGGAGGCCAGGACGATCTTGTCGGGACGGATCTCGTGGCGCACGAGGGCGTCGAGCATCTGGGTGGTGCCGACGACGTTGACGTTGGCGTGCCGGGAGGCCTCGGTGAGCGACTGCCCGGTCCCGGTCTCCGCCGCCAGGTGGACGATGGCATCCGGCGCGACCTCGGACAGGAGCGCGTCCCAGTCCTCGGCAAGCGACACGTCCAGCCGGCACAGCTCCACACGCTCATCAAGCTCGGCAGGGCGAGCCTGGGAGGGGTGGATCTGCGGGTGCATGTTGTCCAGGGCCACGACGCGGTCGAAGGCGTCGGCCAGGTCACGCGAGATCGCGCAGCCGATGAATCCGGCACCACCTGTGACAAGGCAGGTACGGGTCACGAGGGTCTCCCTTGGGTAGTCAATTCGGGCCGACAGAGCACGCGCAGGGCGTTCCTCGGCCACATCACTATTCTCGGCGCTGGCAGAGCTGATCGTGCCGGCAGATGCCGTTGCCTTCGACACGCCGACTGGTTCCACGCCACTCTCGGCGGCCGCCGGCGGCTCTCAGCACTCGGCCTCAGACACCTCGGGGCGCCAGCTCATGCCCTTGAACGCCTTGGTGAAGAAGTCGACGACGATACCGGTGACCTTCTCCAGCGCCACCGACAGGGCGAAGATGAGGACGAACTCGGCCGCCAGGAGTATGTAGCGCTGAAGGGGGAAGAGCCCGTAGACGTCGATTCGTTGACTCAGGTACCAGATCACCACGTGGTGGACGAGGAAGATTGGGTAGGAGTACTTGGCGATCAGGCTGACGAGGGCGCGAACCGGCTGGATCGCCACATAGCGACCGACGACCACGAGGATGAGGAAGGCCGAGATGCCGACGAGTGTGGTGGCCACATCCTCGGGGATCTCGTCGGGGAGCATGGCCGAGACAGCCAAGACCACGGCTGCCGGAATGATTGTGGCCCCATGGACCCGACGGACGTAGAGGACGAAGTAGCTGCCGAAGGCCAGCTCGGGAAGCCGGGTGGTGAGAACCATGGAGGAGGGGTAGCCCGGGAAATAGCGAGGCATGATGACCACGGTGGCGGCATAGGCCGCCAGCAGCACGAGACCGGTGACGACCGGGAAGCGGTCAATGGCCCACAGCAGCAGCGGAAAGACTATGTAGTACAAGATGATGAAGCCGATGAACCACTCGCCCAGCAGGTACATCGTGCGGAAGTGGAAGTTCAGGGCGAGCCCGTCGACTCCCAGTAGCGTGAAGATGAAGGTCCGGGCCGGACCGACATGCGGTGGCCGCCCGTTGGAGATGAGAACGAAGTAGAACGTTGCCAGCAACCAGGCGATCCAGAACATCGGGTAGATGTTGAGGAAGCGCTTCCAGTAGAAGCGTTTGAAGTTGATCGGCCGCCGGTAGGTGAGTGTCAGGGCCGCCCCGGAGATGATGAGGAACAGGGAGACACCCAGCGCGCCCACAGAGATGCCGAAGGGCTGGCGGGTCAGGACATATCCCCCACCGTGTTCGTCGAGATGAACGTTGAAGTGGGCCAGGACGATGAGCAGCGCGGCCAGGGCCCGGATGAGGTCGAGGTAGAAAATCCTGGGTTTCCCGGTCGTCCGCCGGCTCGTTATCGCCGTATCCGCCACTGTCACCTCCCGATTCCCCGGGCCCGCTGGAAGGCCTTCAGAAGCGGCTTGTGCAGAGGACGTGGAATCCAGCGCTCGGCCTTTTTCTTAAGTCGCCTCAGCTCGACACCCCGGCGGAAGAGGTTGCTCACCATGTCATCCTCGTAGCCGAGAATGCCGTTCTCGGCCACTGCGTAAGTGAAGTCCTGAACGTAGTGCGACAGGCTGGTGATCTCAATGCGGGCGAAGGAGTCCGAGAAGAGCCAGCCACAGAAGTAGCCGGAGGCCTGAGCGACGTAGCCATAGGCGCGCTCGATGGCGTGGAGGATGGTTCCGTCAATATTGTTCGGCTCAGGCGGGAAGTCCTCCCACTGCCAGTCGTGGTCGAAGAGCGGTTTGAGAGCGGCCGGCCGGAACCAGAACATGGTGCCCAACGGGGCGATGGGCAATTTGCTCTCGTCCATCGGGACGTTCAGGTTCAGCTCGTCCTTCACGAGAGTCTTGGTGCGCTCGAAGTTCGGTCCCCACCCCATGGTGAAGACGGGGAAGTAGTCACCGTGGTTGGGAGGAGTGGGCGCGAGAAGCCCCAGACGCGGCTCGGCGTCGAAGGTGGCGATGACGTTCTTGACGAAGTCGCGTGTGGCCAGCAGGTTCTCGAAGCACTTGATCGCGAACCCGTCACCAACGGAGTAGGGCCTGACCTGGGTGACCTTCTTGTCGTGGGTGAAGCAGACCAGGTCGTAGTCGTTAATGATGTCCTTGCAGCCCACCAGGAGCGCACTGACGTCACGCCCCCGGTTCTCAATGAGGCGCACGGTCACGTTGTAGGGCAGATCCTTGCAGGCCTCCTCCACCAGCTCTGCCTTCTCCTGGGATCCGACGGTGAGAATGAGGTCCGTCCCCTCCGGCATGGACTTGACGTAGGCCAGCGTGGGCTCCAGGAGGTCCATGTAGTACAGGTGTGCGATGAGGGCGACCTTCTGCGGCTTGGGCTCGCGGATCACCGCCTTCGTGGGCAGGACGTAGGTGAGGTGGAGGTTCTTGACCACGTCCTCCATGTTCATCGAGCGCAGGACGTTGTCCCAGATGAGGTTCGTGTCGAAGTCAGTGTGGTCGCGCAGGTACTCGTAGAGGTCGAGGGAGGTGTTGCCGACGGACTGGCGAACCAGGTCCTGGTAGTCGTGGAAGAAGGACCTGCGCTTGAAGATCGGGCAGCGCTTCTCCTCAATGAGTCGCTTGGGGGCGAAGAGCACCGGAGAGAAGGTGTAGCCCTCCAGGTCCACGGTGTTGACGTAGACGTCGGAGGTGAAGCCCAGCCGCTCGAAGCGCTGGGTGAAAGGAGCCTCGTGAAGTCCCACCGAGTCCTCGTAGGAGCTCATCTGAGGAAGGTTGTCCCAGTAGTCCTGGAAGGCCTTGGAGGAGACCAGGGAACGCCGGTAGGCGTGGAAGTGGGACTGGAGGTGACGCGGGAGATACCCTTCGGCGGCATGCCCGAAGGGGTCATAGGGGACCTTGTGGAACCAGGTGATGCCCCAGAAGTCGATGTCCCGGCCGGCCATCTCGGTGAACATCTCCTCGAAGGGGTACACCGGTCCCATGATGGTGGCGTTGAACAGGACGACCTCGTCGAACTCGACGAGCCGGTCCCAGCCGTAGCTCTCCAGGGCCGTTTTGTAGGCCCAGGCGTCCAGCCCCTTGTTCTCCCGCAGGATGATGTTGTCCGTGAAGGGGGTCAGCTTGGCGTAGCTCGGGGCGGTCAGTTCGCCGTTGACGACGATGACCAGCTCGGAGAGGTTCTTGACCATGTCGGCGAGGAGGGCCTCGACGTAGGAGTCCACGACACCTTGAGCGTCGAAGAAGAAGAAGATGCCGAGTCGCTTCGGGTCCTCACCAAGCGTTGCCATGATGTCCCTTCTGGGCAGTGGATCGGGCCGCTTGCCGCGGCAGGAGAAAAGGGGATGCGACTTCTTGGAGTGTGTCAGCTCGCGCTTGAAGCGAGGATACGGCGGATCTTGGTCGGATCGCCCCACACGCCCGGCGAGTCGTAGGGCCGGTCCGGGAAGGCTCCGTACTCCAGGGTGATGTCCAGGTCGTTGTCCCGGATGTAGGCCTCGACGCGCTCGGCCAGGCTCATCGGCTCACCGGTGCAGGCGTTGATGATGCCGTCGACCTCGGTCTGGTCCACGATCGCGGCGATCTGTGTGGCCAGCTCGTCCACGGAGATGAAGTCGTAGCGGTTCTTACCCGTGGTGAAGGGGAAGGTGGTGCGCCCCTCCTCGGCGGCCTCCAGGAGCTTGGAGAAGATCGAGTTGCCGAACTTGTCGTCCCCCACGATGTAGTAGGCGCGGATCCACTGGGCGACGGCGTCGTGTGCCTTGGCCGACAGGAAGGTGGTCTCCCGCAGTGCGTTCTTGGCAATGCCGTAGAGCGAGGCGGGGTTGCACGGGGAGTTCTCGTCGATGGCGCCCTCCCAGTAGCCGACCTCATGCATGGTGCCCATGACGGCGAGCTGCTTGAGACCGCCCGCATAGAGGTTCTCAATGAGGTTGACGTGCTTGGCCAGGTCGTCCATGTGGGCGGACGAGGCGTGCTTGAAGCCGTCGCGCCAGGCCATGTGCAGGACGACATCGGGGCGTCCCATCTGGTCGTAGATGTCGGCGTCCCCGGAGAAGAGGTCCAGGGTAAGCCTCTCCGCCCGCTCGTCGACGCCGTCGAGTCGCAGGTCGAGGGCCTTGACATCCAGGCCGCGCTCCAGAAGCGCGGTGACGACGTGGCGACCGATGTAGCCGCCGGCTCCAGTGACGAGAACTGTCTTTGCCATGGTTCTGCATCCTAACAGGTGCGGTTGCGGAGCAATCACTTGGTTCTGCCGGCGATGGTCATGAGGAGGTCACCGTGGACGGTGGATCCGTTCTCCGTGGTCGGGAACTTGTCCACCGCAGTGTTCATCATGACGTGGGCGCTGCCGCCCTCGGTCATCTTGCTGGTGATCGTCACGGTGTACTTCTCACCACCGCGCAGGACGAGTCCCTTGGCCGGGAACTCGTGCAGACCGGCGTGAAGGGAGTTCGCCGGGGCCTCGTTCCTGAAGACCTGCTTGCCGGAGGAGTCTGTGACCTCGACGTTGACCACCGAGGAGTCGATCCACTGCACATCTTCAGCCAGGAAGGCGATGTTGAGGGAGCTGACTTCCACGGTGGACGGCAGGGTGATCGTCTCGGCGACGCTGGCCCCGTCCTCGAGAATGTTGACACTTCCCGACTGCGGGGCGTCAGTGGCCGCTGAGTAGACCACCGGAATGGCAGGCACGAAGTAGGGAATCATGACGAGCGCGCTGAAGCCCGCCGGCATGAGAAGACGCACCCAGGCGACCGAGCGTGGGATGCGCTCCCCCTGGCCCAGGTCCTCCACCATTGTGCGACGGGGGAAGTTGATGATGAGGATCGCCAAGGCGCAGGCGATCATGAAGCCGACGATGAAGGACCCCTGCCGGCTGATTCCCACGGCCTCGAGGAACTGCGCGGGGGTCTCGTACTTGGACTGCTCCGCGGGGGCGACCAGGTGCGGCAGCAGCAGCTGAGTGAGAATGTTCCGGTCGTACATCGAGTAGCCGGTGAAGGTGTACAGCAGGAACAAGGCGGTTCCCACGCCCGTCTCGAGGAGGGTGTTGAGCAGCACGTGACGCGGGTTGAGGAAGATGATGAGCACCGCGAAGGGCGAGACCATGACGGCCCAGTAGGGGTTGAGCGGGACGACCGTGGCGAAGACGAGGTAAATGCCCATGCAGATGTAGACCGCGTCGGCGGCCAAGGCCTTCGTCCCCTGAGGGCGGCGCAGGTAGGCGAAAATGACGATCCCGACCATGAACACGACGAAGACCGGGATCGTGCTGCCCATCCACGGTATCCCGACAGCGGTGAGCCTCTGAAGCATGCTGCTCATGAATCCACCGGTGGACGCCTTGTAGGCCACGTTGCCGTGGTAGATGGCCCGGCACGCCACCAGGCCGATGAGCCCGACGCCGAACTGAAGCGCCACCACGCGCAGTCGCTTCTCCCGCAGCAGCAGGAGCGGCACGAAGATGAAGATGGCGAAGAGCTTGAAGGTATTGGCGATCGCGAACCACAGCAGGAACCTGCCCAGCCGGCCACGCAGGTAGGCGCGCAGCCCCAGCAGGATGAAGACGATCATGATGATGTCGTACTGGACGATGACGAAGACCGGGACGAACAGCGTCATCGAGGACAGGAAGTAGAAGGCGACCCACTTACTGCGCTGCCGGCTGACTCCTAGGTCACGAGCGATATCCACCAGCACCTTGGCGGCGAGAATCGCGGCCAGCACCATCATGGTCTTGAGCCACAACTGTGCCGGCGTCGACAGCAGGTACTGGAAGCCGGTGATCCGGTAGATGATGTAGGTCGGCAGGTTCCACAGCCCGAAGAGCAGGTAGAGCGGAATGTCGTAAACCGCGGGGTGACCGGTCGAGGTGTGCTCGATCGCGATCTGGTAGAAGTCTCCCACCCGCCCCTGGCGCACCGAGTCCAGGAAGTTGAAGGAGTGCTCGAAGGTGGCTCGCACGTCCCCGTAGAGGAAGAAGGCGTAGGCGCCAAGCAGGATGATGCCCAGCAGCGCCCAGTCCACGAGGCCGGGACGCTCGGTACTGCTCCACCAGGAGCCCAGGCGGCTGTCCACCACGCGCTCGACCACCCGGCGTCCCTGATCGCTCATCGCCTCAGTGAGCGCGCGCATCCGTGCGGTCAGGCCGGCGGCGGAGAGGGGCTGCGGCGTGGAGTCGTGATCGACGGCCTCGGCGTCGTTGTTCTTGACCTGACTCGTACTGTTCTTCGCGGACTTACCGGACACGAGAGCCTGCCTGTTCATCGGGGTGGTGGACAGTGGTCGCCCCGCCGGAGGCGCCGAGACGCTCCAGGAGGGCTTTTCGGGAGACGAAGTTGTAGATGAGCACGATCGCCGTGGCGAGGATCTTCCCCAGGAAGGGGCTCATGCCTGCGAGGTCGGCGCAGACGTAGAGGATGAGTGTGTTCAAGCCCAGTGCGACGACGTTGAGCAGAACATACAGCGTGAATTCCTTGAGGACACTGACATTCTCCTGCGCTTCGAAGACGTAGCGCCTGGAGAGGATGTAGTTGAGCACCACCGAGGTGGAGAAGGATGTCGCACTGGCGATGAGGTGGGGCACGCCCAGCCCGTACAGCACGGTGAAGAGGCCGAAGTCAACGCTGAAGGAGATGCCGCCGACGACGAGGAAGCGCCCGAACTGCGCAAGGAGGGGACGCAGTTTCTCCTGGAGGGCGCTCAAGAGGCGTTCCCGCCGGGGCGTTCCTGCGCGGAGGGACCCGTCTGCTCCGACGTCGGGCCGCCCCCGAAGCTCGACGGACCTTCGGAGGGCCCGAAGTTGAGGCGCTCACCGATGACCACGCGAGGCTTGCTGACGACGCGCCCGTTGATGCTGAGAATGTACTCACCCAGGATTCCGATGAAGAACAGCTGAATGGACCCCAGGAAGAACAGGCCCACGGTGCGCGAGGCCTCTCCCACTGGATAGGCGTTCCAGTCGATGAGCTTCTTGACCAGGACGAAGGTGGCCAGGCCCAGGCAGATGATGCCGACGAAGGTGGCCACGAAGGTGGCCATGCGCATCAGCAGCTTGGTGGAGCTGGTGATGCCCTGCATGGCGAAGTCGTAGTTGCGCAGGAAGTTGAAGTTCGACTTTCCTCGGGAGGACTGGGCCTGATCGTACTGGACGATCTCGAGTCCGATCCCGTACTCGGCGACCACCGTCTTGAAGTAGGGCTGAATATCGCCGATCTGGCGCAGAACATCGATGAACTCGACGTCGTAGAGCCCGTATCCGGTGAAGCGCGCGATCTGAGGGGTGTCGGCGAACCAGTCGATGAGCTTGTAGTAGAGGTGACGGCATCCCGTCATGATGAAGCCCTCATCAGAGGATCTCCTCTGCCCGATGACGACCTTGGCTCCGGCCTCCCAGCGGGCCACGAACTCCGGGAGGTTCTCCGGAGGGTCCTGGAGGTCGCCGAAGAGCATGAAGGTCGCATCCCCCGAGCCGTAGGTGAGCGCCGAGAAGACATTCCGGTGAAAACCGAAGTTACGGGCGTTGAAGACGGCCTTCACCCGCTTGTCTTCACCCGCCAGAGCGCGGATCGCGTCGCGGGTGCCGTCCGTCGAGTAGTCATCGACGAAGATGATCTCGTAGTCGTACTGGGGAAGATGCGTGTGAAATACCGAGTTCAGTCGGTCATACATCAACCTGACGCTTTTTTCCTCATTGTAACTGGGGATGACGACGCTGATCTTCTTCATGGACAGGCCAAAGGTCCTCACGTGACTCATTGATCGAGGCAGGGGCTCCAACAGGGGCTCCAAGGGGCATACCCGACCATGCCGGCAGGAGGTGCGGGGAGCACCTCTCGTTATGCTAACACCTCGCTCAATCCCCCTTGTCTTCCTCCCGATGGCGGCCGACACCGCGCAGACGCCTGCCGGCACTCGTCGCGGCGCGCGCCAGGCCCGAGGCCCCACCGGTCAGGTAGCGGTAGGCGGGCTTGAGAGCACTGCCCATGTCGGGGTGGTGGACGTCAACGTAGGTGCGCACCCGGGCGCCGACTCCGGCCAGCGGTCCGAACCGGGCCTGGAGGAACCTGACCTGCTCATCGGTGTGGGCCGGAAGGTCCGCGGTGACGACTCGATGCTTGTAGGCCAGGGCCCCGTAGAGCCGCCCGGCCCAGACCGGAGTGAGCACCTCGCGGGGGTGGAAGCCGCTGGACATGGCCGCATAGACGGTCAGCAGCTCGAGCACCTCGGCGGCGCGGGCGCGTCTGAGGCGCTCGGCGGACTGCTCGGCTCCGGCGGCGGCCTGGTCGGTCAGCCGCACGAGCTCCTTGGCCCCTTCACTCAGGGTCCGCAGCGCTTCGGGGCGGGCCATGAACATCGCGCCGGGAGGAGCCACGGGGGCGAGCGGATCCAGCTCGGCGCTCAGACCGAGCCGCCGGGACAGGGCCTTGGCGGCGCCGGCCAGCCCGTCCCACGTGGGTCCTCCATGAGCCTGCCCGATGTGGCCGGCGGCGGGCATGGCCACGCCAAGGCCGGGGTGACGCGCAAAGAGGTCGATGAGGCCGGCCGTGTACCCCGGCGAGTCCAGCAGGCAGTCGAGCGCCTGCCGGTGGGCGACGTCGTCGGCCCGCGTACCGGGGCCGGGCGGGGGCCCCACGGTGATCCGCAGGACCAGGGCGTCACCGTCGTCGCTCTCGTCACCGTCGTCGCCGCCGGCGGCGCGCCCGGGATCCCAGAGGTCGTCGCACTGGGTGAGGAAGGCGATCGTGCCCCGCGGGTCGAGATCGCGCACCAGGCGGAAGGACACATCCCCTTCCCCGTGCGCTGAGTCCTCCTGCGTGTCCTCCTGGGAAGGACGGCGGCCGGTGACCCGCTCCAGGTCGGCGGCATCCAGGTGCGTGGGCGAGGTGACCACCACCCGCCAGTGCGCCGGCAGGCTCGCCAGGCGGCGGGAAAGCCCGTCGGCCTCGGCGCGCTCCACCGCCTCCCTCCCGGCCGGGACGTGGACGACGACGCAGCCCGAGGGCCGCTGCGCAAGCGAGTTCGCCTCGACGCCAGTCCCCGCGACCCCGGGGATGCACCCGGTCACGACCTCGGTGAGGCCTGCGTTGACGATGAGGTCGCGGGCGGCCGCAGTGTGGACGACGTCGGACAGGATGAGGTCCTCGCTGTAGCCGGCCCGGGCGGCGGCCTCCAGCAGCTCCCCGCCGACGACGGCCTGGCGGTCCTGGTGGAGCGGGTCGTGGAAGAGGGCGCGGCGCTTGAGCAGGGGGCAGCCGTCGGCCAGCAACGCTGGGGCCTCCTCGATGGCCGGGTTCTCCGAGCGGTAGCGGTCCACGGGGAAGGCGACCTGCCAGGTGTGGCCGAGCTCGGCGAAGTGGCCGGTGAAGCGCGATTCGTGCCACTGGATGGAGTCGCGGTAGGAGGAGACCGGCGGCATTTGCTCCCAGTACTCCCGGAAGGCCGGGTCCGTCAGGAGCCTGCGGCGCACCGCGATCCAGTGGGACTGGAGGTGGCGGGGCAGCTCGCGCTGGGCGAGGAAGGGGTGGGGGCGCATGGTGGCGTGCTCGGTCATACCCCAGAAGGAGATGTCGCCCCAGTTCGCGGCGCGGGCAAGGACCTCCTCCCAGGGCCGCAGCGGCGCGTAGTAGGTGTGGTTGGTCAGGATGAGCTCGTCGAAGTCGGAGAGCCGCTCCCAGCCCAGGTGCTCCAGGCCGGCTCGGTAGGCGCCGGCGTCGAGTCCCTCATTGGGGCGTTGAAGGATCTCATCGCAGCAGGTCTCCAGGCGGGCGCGGTCTGCCTCGCTGATGGGTGAGTTGGAGACCAGCAGGATGTGGTTGGCGTGGGGCCGCAGGGAGCTGAGTGCGGCGACGACGTAGTCGCGGACCTGATGATGAGGATCGAAGTGGAAGTAGACGAGTCCTCGGTTCATGTGGAGGTCCTTCCCGGCAGGTGGTCGATGAAGGCGGCTGGTAAGGAAGCGGTGAGGCGGCCAGTGTCTCATGAGCTGTCTCATGCACTTCTGGCCGCCTCGCCGCTCCCCCGGTGCGGGATGTCAGCGGATGGTCACCTTCCCGTTGGGCGCCACGGAGATGCTGCCCTTCTCAAAGGTCTGGGTCGTGGTGCCGTCGGCCTGGCGCACTGCGCGTCCGGTGGGCAGCCCCACCTTGGAGTGCTCCCAGCCGGAGGCCGCCCAGGCGTTGAGGATCGAGCCGTGGATGAAGCTGACCCGGCCCCCGGGGCGCCAGTAGGCGATGCCGCCTTCGAAGATCTGGTGACGGCTGCCGCCGACTCCCGCCACGCCACCGCTGCGCGGGTAGCCCATGGACCCGGTCTGATAGCCGTAGGCACCCCAGGCACTGAGCACCGGCTCACCCACGAACTGCGCACCGGTCGCCGGGCTCCAGTAGCCCACCCCATGCTCGAAGCGCTGGAACACCCCACCCTTGGCAGAGGCCTGGACACCGGAGGTGGCCGCTCCAATCCAGCCGTTGGCGCCCAGGGCGCTGCGCAGAGCGACGGCTCCCGGATGGTCCTGAGGCACGGTCGACGGCGCACTACTGCTTCCTCCCTGCGGGGAGGAGCCCTGCGCCTTGGCGATGGCGCGGATGGTGCCGAGCTTGGAGTAGCCGACGTTGCCGGGGCAGGTGGTGTAGCCGACGTCGCGGTGCCCGAGGATGCGGGGCATGGAGATAGTGGAGCCGGCCTGGTAGCGCTCGGTGGTCCACACGTGCAGGCCCGCCCAGCCGGTGACATCGGAGATGCCAGCTCGTTTGAGGAACCATCCGGCCATCTTGCCCACGGAGCTCAGCTGGGCGTCCGAGGGGGACACCGTGCTGTAGTCCCCCATCATGGAGATGCCCATGGTGCCGGTGTTAACGCCTCGGGCGTGCGCCCCGATACTCATCCTGCCGGCCGGCGCCGCCACGGAGCCGGAGCGCCCCTCGAAGACGGTGCCGAACTTGTCGACGAGGAAGTTGTAGCCGATGTCGCCCCAGTCCAGGACGACCGCGTGGTAGTAGTAGATGCCCCGCACGATGGAGGCGGACTGGCCGGCTGAGTAGCTGTTGGTGCCTGCGGTGTGGTGGACGACGACGTGGCCGGCTCTCGCGTACTCGGGATCCCAGCTCATGTAGGAGGCATTGGCCCCCCACTCGGCCCGGGTGGTCACCGCAACCGGCAGGCCGTTAGCGGTCGTCGCAGCCGGTGCAACGACAGGCACAGTGGCTGGTGCAGTGGCTGGCGAAGCAACCGATGCTGCGGCTGGCTGGGCGATCGGCGCGGGGCTCGCGGACAGCGTCATGGCGGCCGGATCCACCTGAGTGCCCTGGTTCTCCATGGCGGAGGCATCCTCGATGACGGGGGTCGGTGCAGCCTCAGTGGTCTTGAGGTCGTCTGCACCGAGGACCTCCTCGCCCTGCGGGCGGGAGGGGACCAGGGCCAGCTTGAGCCCGGCGGGAAGCGAGCTGCCGACGACGGAGGCCTGGATCGCGTCGGCCCCGCCGGTGACGAACTCCCCCGTGCCAGGGGTGGCGCGATCGTCGCGGCCGGAGTCGGCCGCCTCGCTCAGGTACCAGGGCGACCAGCTCCCGCTCTCCCGCACGCGCAGGTAGATGCGCACGCCGTCGGGCAGGTCGGCGCCGCCGGTCCAGGTGAAGCCGGCGACGAAGAAGCGGTCGACCTCGAGGGGGTCGGTGAGCAAGGCAGCGTCCGCCTGCGGATCCGTGGCCGCCGGCAGGATCGACGGGACCGGCGCGTCGGCTGCGCCCGTGGCCTGAGCGAGGGCGGGCACGGTGGCGGTTGCACCGCGCACCGCCGCCGGGCTCACCGAGGCGGCGTTATCGGAGCCACTGGCCTCCTCGGTCGACGGCCTTGGCGTCTGGGCGCCCGCCCCATCGCGCGACCCCGAGCCGGAGCCCTGCCCCGGCGAGGCCTGGACGTCGTCGAGCCCCGACTGCGCCACCTCGGTGGCCTGCCCGCTAGCGGTCGTCAGGTCGAGGATCTGTACCGGAGCGGGGGCCTCGCCCTGGCCACCGGAGTCGCCGGCACCCGGAGCGGCACCGGCCACGGGGACCAGGCTTGACAGGAGCAGCGAGGTCAGGGCGATGAGCCCGGCGGAGCGGCACGCGTGTACACGGGCGCTGAGACCACCGGCATGGACACTAAGGCGATGGCCGCCGCGGGGAGCGATGCGACCAAGAGCACGAGGGACGTTCATGGGGTTCCTTTGAGGTGATACCGACGGGCGTCCATCAGGCCTCACCATCACAACCGACGACGCGCTCCCTCGAGAGGCACGAAATCAAATTTCTGAGCAATTTCCAAGAGATTGCTGATAGTTTACTGAATGTCACGGAGGGTCCTTGACGGCGCCGGCTGCATCGGCACCCAGAATCCCGGAGACCACCGGCCCACCCCACACCTTTTCTTGAGGCTCCGCGGTTTTACCGGTTCACGGCACGTCTATTGCAATCCGGTCTCACCACCCAGGACCCTCGGTCCGACTGCGCCGGCCCGGAAGTCGCGCTCTGCGGCCGCCCGTGAGCTCGAGCGCACTCCTGTGGCATGATGGCGTCGGCCATGATGGGCGCTCAGCGCCCGCAGTTCCCACGTATCGGAGCGAGTTCTATGCACGTCCTCATCACCGGAGGCGCCGGCTTCATTGGCGCCAACTTCGTCCACCAGACCCTGGTGCGCCACCCCGACGCCACCGTCACCGTCCTGGACAAGCTCACCTACGCCGGGAACAAGGGCTCACTGGCAGACCTGGGTGACCGCGTCACGCTCGTCGTCGGGGACATCGCCGACGCCGACGTCGTCGACCCGCTCGTCGCCCAGGCCGACATCGTCGTCCACTTCGCGGCCGAGTCCCACAACGACAACTCGCTGCGCGACCCCTCCCCCTTCATCCAGACCAACCTCGTGGGCACCTTCACCCTCCTGGAGGCGGTGCGCCGCCACAAGGTGCGCTTCCACCACATCTCCACTGACGAGGTCTACGGGGACCTGGAGCTGGACGACCCGGCGAAGTTCGAGCCGACGACGCCCTACAACCCCTCCTCCCCCTACTCCTCATCCAAGGCCGGAAGCGACCTGCTCGTGCGCGCCTGGGTGCGCTCCTTCGGCGTGGAGGCCACGATCTCCAACTGCTCGAACAACTACGGGCCCTACCAGCACATCGAGAAGTTCATCCCGCGTCAGATCACCAACCTCATCGACGGCGTGCGCCCCAAGCTCTACGGCGCCGGCGAGAACGTGCGCGACTGGATCCACGTCCTGGACCACAACGACGCCGTGTGGGACATCATCGAGAAGGGCCGCATTGGCGAGACCTACCTCATCGGCGCCGACGGCGAGAAGAACAACAAGGAGGTCGTCGAGCTGATCCTGGAGCTCATGGGCCACGCTCCCGACGACTACGAGCACGTCGCCGACCGCCCCGGTCACGACATGCGCTACGCCATCGACAACTCCAAGCTGGTCCAGGAGCTCGGCTGGGCGCCGAGGTTCACCGACTTCCGCTCCGGCCTGCAGGCCACCATCGACTGGTACCGGGACAACGAGGCCTGGTGGCGTCCGCTCAAGGCTGAGGTCGAGGCCAAGTACGCCGCCCAGGGGCAGTGACCGGGCGGCGCCGCCATCGAGCCGCCATCGACAAGTCATGACGTGTGGGGTCCCCGCGGGGACCCCACACGCGTCTGCGCCCGGCGATCCTCGTGTCAACATCCAGAATGACCATGGGCGGGCAAAGCCGTATCAAGTGAGACAGGTTCTCGCCGCCATCGAGAAGAAGGGAGCGACGGAGACATGAGTACAGCCATCGACACTGCAAGGTACAGCTTCCGCGTGACGTGGTCAGCGGAGGATGACGAGTTCGTTGCCACGTGCGTTGAGTTTCCTTCACTCTCCTGGCTGGACGGAACCCCTGAGCTGGCCTTGTCCGGCTTACGCAACCTTGTCAGCGAGGTGGTCGCCGACCTCCTCGCGTCGGGGGAAGCGGTGCCAGAGCCTCTATCGACCCGTCACTATGTGCTGTCTCCTCACTTCTGAGACATGTGAGTGTCATGACTTCTGAGACACTCGCTCGGGCGGAAACCCGGGACAGGCTGGTGGTCCAGGAGGCGAGGACGGGACGAAGGGAAGAGGCCTGGCGGGTCCTGGCAGGTCGCTGGTGTCCATGGTGCTGACATTAAAGGCGTACCGGCGCGGCACACCGGAGAGAAACCGCAGGATTCCAACGATCCCCGCTGGGCGCTCCGACGTCGGGCCCGCTAATGTCAGCACTGTGGACACCAGGCCGCGCAGGAGCGAGAGCCCGTGGTTCGTACGGTAGAGCCCGGCGCCTCCGTCACGGGTCCTCCTGCACCGTTCCCTGGCCGTCGTCTGCGCAGGGTCCCGGTGGTCATAGTTTGACTCCGGCCCCGCCCCGAGTCGGCCTGCTCCACGAGGGTCGGGATCTACTGGCCAAGGGTTGTGCCTACTGCACGAAGGCCCCACCTACCCAAAGTGCCCCCCACCCTCCTCCAGTAGCACCCCACCCTCGTGCAGTGCATCCAGACGACGCCGGCAACCACCACAGAGACCGGGACAGCCCCTCCGACAGGTCGAAACAGCAGCTCTCCCATCTCTCCCATCTGGCAGACGCACCCCACCGGTGTCTTGAGATGTCATGACATCCGAAACTCTCAGAAGTCATGAGACAACACA
>ERZ772958.68-NODE-68-length-41959-cov-9.418313_pt1 | contig 41959 bp, 50 predicted proteins | sample MGYA00580681_ERZ772958 | MGnify/ENA primary metagenome ERZ772958 (study PRJEB29015, sample SAMEA2738089) | human oral metagenome | biome: human oral; feature: human-associated habitat; material: saliva | place: China | collected 2275 ...
GACGCTCCGTGACTACCGTCGTGCCAGCCACCCAGTTCGGGGACGACCGGGCCACGCGTAAGTGGCTGACCGGGTTCGGGGCCAGCGCCGTCACCCCACCCAACGCGTACCCGCCCATGGCTCTGGGGGAGCGGCTGCTGCGCTACCTGGACGCACAGGCCCCGCGCGAGACACGCGTCGTGAATCACCTGGGTTGGGACGACCAGCTCGGCGGGTTCGTCACCCCGGACTGCGTCATGACGGGGGCGACCGTGGAGGACCTGCGTGACTCGGGCGTCTCGCTGGCCCCCTCGCTGGGAGCGCGCAACCTGTTCACACACCGGTACGGCCGCAGCGGCGACCTGGAGGAGGCCCGGCGGGTCCTGCGCGAGGTCCTGACCTTCCAGGAGCCGGAGACGGCCTCCGTGTTCGGGGCCTGGTGGGCGGCTTGCTTCCTGCGTCCTCAGATCCAGTCGGAGGCTAGCCTGTTCCCGTTCATGGGGCTGGAGGCCACGGCCGAGTCTGGTAAGACCACGGGCTTCTTCGATCTCATGGTCCAACTGAACGGGAACGTGCGCGGCCAGACCGCCCCCACGCGGGCGGTCCTGCGTGACTCCATGAGCGCCAACTCGAGCGGGATCGTGTGGGTCGACGACATGGACGACCTGGACGCCTACGGGGAGCTGCTGCGTGCCTCCACGACCTCGGGCGTCGTGGCGAAGATGGGCGCGGACAACACGAGCGTGACGGCGGTGAAAGTCGTCGCCCCGGTCCTGATCTCGGGCGAGTCGCTGGGGCTGCGATCCCAGAAAGCGCTCGCGGACCGCTCCTACGTGCTGGACGTGAAGAGCCCGAAGGGGCGCCGGTCGCTACACGGCGACTACCCGCAGTGGGACGACGTCGTCGACCTCATGGGCAAGTACCCGAGGGCGCAGGGCGGTCTGGCGGTCCTGTCCGGCCACCTGCTGCAGGTGGCTCTGACTCACCGGGGCGTGATCGTGGACTGTCTGCGGGAGATGCGTCGGGACCTGCGTGGCCGGTTCGGGGACCGCATGGCGGTGATCCGGGCGGGGGCGCGCCTGCTGGATGAACTGGTGGCCGTGGACCCGACTCCGTGGGAGGGGACGGGCGAGCACGCCCAGCGCGTGGACGCGTGGGTGAAGGCGCAGCTGGCGGGTCACCTGGATCGGGACAACTCGCTGACTCTGAAACTAGTGCCGTGGGCTCTGCGGGCTTGGGGCTTCCCGACCGCTCCTGGGGCCTCGGAGGCCATGGGACGGTTCTCGGGTGTCGACACCCCGGTGTTCGTCCAGGAGTTCGGTCCTGAGGCTCTGGACGGATCAGGGGGCACGCGCGTATGGGTGTCGACGTCGCTGCTGGCCGACGCGTGGCGCCGGGAGGTCGGCCGCGGGGTCTCGGAGCGCACGGAGACTTCCTCGGCGTTGGAGCAACAGGCGCAGGCGCTGGGGGCCACGGACCAGTTCCACGTGATCCAGGGGTCGACCAGGCGTATGCGTTACTTCTGTCTGCCGGCTCGTTACTCGCAGGCGGTCTTGGACCGGGCGCGCGGTTGACCGGTTGTTCAGTTTATCACGCGGGGATTGTGGGCAACGATCTCCGCGTGATAAACTTTATACATGGCAAAACGACTGACCTTCGGGATCCGGCGGAAGCTCACGCCAGACGACGACCACCCCGGCCACTTCCTATACACGTGGGCCTGCATGCCAGACACGCCGCTGGCCCAGCAGAAACTCCTGGCCGGGGAAGACCTCGTGGAGCTCGCCGACCAACTGGCCTACGTCGTGGTGGGCTGCAGCCCGTTCCGCGTCCACCACGTGGAGAACGCCTACCTGTCGGCCCAGGTCCGACTGGCCGAGAGAGACCGAACCACCAAAGCCGCCATGAACCGGCGGCTGCGACTCAAACAGGAGACACGATGACCGTCTACAGACTCGCCTCTACCGACTCCCCCGGACGCTACCGGGTCGTTAACGCAGACCTGGACCACAAGCCCGCCGTCCTGCCCGAGGACACGATTCTTCCCAGCGGAGAGCCCCACCCACATGCGGGCCGCGCGCTCGCCATCAGGACCAACGGGGAGCCCAAGACCTGGTTCGACCTGGGCGGGTTCACCGCCGCCACCATGGAGCGGGCGCCCCAGTCCGCCCAGGACCGCGGGTCCGACGACTACATGGAGGAGACCGTCCTACGCCCGTGGTTCGCCGTCCCCACTGCCGCAGACCCGTCAGTCTCCACGTCGTGGCACCCCCACCAGTTGCCGCGGTGGCAGGACCGGTACGCGGCCGCGATCGCCTATGCCTCGAACACGTGGGACCTGCTCTACCGAGCTGCGGGGGCGCTGGGCTGATGAACTGGCTAGCAACCGGCGGGCACGCGGTCCTGTCCCTGTGTAGCGGCTATGGCGGCCTCGAGCTCGCCCTGCAGCGCGTCCTGCCGACCTCCTACGTGGGTGCCTACTGCGACAACTACGGCCCCGCCCAGCAGGCCCTGCAAGCCCACAACCCACGAATTGACGTGTTCGAGGACGTGCACGACCCGGAACTGCTGAACCTCAAGGCCCCGATCGTCACGTTCGGGTTCCCGTGCCAGGACCTGTCCGTCGCAGGGAACCGAGCCGGGCTGGACGGGGAGCGCAGCGGCCTGTTCTACACGTGCATGGCCATAGTCCGCGCTGCATACCCCGATCTGGTGATCGTGGAGAACGTCCCGAGACTCCTACGGTACCGGGACGTCGTCGACGCCCAGTTCCACGACGCCGGTTTCGAGACCGCCTGGGTGATCAGGCGTGCGTGCGACGCCGGGCTCCCACACAAGCGCGAACGGGTCTTCGTCGTCGCCAAGCGCCCCGGCGTCCACTTCCTGGGCTACTGCAAGCCCGTCAATCCCGAGCCCGTGGAGCCGGCATGGCCGACTCCGACCGTGGTCGACATGGGCTGGGGCAGGAGCGCCCAGGAGTGGCGCGACTGGACCGAGGCTATGAGAGCGCGCCACAGCAACGGGAACGGCCACGGGCGGAGCCTGTACCAGCTCTGCGGCGAGGGCACGCTCATGGTCATGGAGCACCTCATGGGACTCCCGACCGGCTACATAACCGGACTCGGGCTGAGCACCGCCGCGCAGCGGCGCCTGCTGGGCAACGGCGTCGCCCCCGCGCAGGGCGCGCTCGCGATCTGGGAGGGACTGAACGAACTGGACTGAGACGGTTCGACCCCGGGGTTCTCCCCCGGGGTCTTTCCGTATCAACCGGCCGACTGCGCCAGCCGGTGCGATTCAAGCGCCGCGATCCGCTCATCAAGACGGGCGTGAGTCCGGTCCGAGTTCGCCGTGATCGCCCGTATGTCGTCGCGTAGGCCGTCGATCTGGTCCTCCGCGCGCTGGTCCCGGCGCTCGCGTTCGTTGCGCTCCTCGATCCGGTTCGACTCAGCTGTGTCCATGCGGTCCAGGACCGTGGTCAGAGTCCGCTGGATCGCGCGCACGTCCTCCCGGATCTCGTCCATGTCGTCCCGTATGTGGGTCCCGTGGGAGTTCGTCGTGGCCTCCACCGCTCGGGTGGCCGCCTCCTTCGCCCCCTCAGCCCGGTCCCCCACGCGGATGACCTGATCGTGGAGGGCGTCGATCCGGGACTGGATCCACGACCGGGACCAGCGCAGCACCAGGTTCCCGAGCGACAGCAGACCCACGACCAGGGCCACCAGCCCAGCCACCACCTCGCGGGAGGTGAAGACCTCCACGAGGGGCGGCTGGGCGTGAACAGGCACAGCCTGCAGGAGCTCCACGTCAGTCGGCCTCGTGGCGCGGCTGGTAGGTCTCCCGGGTCTCACCTCCGGGGGTGACGATCCCCGCCCAGTTCAGGAGCGAGACGCCCCCGATCCGGACACGGGACAGGACCTGGTAGGCGACCCATGCGAAGCCCAGGAACTTCGCGACCTGGGCGGCCAGGACCTCAGCCTGCATGGGGTAGGCGGACAGGGCCCACGCGCCCGCGGTCAGGACCACGGCGGCCCCGGTTACGAGAGCCACGCGGCGGGCGGGAGTCCACCAGGGGCGGTCCAGGGCGGCCTGCACCAGGGGCCACAGGACGCCCAGGACGACGGTGGTGACGAAGGGGTCTGAGACCAATGACTTCATCCGTTTTCCTTTCTGTTGCCGGTCACCATAGGCGACCGGAGTTTGTGCGGGAGTTGTTCAGGGCGCGCTGCAGCGCCTTGATCGTGGCGGGGCCGGGCTCCCCGTCGACCCAGTCCGCGAAGTCCCAGCCAGCCGGCAGGTACTCCTTGTGCCAGGCGATAATCAGGTACTGGAGCGTCCTCCACGTGTCCGGTCCGAGGACGCCGTCCTCATCCAGGCGTGGGGAGTCGTTCAGCGCCTCCTGCGTGTCGGTCGGGACCGCGGCGTTCAGGAACCGCTGGAGCCGCTCGATTGCGGGGGAGCCGTCCTCGTCCAGGACGCCGTCGATCGTGGTCCCCATGACCTGCTGCAGGCGGGCAATAGTGGCTGGACCTAGGTCGCCGTTGCAGACAAGCTCACCCTGGCCGTCACTCACGTTCCACCTACCGGTGTAGGGGCTCGGTTGCGCCGCGGCGGCGGCGGCGGCCGGAGCTGAGGTAGTAACCCGGCCGCCGTGGGCCATCTGGTCCCACGTGCTGCGGTCGCGCAGCCGGTTCAGGTCCAGGGTGCCAGAGTAGCCGGGCAACCTACCGTCTTCTGTATACTGGTGGATCAACGCGCCGCCGCCCCAGTAGGGAACGTTAGGGACGGACGGGTCGCTGTACGCTTGCCCGTAGTCGCTGTAGTCCGGGCCACCGGCCACCCACAGCGGATACCTTGCGGCGACGGCCGACCAGTCGTAGGAGTTCAGAACGTTCTGGTAGGTGTAGAAGCCCGGCGTGGAGCCGGTCTCGGCGGCCACCTGGTTCAGGAACGTCAGAGCGGGACCGGGGCCGAGCCCAACGGCGTCGGCCTCCCAGTCCAGCCAGAACGTAGCGCGACCGGCGTACGACTTCGCCCGGTCCAGGAAGTATCGGGCCTGTTCTCCCGCGTCCTCGTCGTTGGCGAAGTGGTAGAAGCCGAGCCGTTTGCCCGCGGCCAGCGTGGCCTCCGCCTGGGCCCGCCAGTACGGGTTCTCATAACCGGTTCCCTCAGTGATCTTGACGATCACGAAGTCGGCCCAGATTGCCCGGATGTTCAGGCCGCCCTGGTGGGAGGAGATGTCGATACCGTGTGCGTGCTTGGGCTCCGAGCCCGTGACCACGGGGGCCGGGACCGTGGTAGTTGCCCTACCCTTTGCGAACTCCGGCCACTGCTGGAAGAATTTTGCCTCGTTGAACCGGTGACACGAGGTCCAGGCACCGCGCAACGTGTGCGGGTGCTCGCTGTACCGGGCGGTGCGGGTCTCCTGACCAGTCTGGTCACCACGCTCACCGTAGATGTCGCCGGTCTCGGCAATCCACGCCTCCGACTCAAGCGGGTCGTAGCCGTCTTCGTCAATGACGATGACATGGCCGACGCCCCCCTCATTGCCGGCAGACAGGACGATATCGCCGACCTTGAAGCCGCCGTCCGGGGTCAGGTTCTCATCGGCCCAGGGGACCTCGTCGAAGCCCCGGGCCTCCATACCGGCCCGGAGGTTCCCCGTCCAGAAATCATTGATTTCGAGCAACGCCTGGTGTCCCCACGGCACACCATAGGTGTCGTGTAGACCGTAGGAGATTGATCCGGCGACCAGGCTCGAACAGTCCGCGTTCTGCGGGGAGTTGCAATGCCCTGCCCAGTCCGCGTTCGCGTACCAACTGCGCCGGTCTTCACCCTGGCTGTAGCCAACGGGCTCTACGTCGCAGATTTGGCGGGCAATCCGTGCGGTGACTGCCCCGACGCTCACAGGACACCTCCGTTCTGCTGCTCCCAACCGGCGGCGAAGTTGATTGGCCCGGCCTTGAACGGGTTGAGCCAGGCGCGGGCGACGTTCTTGTAGGTCTTGCCATCGACGTTCAGGAGCTCGCCGGGGCCGACCATCGCGTCACGCTGGAGACCCTTGATATCCTTCGCCTCGGTCGGTGCGTACTCGACGTATGCGTCGATCCGCTTGTCGACTTCCGCCTTGCAGTCGCGCAGGAAAGCACGCTTGTCCTGCTCGGCATTGACGATAGACGCGAGCTTATTGAACTCGGCGTCGTCCATCATCTTGATATCGTGCTCATCAAATCTTGGCATCAAGCCATTCCTTTCGGTGTTGAAGTTGCGATGAGACCAGAATAGCGCTTGTCGTCGGTGAAACTGAAAGTTCCGCCGACTCCTTGTCCCCCGACGAATCCGCCCCTGATCCGGGGGGCTTGACCGGCAGGGACGATCGCCATTACGTTCGCAGTGATGGTGGTTCCGAAGGTCTGGACCGGGAAACGTGCGTAGGCGTACCGGTCCATGATCGCCGCATATATGTCAATGACTCCGTTGCGGACGATCCCGAAGCATGTCCACGAGACCTGGACAAGCCGGTCGTATGGGCGGACACCGAGATCAATAGTGGCTACGTCAGTAGTCTGGTTGCTGTTGAGGTGCCATGTGTACGAGGCGCCGATACCTGCCTCGGCGGCCTGTACCTCATTCACTGGGGTTATGACCCAACGGCCGCCATTCTTACTACCATCCGCCCGGTAGAGGACGCCTGAGACGTCCAGGTAGGCGGGGTGCACGGCCGTCGGCGGGTGGCCTGCGGCCTCGGCGCGGCTGAGAATCTCCCGTCCCTGAGCCACGGACTGGGCCGGGAAGATCACCCCGGCGACGTCGAAAGCCTTCGACCATGCAGACAGTAGGTCGTCCCCTGCCTCGGGGATTGGGATCCCCTTCCAGTGATTGGTGGGCATTCTGGTTCTCCTTACTTGCTGTAGTCGACGGCGATCTGGATGTTCGTGTCCCAGTACCCGTACGATGCGTTTCCCTGGGTCTCGAACGTGATTCCCCGGTAGATGCCATTCTGGAAATTAGACCAGAGACTACTCGGGATGGGCACCCACCTACCTTCTCCGCGCCCCCAGCCTCCGGTCTCGAGCCAACGCCCGTTCGACCCGAATTGGCCCGGGGCGGACTGCCACCCATGGGCACCGATGCTGGCGACACCCGTCTGTCCATACCAGTGCTTGGCGTAGACGTAGAGCGACATGTTGTTAATGGTCGCGCCCCGCAGGGTGGAGGTCATGTCTGGGAAACCAACTACAGAGTTGTAGGTCCAGTTGCCGTACCGACCTTGAGGGAGAGATCCAGACCAAGACGTGTCCGGTGAACCATTCGAGTACGCTCGCCACCAGTTCGCGACGAACACGGATCGGTGGTTCTGCCGTGGCGCGGGCTGGTTCTTTCCGTTGGCAGCCACGGAGTCGGGGAATCTCAGCGTCGCCTTAGGCGCTATGCCGATGTCGGTAAGCCACACGTGTGGTGGTTGTGTCCCGTAATCCAGTGTCACACCACCGGCAATGTAGGCGTGCGCTAGCGAGATCGTGAGCTTGTATGTGCCCGATGTGTTGGGGGACCACGGTGGGAAGTGTGCACGGTCAGTCTGGACCTGGTTTACGAACGACCCGGGTACGCGGCTCGCCCAACTCGCGGTGTCCTTCGCACCATTCCCCACGGGGCGTATCGACACACGAGGCTCACACATGGCCTTAGCCTGGTTTGGTAGCCACGACCAGATCATCTCGCAGTGATACAGGCGGCCTGCCTCAAGATCGACCGTGAGGGTCGCGATCTCGTCGTCCCCGCGTACTTGGTGTCGGCTCTGTCCCGGCCAGGCCCAAGCTGTACCCCAAGCCACAATACCGCGCGGGATCACGTCCAATACCGATGCCAGGTCGCGGCCCTTCCAAGTGATCTTGTCGACTACGGAGAGGGACTGCGCGGTCATGAGGCCGTCGCCGGTGATGGTGGCCTTAGCAAGGCCATCCGTGCCCGTGATCGACAGGAAGTCTTTCCCGCTAGTGCCGAGGGTGACGACCTCGGTGGGTTGATTACCCACGGCCTTCACCACATGCAAACCCGTGTGATCCATGATCGCCGCGTCCCCGGAGGGGTCACCGGCGACGATCCGCGTGGAGAGCCGGATGGTGTCCGCCAACAACTCGCCCGTGATCTTCGCATTTCCAGCCTGGAGCATCTGCGTCGTCACCTTGGCGAAGGTCGCGACCTTGGCCCACAACTCGTCGCTGGCGGTGATCTTAGGGGCGGTGACCGCCCCGTCACCCAGCTGGACGTTCCCAACACTACCGGGGACCAACACCTTCCCGGCCACCAGCAGATAGTCCTGCCATGCTTTGGCGGCGGCTGACCACACTTTGACGCCGGTAGCCTGCTTGTCTGCATTGGTTGCGACCCACAGGTCCCCGTCGGCAGGGTCTGCAGGGGTAGTCTGGGCGACGGTCACGCGGCCAATGGCTCTCTTCAAGGCGTTCGCGGCTGCTTCGCCGGAGGTAGTCGCGGCATCCTTCGCGGCTTTGACCTCCTCAGACAACTGTTTCTGCGCTGCGTCGATTTCCTTGCGGGCGGCGTCGAGCTCGGCCTTCGTGCCGGCCGCCTCAAGGGCGATCTTCCCCGTCACGCCCGTAGCGCGCGGCTGACCACCCTCGGGGAGCGAGGTAGGGCTGACCACCTGGTAGACACGGCCATCCCCCGACTGCAGGCACGTGCACTCCGCCCCGACAGCGGTCACGCCACTATCAGCCGGTGCCACCACCTCACTGGCCGGGTCATCCGCTGGGAGCTCGACACGCACCAGGCCACCGTCCAGGACTTCCAGGACACGGCCGGTGGACCAAGTCCCCGCCTGCGAGCCACTGCCGTAGGAGGCTTGCTGGTTAGCAACTGCAGTCCTGGGAGAGGGCTTACGGTCAATCCATGGGATCGGTCTTACCATGCCAGTTCCTCCACGTCCACGCGCATCAGCCCATCCGGCTTATCCACCGGCAGGCTGTAGGCTACGATCTTACCCACAACGGTCTCATTTGCGTCCGTATACACCGCGATCACGTCACCGACCTCGAGCCGCGGATCCGGGACGATCTCTAGCGACCGCTTCGACGCCGCCAGCAAGGCGTTCGCCATGTTCGTATGGGCCGCCTTGTGGACGGCCCCCGCGGAGGACGCGGCGTTGAACTCCTTACGCTCGGTCACCCAGCCGTAGGTGCTGGGCTCGTAAGGCCCGGAGGAGGCGATTGCAGTCCCGGTCCACTTCACGGCGGGCTTCTTGTCGTCCGACTGCTGTGGTGAGCCTACTACGATCCATCGGTTCGGGCGACGCTCCACCGACTTGCGGGGTGATTCAACCAGCATGTCCCGACCGGTGTACCGGGCGACCGGCTCACCAGCGTCCGTCTGCTTCCACAAGTGCAAGCATCCGTCGGCCTTGACCGACCAGTTCAGCCCCCGGGCCACGCACAGGTCTCGGATTGCTTCGGATCGACTGTGACCCCACTGGGCGGAGGGGCTGACCGGCGAGTTCGGGGTACCTGGATCCAGGACCACCGGGAGCGTCCCGGCGAGACGCTGCGCCTCAGACAGGACAGTGGCTCCGCCACGCGGCGACGACGGCCAGGGCATCGGGTCCTGTTCGAGGAGCTGCATCAGGTCCAGCGCCTCAACCTTAACCTTCCCGGAGGTGTCCTCCTCCCAGGACTGGTGTTGCCACCACCCCAGATCGACCGAATCGACCCCGTTAGGAGTTTCGAACATCATGAGAACGTGACTGCGCTGACCGTAGTTGTTCAGGGCGGCCACCGGTGAGTCGGGTACCCAACCGGACGGACAGGTGTACGTCAGTTTGCCGGGTACGACGCGGTCGGACGCCCAGTCGATCTGCACGTCCTCGCACGGTATATCCAGGGCGACCACCACACCGCCCAGGTGGATGTCGATCCGGGCTCCGACGGCGACGGCCCCCTTGAGCGCCTCGGTGCTGGGGCCGGGCCTCATGGCATCCCCTGTACGCGGCGGGCGACCTCGAGTGCGGACCACGCTTGCCAGCCCGGCTCGTCCGGGTGGCTCTCGCCGTAGTCGGACCACTCGCCCCAGGTGGTGACCGGGACGGCCCCGAGGCCGGTCCGGTTGTCCTGGGGCTCGAACTCGGTCCACTTCACGGTGAACTGCAGGTACTGGTCCCACAGGCGCTTGCGTGCGACGCTGTTCACCACGACCGTCCGGGGCGGTACGCCGTCCGTGGGGGCGGTGGGGACCAGCGTGATCGGGTTGTGAGACTGCAGTAGCCACCACATGTACGCCTCGTAGGAGGGCGGACATACGATGACGCCCTCGCCGGTCACGGGCTCGTCCCTCAGCGCCCACCGGGTCACGCCACCCACACGGGCCACACGGGCTGACCAGTCTAGTGGGTCGCTGTTGTGTACGTACACCAGCCCGGGGATCGATCGGCCGTCTCGGCTAGCGACGTGTACGCCGTACCAGTCCCCCACGGGGCGGGTGAGCTCGGCGCTCTCCGCGCCCACCTGGTATGTAATCGGGACACCGGGGGCTGCCAGGGCGTCAGCCACGAGATGCCGACCCTCGCCGAGTATGGTCAGGAGGCGGTCCCCGGCCATGAGGCGGCCGGGTCCGTCCACAAGCAGGGACGGCAGTCCGGAGACTTCACCGATCCAAGCCTTTATAGCCACCGCGCCCCCATCAGTCGTCGCTGGAGGCGGCGATCACTACGCGCTCAGCCTCCACGCGCATCCTACCGACAAGTTTACCGTCCACGTCCACGACTGTCAACTCGGACGGGGTGTTCTGGCGCGCCAGGAGCGCGTCAATCTTATCCCACTGGTTGCCGGTGAACACCGGCTCGGGCTTACCCGTCGCGTTCAGGACCGGCGTGATACCAGGCTGCAGGAAGCCGCCGTTATCGAACTTGTAGAGACCGGTTGTCGGAGATCCCCAGATGGGGACCTCGCGGACCGGGACACCAAAGGTGGGGGCCTCCACCATCCGGCCCCCGCCGGAGGCGATAGCAATATGGTGGGCGGGGGCGCCCCAGAACAGGAGCGTCCCGGGTGTGTTATAGGACCCGCCGGGAGTGGAGCCCGCCTGGTAGCCTGCGGCCGTCAGTCGTGGGATCTTGCTTCCCATCTGGTGAGCCGCCCAGTACACCAGACCAGAACAGTCTACGCCGGGCGGGATGGAGGATCCGCCCCACACGTAGGTAGCGCCGATTGCCATCCGGGCCGCGTTCACGATGTCACTCGCGGCCATGGTGGCCGTCTTACCCTTGAGCCACTCGCCAAAACTGTCCACCCACTTGCCGGGGATTGCCCCGGCCATGTCGTGGAAGAATGCCGAGCCAGGGAGGGCCTTCATAGCGAGGTTCATCGGGACCCGCATCAGGTTCTCGACCGCCCCAAGCGGGTCGGAGATGATTGAAGAGACCGCGTCCGCCGCGCTGGAGATCCAGCTGGTGGCCGAGTCCCAGCCCGACTTCGCGGCGCCCTTGACCTTGTCCCAGATACCACCATCCGCGAATGCCGCGAACTTCGCACCCCGGTCCCCGCCGGGGATTGAACGGCCGGAGCCGCGGGAAGCGGCGTCATTCATTCGTTCGATAGCCGACGGGCCACCGACGGCACGTACCCACTCGGGCCGCATGATCGCCTCGCCACCAGACAGGGCCAGCGCCCCACCGCCGTCGGGGCTGTAGAAGTGGAAGACGTCGCGCCCGGGTGTGTAGCCAGGCAGGACACCACCGGACGCGTACCCGGGGATCCCGGAGACGGATGGAAGCCGCAGACCTAGCCCGAGCTTGTCCGCGATAGAATCGGCCGTCTTCTTGATCCCGTCCCGGTAGACGGTGTTGATAATGAAATTGATCGGCTTGGCGGCGACCGACTTGACCCCATCCCACACGGTCTGGATACCGGACTTCATGGTCTCGAAGGCCTTTTTGATGTTCGTGGTGACCGTGTCGAAGATCGGTTTGACGGTGTTCTGGAACCAGGTGACGACCGTGTTGATCGTGGCCTTGATACCATCCCAAATGGTCTTCAACCCGTTCCACAGCGTGTCCGCACTGGACTTGATCCCGTTCCACACCGTGGAGATGACGGGTTGCACGTAGGTCTGGAACCAACTGACGACCGTGAGTACGGCTGATTTGATTCCGTTCCAAGCCCGGTTGATCCCGTCCCACAGGAGCTGGGCCCCAGCCTTGATCCCGTCCCAGACTAGCGACAGGACGGGCTGTACATAGGTCTGGAACCAGGACACGACCGTGAACACGGCCGTCTTAATCCCCGACCACACCCACTGCATCGCGGCCCACAGCAACTGTGCGCCGACTTGGATCCCCGACCATACAAGGGACAGGACGGGTTGCACGTACGTCTGGAACCATCCGACCACGACGGCTGCAGCCGCCTTGATCCCGTCCCAGACCCAGACAATCCCGGCCCATAGGGCCTGAGCTCCGATCTTAATCCCGTCCCACACGGCGGATAATACTGGAGCCACGTAGGTAATGATCCAATCGATCACGGTGGAGATCGCGACCTTCCACGCCTGGAAGTACAACGCGATGGCCGTAGCCAGGACCCACACACCAACCTTGATCCCGGTCCAGACTCCGGACAGGACCGGACCGACCCAGGAGGAGATCCAGCCAACCACACCACTGATCGCGGTCTTGATCCCGTTCCATACGGTGGAGACCGCGGTGCTCAGTACCGACCAGACCGTGCTCAGGACGGAGACCGCGCCGGAGATCACTGGCACGACATAGGACGTGAAAAATCCGCTGACCGCCCCCCAGACCGTGTTCCACGTGGAACCGAGCGCGTTGATCGTGGTGTCCCAGTAGGGCGCAATCCAGTCCAGGAACTTCTTGAACTCGGCGGTGATCGACGCCCACGCCTTCTTGCCCGTCTCGGTCTGCGTGAAGAACCAGGCCAGACCGGCAGTCACCGCGGCGATCGCAGTGACGACCAGGAAGATCGGGTTCGCGTTCATCACGACGTTGAACGCCGCCTGCGCTCCTTTAGCCAGGTCGACGGCCCGCTTCATGGAGTTCAGACCAGCCACGAACTGCAGCAGACTGCCGGCAGACTGGATCGCCGCCATCGCCTTGGTCGCCGTGTTCAGGGCGTAGAACGAGGCCACGACCGTGCCGATCGTGACTCCTAGGGTCGACAGCACGCCCTTGTTGTCGATCACCCAGCCGGAGAACTTCAAGGCCGCGTCCACGGCCTTACTGACCGCGTCCCTCAGTCCCTCGAAGAAACCTATGAGCGCCGAGTCCGGCTTGATCCCCAGAATCGGCTTGTTCGTATCCCCCGTGAAGACCAGGGACGCCAGCCCCTGGACCGACGGGATTAGCGTGTTGTTTATCCACTCACCCGCGGCCATCGCCCCGTCCCGGATCCGGAACAGGAAATCGACCAGGCCGCTGTCCTCCTCAAGTCCGAACAACTTGTCCGGTCCCTGGTAGTCCCCGGAGAACAGGATCGACGCGACGCCCTGCAGGCCGGGCATGAGCGTGCCGGTGATCCAGTCACCAGCGGCCCGGGCGGACTCGCCGATCTTGAACAGGAAGTCGACGACCCCGCTGTCCTCCTCGAGTCCGAACAGTTTGCTGGACCCGTCGAACTGGCCCTTCGCCAGGATATCCCAGACCGCGCCGATCCCCGGGATCAGTTTGTCGTTAATCCAGCCGAAGGCCGTCTCTGAGCCGGTCGCGATCTGGCTCATGAACCCGGTGAGCGCGGGCTTGATCTGGTCCAGGACGCTCATGCCGCCCGAGACCAGAGCCGCCTCGAGGTTCCCCCACGCGCCCTCGATCGTCTGGGTCGACGTGGCCGCCTCCTTGGCGACGTCCGTCATGCCCAGCTGCATGATCGCCTGGTTGAACTCCTCGGCGGTGATCTCGCCCTTCTGCATGGCGTCACGGAAGTTCCCCGTGTACGCACCGTTCTTGAGCATCTGCTCCTGCAGCGGGCCGGAAGCACCGGCGATCGCGTCGGACAACTGGTTCCAGTTCTCCGTCGTCAGTTTTCCCTGACCGGCGGTCTGAGTCAGAACCATGCCGACGGACTTGAAAGTCTCGGCGTTTCCACCAGCGACCGCGTTCAGGTTGCCCGCGGCCTCGGCCAGTTTGTCGTAGTTCGCGACGTTGTTGGACGCGAGCTGGGCCGTTATGTTCTGTATGTCGCCAAGGCCGTAGACAGTCTTGTCCGCGTAGTCCTTCACGGACGCGCTCAGCTGCTTGACTTCCTCGGACGACTTGCCCGCGAACTTGAGCGTGTTCGCGAACTTGTTCGTCGCGTCACTGGCGTCGATTGCCTGCTTCGCTATGTCGCCGAACAGCAGACCTGTGCCGATCGTGGCCGCCGTGGTCAGCGTGGTGGCCGCGATCTTCCCGACCTGCTTGAACGCCCCGCCCAGGCCACCGACGATCCGGTTCTCGGCGGGGCGCGTGTCCACGCCGCCCATGGCCTCGCGGATCTGCGACTGCAGTTTGTTCGTGGAGATCGCGACCTGGATCCACGCAGTTCCGAGATCGTAACCAGCCATGGGCGGCTCCTTCGTCAGTTATACGGACAGACCGAGTTCGGGGTGACGAGCCAGCCAGTTACGGGCCTTCGCCTTCTCCCTCTCGGCCTTCTCCCGGATCCGGTCCTGCCAGCCGGGCTCCGGCGGCTCGGGCGGACTCGGGAAGTCTCTTCGTTTTGCCCCCGGGATCGTGGAGACGATACGGGACTCGACCCGCCACAACCCGTACAGGATCGCGGCGGTCTCGTCGGACCAGGCGGCAGAGCCACCAGCCGCGCGCCCCAGGCAACTGCCGGCAGGCAGTCCCCGTAGCAGCACGGCGATCCGACGGAAGCTGAGGCGGCCCCGCCACAGGTCTGACAGGTCGACCCCGTAGACCCGCTGCAGGTCCGCCTCAGCCTCATCCCAGTAACGATTCAGGACTCCCGGGAGCCCGATGATTCCGGGGACTGGGCGGCCTCCGCACACTTCTCCATGATCTCACGCATGGCGGCCAGCGGGGCGTGTCCGTCGTTGGCGCGCTTGAGGGCGGCCATGACGTGCGCCCAGCGGTTACCGCACAGGCGGCGGACGATCCGCAGCGAGGCCTTGATCCGCTCCTCCTCAGTCTCCGTGTCGTCGTCCGAGATCATGGCGTCGGCCAGCAGGTCCAGCTCCTGGTAGAGCGTCGGATCCAGGTCGATCACCTCGCCCCACAGGTCGACTTTCACGGGACGGATCTCGCCGCGGTCCTCGGCGCTCTGCGCCTCCCGGCGGGCTTTCTCCGCCGGGCTGATTTTCTTGGTTGCCGTCATGGGCTCCTCCTTGCCAGTTGTGCCAGTTGCGCCAGTTTGTGGGGGTCTCACCCGGGACCGGGGGACTGGCAACCGCCCGGCCCCGGGGAGTCTATCAGGCCGGGATCATGGCCGGGTGGTTCGTCAGGATCGTGAACCCGCCGATGACCTCAAGCGTGAACTTGAACACAGTCAGCTCGCCGACCTTCATGGCGATTCCCTCGCGCTCACCCAGAGTCAGCCGGGGGAACAGGATCCGCCACTGGGTCGTGGAGTTCGCCGTGTCAAAGCCGTCCACCAGGCCGGTGAAGTCGCGGGCTGCACGGGCCGACGGGGCGACGACCTTCGCGTAGTCCGGCTTGCCGCCCTGGCCCTGGATCTTCTCCACCGTGGCGTCGAAGTTCCAGCCCAGAGTCTTCGCCTTCGCCTCAAGCAGCGAGACCTCGAGCTGAGTCGTGGAGTCGCTCATGTAGAGGCGAACGGTTCCGTGGCCCTGGTGGCCCTTGATCTTGTCGGACGAGTCGTTCAGGTTGATCGACAGGCCGTCCTCGGAGATCCAGCCCATGTCCTCCATGGCCGTGGGGACGGCCGAGTCCAGAGCGGTCACCGAGTTCAGCAAGTCCTTCGTGTACTCGCTCAGGTAGATCGCGTCCGACTCACTGCCGAACATGAGCGTGTTCGCAGCGTCGATTTTTGCCATGGTTGGTCCTTTCTCACACCAATCGCGCGGTGATCTGGTAGGTGGCCGTCACTCGCTTAGCGACGGTTGAGTCGTCCACGCCCTCGGCGGGACATGTGCCAGTTACGGCGCCTACGGGGGCGTCGGTCTTGGGGAGCGTGTTCATCACGCCGTCCACGTCCAGACCGAGTTTCATAGCCCGGCCAGTCGTGGGGGCGTACGAGTCGATCGTCAGCTGGACGTGGGCGGTGGCCACATGCAGGCGGCCCGCGCCGCCCGTGGCGATCACGCGTACGAACTCCGGCGGCGTGTTCGCACCCTCGGGGCGCTTGCTCACCACCGGGCAGGGCAGGACCGCCCGCAGGCGGTTCATGACCTCGGCCTTCACGTCAGGTACCTGGGGCACGGCGTCAGTCCTTCGTCGACGGGGGCAGGGAGCCCAGGACCCGCTCGAGCGCGTGGTCCCGGAGCTTGGCCCGCGCGATCTTCGAGCCGGAGTCCGCGGACACGTAGGCGCGGGCGCGGGTGGATCCGTGTCCCTGGTGGGTGTGGAAGCCCTCGCCCACGCGGTCCCGGAGCCTGCGCGCCCCGTCGTTCACCGCGGCGTACGCCAACTGGGAGGTCAGAATCTGACGAGCCACCCGCTTGTTCGGCTTGTAGTTGACCGAGCCCATCACACGCCTCTCGCCTCTACCGCTTCGATCTTCACCTTAAGGCCCTTGGGCCAGTCGTACGGCCGCCCGATCACCGCGTACTCCACACCGTCTACCACGAGCCGGTCCGAAGCCACGACGTCCGGGTGCGAACCGCGCCAGTACAGAGCCACAGACGACACGACCTGGGCCAGGCCCGGGCTCGTAGACTCGAGGCTGTCGTCCGGCGCGAACAGCGCCCGTTCACTAATTGCCTCCTCGGTCCACGAGCCCGGAACCGGCTCGCCGTACTGGTCCACGCCGTCCGGCGCACGGCGGCGCCTGGTGACCTGTACCCAACCGAACGCCGTCACGGGATCACGCCCCCAAACAGCCAGACCAGCTCGTCGACCTGACTCATGGGGCGGGCCCCGCTCAGGAGGTCAACCTCGTGCGCGCGGGAGCGAGCGCCCCCGAGCGCCTGGATTTCTTTGGCTTTCAGGAACAGGTCCCCGTCCGGGTTCGAGTACGTGTAGTTGTCCGTGTACGGGCCGGTCGTGTGCGACTCCGCGGACAGAGTCCCACGGGGCTCCGGGTAGGCGCCCAGGTTCGAGCCACCCATGCCGGAGTCTCCCTGCATGGCCCGCTTCACGACGGCGCACGTGATCCGGCGGCGAGTCAGGTCGGTCGCCTTGTCCCACCGCGGGCACGTCGCCATGATCAGGTCCGTGACGTCGCCGATCAGGACCTCGGCCCGCCGACGCTCCTGGTCAGACAGGGGGCGCCAGCGGGCCTGCAGGTCCTCTACGGTAGCGAACGGCTCGGCCAACCGTCAGCCCTCGTGGTCCTCAGTGGACTCGGGGGCGGGCGGGTTGAAGACCGTGAACCCGGGGGAGGCCGGGGCCTCCGTGGTGATCCCGAGGCGCTCGCGCACCGGGTAGATCCGGGCGTAGGTCTCCTCGTCGATCTCCGCGCGTCCGCCGGAGAACTGGATCTCCGGGATCGCGATCTTGCGGTCCGGGTTCCCGTCGGTTGTGTAAACGGTTACCACGTGATCACTTCCTTCGGGTCTTCGGGGCGGGGTCTTCGTCCTCGGGCTCCGCGAACGGGTCCGAGTCCTCGGTCACCCCGGCTGGGGTCTCGGGGTCAAACGGAGCCCAGTCCGGGTGACCGAGAGCGAACGGGTGGTCGTCCGGTACGGTGACCACCGACCGGGAGTCCACGTGAATCAGGTCGGCCACGGCGATCACGCGACCTTAAGCAGAGCGAACCGGTCGACGAACACGTACCAGCCGTAGACGATCTCGAGGCGCAGAGCCACCTGGTTCTGGCGCTTCAGGTCGCCCTGGCCGTCCGGGTCACCGAAGCGGATCAGCTCGATCGGGAGCTGGCGCTGGACGCCCCAGCGGACGCCGCCGCGGAAGTCACCGACGATCGCGCGGATCTTCGAGTCGGTCGCGATCTCCGGCAGACCGGAGACCGTGTCGCCCTGAGCCACAGGCACGCCCATGAAGCTCGTCACGTTCGTACCGAAGCCCAGCTCGGGGTAGCGGCGGTCGCTGGTCGCGCCCGCGCCGTCCTTGCGCTTGAGCTGAGACAGAGCCCAGGAGAACTTCGGGTCGAAGGCCGCGCCGGACACGCCCCAGGACTCGGGCTGGTTCACCAGCAGGCCCACGGCGGAAGCGAAGTCGTCGTCCGGGTCAGCCCCGGCCTGAGCCAGAGTCACGGACTTCGTGGTCTTCGCCACGTAGTTGTCCCAGGAGCTGATCTCCGCGCCCGTCAGCGGGTTCACGCGGTGGATCATACCCAGGTCCAGGGCGCGAGACAGCGCCACGGAGCCCTCGGAGGCCAGCGAGTTGACGATCTCGAGCTGGTAATCCTCGTCGGTCCAGATCGCCTCCTCGGAGAACCGCATCGTCACCTGGGCCTTGTGGGGGACCGCGGTGACCGAGCTGAAGCCGCCCTTAGTCGGAGACTTCTGCGCGCCCTCCTCGACGAACTCGGCCTTCGGGAAGTCGTTGAAGACCAGGTAGTCCTTCTTGCCGAAGCGCATGGGCTCGCGGTTCGACAGGCGCGCGATCACCGACTCGGTGCGCGTGCGCTTGATCATCCCGTCCGCGATCTCGCGCGGCATGAGGACCTGTGCGTCAGTCGACGTAAAAATCGTCGCCATGTGTTAAACCTTCCGTGTTGGTTCAGGAACCGCCGAACAGCGCCTGCAGGAACTGCCGAGCGGCGTCGGGACTGGAATCGGGCTGGTCACCCGCCTGCGGAACAACCGGACCACGAGGCGCGGACTTCCACGCCTGAGCGATCAGCTCACCGTGCGCCTGCAGGTCCTCGAGGGACTCACCGCGCAGCAGGTCAGCCGGCACGTGGGTGGCCGCGGAGACCTGCTTCTTCCAGTCAGCGATCTGCGCAGCCTTCTCGGCCGCCACAGCCTTGCTCTTGTACTCCGCCAGTTCGGCCACCGCCTTCGCGTGCTCCGACTGGAGCGCGTCGAACTTGTCGGCCGCCGCCTTGTTCGACTTGGCTCGGTTCTCCCACTGCCGGGCGTAGGACTTGTACCGGGCGGCCTCAGCCTCCCAGTCGGTCTCCGGCTCCGACGCCTGGGTCGACTCAGTCGGCTCGGGCGGGGCGGTGGGCTCCGTGCTGTCAGTCGCGGAGTCTGGTGCGTCCGGTGCGGACGCGTCTCCCGGGTTGTTCATGATTTAGTTGTTCTCCTGTCCGTGCGGAAGGTCCGGACCGACTGTGACAGTCCTCCGGTGGTTTCAATCATACCAGCAAGTCTTTCATCGCGCCACTGGTCCACCCGTCCGACACGCCGTCCGTGTAGTCGTGCGGGAACAGACGGCGCATGGTCGCCAGCAGCATACGCGGGTCGTTCGGGTTACCGCCCAGGTCCTGCGTCAGTTTCCGGGACTCGTCGTACCGGCGCTTGAGCTCCGCCGGGTCATAGCCGTCCACCGCCGCCTGCCGCCCCTTCCACGCCGGGACCACCTGGCAGCGGCAGTGATCGTGGAACTTGTTCTGCGTGGCTCCCCGGCCACGGTGCTGGGCCTCGAACTCGGTCGTGTACGTGAAGCCCCGGGACGCCAGCATGGCGCAGAACGCACACGTGCTGGTCCCCGACGGGACACGCGCCCAGCCACTAGACCGCGGGTCACGCACCGAGTTATGTGCCACCACCGACTGGGCCGCAGTCTGTACGTGCCGGTCCACCGCCCCACGCAGGATCGACAGCGCCCGCGCCGGGTTCTCCTCGAACAGCGAGCCCGACGCGTAACGCACGTTCTGGCGAACCTGCTCCGGGGTTACCGCCTCAGTCGTCGTCGCGTAGAAGTGCTTGCCCAGCTCGTCCATACGGACCCGCTCGTACCACTCCGCCGCGGCCACCCCCGCCGTGTCACCGTAGACAGCCACCAAGCGGGGGAGGAACTCCACCAGGGCCTCACGGCAAGCGACCGGGTTGCCCCAGTCCAGGCTGTTGAAGAAAATCGTCAAGTCGTTGACCGCCAGCGCGCTAGTGCGCGTGACCACCCCACGGATCTGGTTGATCTCAGCCCTAGTCACCACCGGCGGTCACCCCCACAGCGGGAGCACCCACGGACGGGGTCTGTCCGCCCACGGGAGCGCCTTGCGCGTCCTCGCCGGTACGAACCCCCGCCATGATCGTCTCGAGGACGGACGGGGCCCGACGGCGCTCATGCTGCGCCTCCATCTCCTCGATCTCCGGCTGGGTGAAGCCCGCCTTACGTAGAGCCACAGTCGTGTCAGCCACCTGCGGCAGCGCCTGGACAATCTTGGTGATGTAATCGGACGCCGCAGCCGGGGACACGTACCGAGCCGGAGTCCAACGCACCTGCAGGTCCCACGACTCCTGTGGTGGCTCACTCAGACCGTCACGTAGCATGACTGCGTTCTGGGCCACGCGGCGCAGAGCCGGGGCGAACACGCGCCACTGGAACTCCGCCTCGTCGCTCAGCGCGTACTCCGCCGCCTGCATGGCCTCGGCGCTCGCCGGGTTATCCGCGAACAGGCCGACCATGGACTGCGGCATGTTCGTCGCCGCGCACAGGTTCTGCGCCAGCTGTCGATACATCTCCCAGTGAGGCGACATGGACGACTGCGGGAACTGGCCCACGGACGGCGCGTCGCCGTTCTCGTTCACCGTCAGGACCTGCAGGCGGCCCATGACCGCGCTCCACCGGTCCATGTCGTCGAAAGCCTCCGGGTCCACGCCCAGGGCGTAGCGCTGCGGGGACGCGAAAAACTCCGCGCTGGTCTCCGCACGCACCATGGTCCGGATCGCCGCGTCAGTCAGGTATCGGACCTCCCGGCTGATCCGCGAGCGCCCCAGCGGGCGACTCAGCTGCGGGTCGTAGACCAGCGGCTCCACCAGGACCCGACCGGTCGGGTTGCCCAGGGACCGGGCCACCCAACTGCCGGCAGCGCCCCGCTCGAGCGCGATCACGTCGTCCGGTAGGTACAGGACCGCCGCGCTGGGCGCGTCCTTGGCCACGTCCGTGATCGTCAGCGCCGCGGAGATCTGTCGACGACGCCGGTCCCACAGGGCCGCAGACCACAGGGCGTCGCGCGCCTGCAGAACCACCTCGGGGTCCCCGGCTGACGGATCGCCCAGCGTACAGGTGATGAACGAACAACAGTGCTTATAAGCACTGGTTATGCCCTGGCTCAGTTCCAGATCGAACGAGTTATGAGCCAACAGCGAGGACAGGTCGAACGGGTCCGTGTCGCCGTCCAGACTGAACCCCTCGAACACGTGCTTGCGCGCCAGCGACTGGACTGCCTTGAACGGCCACGCCAGCGCCGCGCGGACCCGCGTCATCTGCGGCGGGACCGAGATCCCCAGGTCCTGCAGCGACCGGTGCCCGTCGTAGTACACGTCCAACAGCGCGTTACGGGCCCGCCGGGACGACCACAACCGCCACAGCTTGTCCAGAACCGCCTGCCGACCGGAATCCAGGCCAGCCACCTGCGGGACCCCCGGGTCCGACTGGACGATCGGATCCGAGCCGTCCAGTCCCTGCGTGTCCAGGATCACAGAATCCTCACCCCTCGGTTACCGGCGCCCCGCGGGCGTCGCCTAGTCGTACGCGCCGTCCAGTTCGCGGCGCTGATCGCCTCGATCGGGAGCTCGTCACCCTCCGGCGAAGTCGCCTCCCAACCGAACGCCCCGTCCCTACGGCGCTTCTGTCTGTCGCACGAGCCCACCGACGCGTCCAAGGCGTCGCCCTCCTGGCCCGCCGGGTGAGTCGTCTGGCCACTAGCCACCGACTGGACCAGCATAGCACACGAGTCCAGGTACTCGCCCGTGCTCATCACGTGGATCATACGAGGCGGGAGCTTCCGTGCAAGCAGCGCGTCCTTAAGCGGAGCCGAGCCCGCCCCACCCAACAGACTCACCTGCGCCGTAGTCGACCGGCGCTCAGCCAACCAGTCCGCCAGCCGCTCCACGCCCTGCTCGAGCGGACCAGACCACGCACCGATCAGATTCACGTGAACCCGCTGGCCGTCACGCATCGCTCCGGCCACCGCCTGCCGCATGCCGTCCTGGCTGAAAACCACGGCGAACGACTTGACCCCGTCCGCCGGGGGATCCGCCACACACGACCTCCACGCCTCCGCGCTGATCGCCCGAGTCCGACCACGCTTAAGCGGCCACACACCCAGGCGCTCGCGGGCGAAGCCATCCGGGCTGAACCGCTTGCGCTCACCCTCCACCACGATCATCTGCAGGCGGCCCGCCGCAAGCGCCGGGTTGTTCGCCCGCCACAGCTCGCGGTCGTCCAGATCCAACAGACCCGGGTTCCCGTCCGGCGACCACTCGTCCCAACAGGTCCGCCCCGGGTTGTCACCCAGGGCGTCGTCACGGACACGCGTGAAGACCTCGCCGTCAGCCTGCGGGCCCGGCGGGGTCCCCGTGAACAGCCACTGCGGGTTACGCAGCGGAGCCGCCGACGTCGTCGGCATCAGCGCCTCCAACGCGTCGTCGTTCATCTCCTGCGCCTCGTCCATAACCAGCGTGTCGACCGTGAAGCCACGCGCCGAGTTCTTCGACCGGGCCACGATCTCAATCGACCCGCCGTTAGACAGCAGGACCGCCTCCTGGCCGTTCACCGACCGGATCGTCTTCACCAGGGCGTTCAGCTCCGGGAACTGCGCAGCCGGGTCGTTCGCCTTCTCACCGAAGAAAAACTTCAAGCGACGAAAGTGCTTCTGAGCCGTCTTCACCTCATGAGCCGTGTGGAGGATCCGCTCCCCCAGAGCCACCGCCCCGAAGACTTCGCGGACCTCGAGGCACACATTCTTCCCGTTCTGACGCGGGACCGACAGGCCACACGTCAGGTGGGCCCAGCGGCCGTGCTCATCCAGAGCCAGCCACGCGTCCAGGACCTCCGCCTGCCACGGATCGGGCACCAGGCCGTGCTTGGTGATGAACTCGCACGCCAGGTCCCCCATGGTCCGGTCGATCGCAGTCGACCGGACGGTCTTAGGCGCGCTGGCGGGCACGCACGGCCTCCTGGAAGTCGACCAGGCCGCTTGCCGGGTCCTTGGCCTCCGCAGCCTGCTTCACCTCGGTCTTCGAGGGCCGCTGGGCCGTGGGGATCCCCAGGGCCTGGCTGATCGAATTAGTCAGCTTGTGGGCCTCGCCGATCAGCGGGCCACGCCGGTACTTGGGGGTCCCGGCCATGGACTGGAGCGACAGGTTGTACAGGCGCACGAGCTCGGCGATGTGGTCCCAGTCACGGGCGTCCTCGGGCACCGGGGCTAGCAACTCGGAGTCGTCGTGGATCTCGGTAGCCATAAGAGCCCCTTATGAATTGGTCGCCAGTTAGTATGCGCAGTTATGAACTTTATCACACCGGGGGAGGTACTGCACTATGCCTCCGGGGGTGCTCTGCTACCCCGAGGAGGTTTCCCTCCCCGGGGTGCTCGGGTTGCGTCTTGATCTCGCGCTGGACTTGAACTCTCGAGTGATCGAAGTAGACGCGGCTCTTCGACCGTTCCGTGTCCGGCGGTGCTTTATTCAGTTTTGGGCTGAGGAGCGCCGTGGCCTTGGGCTTTCCTCAACCTCTTGACTCAAGGTTACCACACGACGTCCGTGGTCGCAATCTTGACTTGTGTGGCGTTCACCACATCGCGGCTTCCGTCTCCTCGGCGCTGGTTGCAGCGGCGACACAGCGCGCGGCCGTTGCTCAGTTCGTAGCCACCGCCGAACTTGAACGCGACGACGTGGTCAGGCTCTGCGCTGTTCGGCCTCATGCTGTGCTCGTAATCCAGAGCCACGCCGCAGATCGGGCAGTTGACGACGCCGCGGGCTTGTTCTGCCGCCAGCACGCGTCTGCGCCAACGCCGGTGCTGACCGCTGGCTGTCCGTCCCACGATCCCCTCGCAGTCTGTGCCCGCAGCGTCGTCTCCCCAGCAGTCCCACCAGGAGACACGTTGGTGGGTGCTTGGGCACCAGTATAGCGCGGGCCATGGGGTGGACGCAAGCCGGGAGTGGGGTGGTCTTCGTCACATACCCGGTGCCAGGCCACCCACCGGGTGGTTTGACCGACCCGCCCCCTGTCGCTCGGACCCATGGGTGGTCGCGGTCACGTATCCGGGCTGGCGCTCACCCATGGGTAGGCGCGCTACGCACCTGGGCGCTCGCGCCTCGTGCGTGCGTCGCGTACGTGCGTGAGACGACCCCCTCCCTACCGATCGGTCAGCCGAGATTTTTTGGGACCAGTTACGCGCGTACGCGTACCGTGCAACCCCCTTCCAAGCCGATCCTTTGTGGTAACTATAGAAACTAATTATAAAAAACGGTTCCAGTTCGTGTCGTTGTGTGCGGTGGTGGTTCGGCCTCGAGAGCCAAGAGTCGTTATGATCTGGACAGAGAACCCGCGTCGTTCCGCGGCTCTTATAGGGGATTCTTTTTGTAGGTAAGACTCTTTGTATAGAAATCGCTCAGGAAGTTTTTTGGGAATCGTTCTGGGGCTCAGAAAGACTAGCAACAAAGCGCCTACTTGCGTGGGAGTTTTTTCGCGTGCTAGAATCTTTTTGGGAATCGTCAGAACCGATTCTTTGTCGAAGTCTAGACTCTTATACAAAGAGTCGATCGCTAGAACAGGAGAGAACCATGAGCACACAGATCGCGGGATACCGAGTCGGACCGTGTCCGCCCGAGTTCCGAGCAATCGCACAGGAGGACTACGCGGACTACGCGGCGAGCCTGTCCAGATCCAGTCGCACGTCCACCGGACCGGGCAGTGGCCCGACCACGACCACCGAGCGTATGCTGCTGGAGAACCTGGTGCGGGAGCTGGTGGACAAGCCCCGGGCGTGGTCGCGCCTGTACGGTCCGTGGGAGGCGTGGCGCGAGTCCACCGCCCGGCAGGCCCTGTCCCGGCTGCGTAATCGCCGGTCTCTGGCCGCCGAGCTGGACGTGGCTCGTACGCGCGGGCACCTGGAGCTGCGGCTGCTGCTGGACACGCCCATGGCTCCGACGCTGCATGGCCAGCGCTGTTGGTGGGTCTGGGGCCAGTTCGTGCCCGGCGTACCGGACGTGGGCACGGAGTCGGACCGCGACCGGTTCCTGCGGCTGGTGAAGGTCCTGAGCGACCGGGGTGAGACGGAGCTGATGACGGACCTGCTGATCCGGGGCGAGGACTTCCCGGACGGCTACCCGGACCGGGCGTACGTGGACCGGTGGCTGGGGGACTACGGGCTGCCGATTGATCTGTAGTTATCACGCGTGATAGACTCGGATCATGAGACCGATGAGTGCGCCCGGGCCGGTCGTGGCCGCAGACGGGCTGACGGAAGAGGAACTGACTGGGCTGCAGGACCCGCGCCTGTACGAGGCGCCGATGCCGCGTGGTAACAAGCACCGCACGGTGCTTGAGGCGGCACGGGTGCTGGAGCGCAGCCCGGGGCTGTGGTTCCGGTTCTATGGGCCGTGGCCGCTGCAGTCGCGTGGCGCCCACCAGGCGGCGAGCCACCTGCGGCTGGGCCAGCGGTATGGCGCCCAGTTGGGCGGCCGCAGGCTCGAGTTCCGGGCTACGGCGTGGCGCGGGCACTGGTGGGTGTTCGCACGCCACAATCCGGACGCGGAGCCGATCCCCACAAGAGACTGACAGAGAGTGACAGGAGACACAAACCATGTGTGATGAACGTAACACGAACGAATCTGCCGACGTAGGACCCCGGTCCTATGCTCTGCGCATGACGAGAGCGGAGTGGCCTGAGGCCCGGTTGATCCGGGTCCTGATCGGGACCGCCGGTGGGTGCCTGGTGAAGGACCTGCTGGCGCTGCGTGGACCCTCCACGCCCCGCGGCTTCCAGTACCTGCTTGAGGACGGGCGGGTGATCGACCCCCGCGAGGACAGTGACGTGATCGAGGCCTACCACGCGGTCATGAGTCTGGGGTCGCGGCTATGGTGACTACGGACACGCGTGTGGAGCGTCTGAACCCCCGCGGGTTCATGCGTATGATCGCCGCCGCCGGGCTGGTCCGCCCCACGGTGGCCCTGGACACGGAGACCTCGGGCTTGCACCCGGACGACGGGGCGCGGGTCTCGACCGTGTCCGTGGCCCTGGTCCTGGAGGGCCGAGAGCTCGAGTTCATCCGCCGCCACCTGGCCGAGGGCCAACACCTGTGGGACTCGGGCGTGGTCACGCTGCAGGCCGAGACTTACGCGGACGGCGTAGACCCGGTCTGGATCCTGTCGGCCGCGTGGCCGTTCGACCAGGGCGTGGAGGGCACGGGCAAGCCGGAGGACTCGGGACAGGGCGAGCTGATCCCGGCCACGAGCAACCAGCCGCACAGCCAGTGGCGTGGTCTGCTGGAGGGCCTGACGGGCCCGCCGCCCGGGTCCCATGATGGTCCGCCCGAGGGCTGCGACCTGGTCTTCCACCACGCCCGCTTCGACCTGGCCATGATGGCGGCGGGCGTGCGTCGGTGGCCGGGCGACGGCGTGGACCTGCTGGATCGGTTCCTGTGGGACACGCAGAACGTGTGCGCACAAGTTTACGCCCCGTGGGTGCTGCGCCGTGGCCCGAAGGGCGCCATGGTGGGTACGACGGCGTTGAAGCCGACCTGTGAGTTCCTGTTCGGGACCGAGGTGGGTGATGAGTCGCGTACGGTCCATGACTACCTGCGGCGGGCGAAGCTCCCGGCTGGGCGCTGGGACCTGATGCCGTGGGACCGCGTGGGTAAGTACGCGGATCTGGACGCCCGGCTGACGCTCATGCTCTACCTGCGCCAGAACCACGACCTGGGCCTGTACGCGCGGGGTGGCTGGCACGACCTGCCGGCTCCGTCGGGTCACGTGCTGGACCACGCCTACCGGCGCATGGAGGTCACGCGTATGCTGGTGAGGACCGAGCGCCGGGGCCTGCCATACGACCCGGAGGCGGCGCGCGCTGCTGGGGGCCGGCTGAAAGCCGAGCTGGCGGAGTTGGGTCGGTCGCTGCCGTTCGAGCCGAGCGTGAACGCGGCGAAGCGGTTCTGGTTCGCCCCCAGGTCTGAGGGCGGCATGGGTCTGCCGCCGTATGCGACGACGGCGCAGGGGGCGCCGTCCTTGACGGCTTCGATCTTGGACCGCATGGTGCGTGATCACATGCCGCATGCGGAACAGTTCGCGCGCTACCGGGGCTGGGACTCGGCGGTCTCGCGCTGGTACGAGGGCTGGACTTCCATGGCTGGCCCGGACGGGCGGCTCCACCCGACTTTCCGTCAGAACGGGACGGTCTCGGGTCGGTTCTCGGTGGAGCGGATCCAGCTGCAGGCGATTCCGCACGACTACCGGCTGCAGCTGCCGGACGGCGTGCCGACGCCGCGTGGTCTGATCGAGCTGGGCGTGCCGCGTGGGTGGCGCCTGGTGGAGTGCGATCTGGCTAACGCGGAGGCGCGTGTGGCTGCGCTGCTTGCAAACTGCCGGCCTATGTTGCAGGCTTTTGCACAGGGGCGGGATCTGCACGGTGAAACGGCGAAGGCTTTGTTTCACGTGTCGGAGGACCGCCCGGATTGGTCGCAGTGGCGGACGCTTGCAAAGCGTGCAAACTTCTCTTTCATCTTCGGCGTGGGCGCGGACACGTTCCGTGAAAGCCTTGCAGCGGAGGGGACGGAGATCAGCCGCGCGGAGGCGCAGCGGATCGTGGCGGACTGGAACTCGCTGTACCCGCAGTACCGGCGTGCGATCCGGTTCCATGAGGAGCGGGTGAAGCAGCGGGTGGCCCGGCACGGCGTGGGCTGGGTCGATCTGCGTAACGGCGAGCGCCGGTGGTTCACGCGGGATGAGGACACGCACAAGGCGTTCAACCAGCGGGTCCAGGGGAACCTGGCGCAACTGGCTCAGGACTGGTGGCTGGAGGCGACGGACAAGGTCGACCAGTTGCTGGCTCCGTGGGTGACCGACGGCGTGGACCGGGACGGCACGTACGTGGGTGGCGTGGGCGGCGTGCTCATGGTGCACGACTCGCTGGACGTGCTGGTCCCGATCGGTGAGATCGGGGACCGGTGCGTGGATGAGGTGGTGCGCGTGGGGGGTGAGGCGTGGAAGCGCTGGTTCCCGGAGGTCCCGGGCCACGTCGACCCGTCAGCGTGGTGACCGTCACGTTGACACGTGATAACACGAGAGGTTAGGATTAAGACATGGAACAGGGAGACAAGACCGAGACGCGGACCGGCTACAGCGCCGAGACGCTGAGGCGCCTCGCCAGCTGGTTCGATCCGACCGGCTACCTGATGGTCAACTCCGCCCGGCGCCTGACCACCGACCGGTCGTTCGCCACGATCTTGCTGACGAGGACCAACGACCGGGAGGACTCGCTTGAGGTCCACCACATGGCGCCCGACCGGTCCTGGCCCGTCGGAGTCGGCGGGACCAGCAGCCAGCCGCGCCGGTTCTACCAGGTGCCCGTGGTGATCTCGAAAGCACGCGACCTGCTGCTGGACATGCAGCCGTACGTGCACGTACAGAAACGGGCGCTCGAGATCATGATCCGCGCGCTGGCGGACTACGAGATCATCAAGGACCCGCAGTTCCTGCCGGAGGACCCGATCGTGAAGCGGGCCAAGCGGCGGATCCAACGGGCGCGCAGAGACCTGCGCGCCGCCAACCAACAAGCCTCCCGCCGCAAGCGGGAACTCCGCCGGCAGTTGGCGGAGATTAAGAAACACGAACAGGAGACACAGCCATGAGCAAAGTCGTCGTAGTCGCAGGCGCCCAGTTCGGGTCCGAGGGCAAGGGCCACGTGGCCGCCCAGCTGATCCAGCGTGAGCAGCGCGCCGCCCACCCGGTGCTGAACGTGCGAGTCGCCGGGCCCAACGCGGGCCACACGGTGGTCGACCGGGACGGGCGGGCGTTCGCCCTGCGTACCGTGCCGGTGGGCGCCGCCCTGGACCCGTGCCGGTGCGCGATCGCCCCGGGCTCGGAGATCGAGCTGGCGGTCCTGCGCCAGGAGGTCCAGGACCTGCGTGCCGCGGGCCACCGCGTGGACATGGTGATCGCCGCGGAGGCGACGGTCCTGACGGAGGAGCACAAGCAGGCGGAGGTCGAGGCGGGCATGGCGCAGCGCCTCGGGTCCACGGCTAAGGGGATCGGGGCCTGCAGGTCGGACCGCGTGTGGCGCACGGCCACCCGGTTCGGGGACTCGCCCGAGGCGGTGGCTCTCGCGGAGGAGCTCGGCTTCGAGGTGATCGAGGACTGGGTCGCCTACATGAACGACTACCTGGACCACGTGCCCCAGGCGATCGTTGTGGAGGGCACGCAGGGCTACGGGCTGGGGCTCCACGCGGGTCACTACCCGCAGTGCACGAGTAGCGACACGCGTGGGATCGACTTCCTGGCCATGGCGGGCGTGAACCCGTGGCACGCGGGGGTGCACGACTTCAAGATCGTCCTGGCTACCCGCGTCTACCCGATCCGCGTGGCCGGGAACTCGGGGCCGCTCGAGGGCGAGACCACGTGGGAGGAGCTGGGCCTGCCTCAGGAGCGCACGACGGTGACCCACAAGGTCCGCCGCGTGGGTCAGTTCGACCCGGCGGCGATCAACCGGGCGATTCACGCGAACGGCGGGGAGCCGACGGTTGAGATCGCGATGACCATGGTGGACCAGGTGGTCCCGGAGGTCGAGGGCGCGGACGGGGACTCGGCGGACTGGGCGTCGGCCCAGTTGGACTCGGTGACCGGGTCGATCGCGGCGACCAGGTTGTTCGACTACCTGACCACGGTGCGGGCGGCGCTGGACGCGCCGATCACCATGGTGACGACCTCGCCGTCGACGGCGCTGTACTGAGGAGGCGGACATGCTCAGGGGTGCGCTGGACGGCGTCCGTAATCGGCTGGCGGACTGGATCCGGGTCCCGGGGGACGACCCCGTGGAGCCGCCGGTCTGGGAGTTCCTGGTGGAGGAGGACCTGGGTCCGGTTTCGATCCAGTCGGGTCGGTTCCTGGGACAGGAGCGGGTGGCTCCCTGCTGTGAGTCGTGGCTGACGGACCTGGTGGGGTCGGCCCCGACGGCGGCCAGCCCGGAGGACCCTGGGACCTCGGTGGAGGCTCTGGCGGATCTGCGTGACTGGTGGCTGTCGACCGCCCAGGCGGACATGGCCATGGTGGCGCCGAAGGCCGTGGAGTACGGCTCGGTGGAGCTGGAGGAGATGGGTGCGGCTCTGGCCCGCATGATGGGCCGGTCGGACCTGCCGCGTGCTCGCCGGGTGGAGCTGGCGTGCTGGTTCTACGCGATGGGGAAGATGCAGCGGTGGACGGCGGCGGTCACGCGTGGCGAGTTCGTCTCGGACGACACGCTCACGGACCTGGGGGTCTACACGCTCATGGTCCGCCGAGCCCGTGAGGCCGGGACCTGGCCGGGTGGCCCGGACCGGGACTGATTAGAGACTGGCGCCCCGCCTGGTGATCGGGACCGGGCGGGGCGCCTCGAGACTTTGGAGACAGAACGATGACTTTGGTGTACGTGGCTCAGGCGGTCGATAGGGACGCGCCGCAGATCCCCGCGAGGTTCGAGGAGGTGCTGGACTGGCTCAAGCACGATTTCGTGCTGTACAGGCCCGCGAGCGCTTTTACGGTTCCGCCGGGGGGCGTGGGCACGGACTCGTGTGTACGTGACGTGAACATGGCGGCTTTGGATCGCTCGGACGCGCTGCTGGTCCTGCTGCCGGTGGAGGAGCCCCGGTCCTGGGGCGTCCCGGCGGAGGTTGAGCGGGCGATCGTGGCGGCGAAGCCTGTGACTTTCCTGGTGATCCGGGGGAGCCGTGTGGTGGGTGGCTGGTCGACCCAGTACGCGGCCACCGAGGTGGAGGTGATCGCGGCGGAGTCTGCGCCGTTGCTACAGGTGGTGGAGTCGGTGCGTGCGTCGCTGACTCGCAGGACTGCGCTGGTGCCTCACCGCCCTGTGGCGGATCTGCCGGTCCGTATGGATTCGGGGGCGGCGAGGCTACCGACCCGGGGCCACGACGATGACGCGGGTCTGGACCTGTACGTATCGGCTCTGACGACTTGCCCACCGGGGCAGTTCGTGGACGTGCCGTGTGGCGTGGCGGTCGAGCTGCCGGCTGGCACGTGGGGGCTGCTGACTGGTCGGTCGTCGACGATGAGGCGGCGGGGTCTACAGACGATCCAGGGGGTGATCGATTGTGGTTATCGTGGCGAGCTTTTTGCTGGCGTGTTCAATCCGGGCTCGGAGGAGGTCGTGCTCGAGGAGGGCGAGCGTGTCAGTCAGTTGATCGTGCTGCCGAATCTGACGGCGGGCTTGCGTCCGGTTCCGGCGCGTGAGCTGTCGGACTCGGATCGGGGGGCGGGGGGCTTTGGCTCCACCGGTCTGTGACCTGTTTCACGTGGGCGTTGGGTTGTGTGACCTGACGCCCACGTGATAAACTTGTTTTATCAACGGGGGAAAGGCCTCCGGAGATAGGAGACACAAGCCATGACCGCACCGATTTCCCCGCTCGCCTCTCTCGCCGCCCTGCAGGCCACCGTCCAGGCTCTTGTCCAGGGAACCGCCAGCCGGTTCGACCTGGTGGCTGGCGACCTGAACCAGCTCCCGAACTTCTACGGGACGATCGTCCACACGGGCGCTGCCAGCGGCCGCCCGGCTCTGCTGTTCGTCTACCAGGACTCGGTCACGGGTGACCGGACCTGGGTCAGCCCGGGCCAGGCGATCCCGGGACTGCAGCCCGCTCTGGACCAGTGGGTGGCCGACGAGCGGCTGCGGGCCGCCGACGACTCCCCGGTGATCTACAACCAGGAGTTCCTGGTCACCAACTCGAACCGTCGTCACTACACGCCGGTCGACGCGAACGGCCTCATGGTCAACTCCACGGGCCAGATCGTCACGTTCTCCACGCGTCGCCTGCCCAACTGGACCGCCGGTCGGATCGTGTGGGACTGGACCCAGATCGCTCGACTCGCGGAGTGACGTGGTTCACACGCCGCTAGATTGCGTGTAAATCTAGCGGCGTGATAAAATTGTTGTATAAGGGGGGGAGGGAAGAAACCCCCACCGACAAACAGGAGACACGAGATGAGCAACACGGCCACCGCCCAGAACCTGATCACCGAGAGCGAACTCGTGGAGACGCTCACCACCTGGTTCGGCGTGAACCCGATCAAGTCCCTGCGCGGCTACTACTTCGTGGACGACGAGGCCACGAACGCGGTCTGGATCTTCGAGTTCGAGGGCGACCACCTGCGGGTCGGTGACCACCGCAGTTACAAGACGGTCACCACCAGGGACGAGCTCGAGGACTTCCTGGCCCAGTACGCCAGGTCCTGACCCCACAACAGCAACCAATCGCCGGGGGGCGGAAACCGCCGCCCCCGGCACAGCACAGAAACGGAGACACGAACGATGACTGCGATCACGATGACCCAGAACAAGACCGGGCGGGTCCTGCGCACGCCGCTGGCGGGCCGGATCCTGTCGAACTGGCTCGTGCGGAACTACGCCGGGGACGCCGAGGTCGAACTGGACTACATGGACTCCCGGTTCACGGTCGACGACGGGACCGCCCGGGTCGTGATCTGGTTCGAGTACGGTGAGGTCACGGGCTACAAGGGCTGGACCGTGGACGTGTGGGACGCGGTCAGCGAGGCCCCGCGGTTCCTGCAGCAGTACCGCGTGGAGTACACGGGCCAGATCGCCGCGATCATCGGCGCCTATGGCGAGTTGAGGGGAGGTACCGGCCGTGTCGCGTGAACCGAGACAGGACGACCGGATCGTGTTCTTTATCGCCCGGCACGGCTACGCGGCCGTCGTGGCCCTCGTATTCGTCGCGATCACGATCATCGCGCTCCTGGGCCTGTCGCTGGGTGCGTGGGCCGCCTCGGGCTCGCCCAAGCCGTTCATCCTGGCCCTCGGGTTCGCGGGCGTGGTCTACTGGCTCTGGTTCAGCAACCAGAGCGAGTGAACAAAACAACAACACACGAAGGAGACAAGCCATGGGCTTCCCCACAGATAAAGCCACCAAGACTTGGGAGCACGCCGGGCTGCAGTGCGCGATCGCGCCAGCCGGCTGCAACCCGAACGGCGGAACCGCCTACAACGGGTACGTGCGAGTCCCACAGGGCTGCGACTGGCACGGCCGCGACTACGACACGATCAACCAGATCATGTGGGACAACGAGGGCGACTGGCCCGAGGCCGCCCACCTCGTGGGCGGCGCCAGCGAGCTGACCTACAACAACCGAGACGGCTGGATCGGCTTCGACACGCTCCACGCGGGCGACCGCTGGCCCGAGGACATGCTCGACCCCGAGCACATGCCGACCAGCCCGTACGAGACCGCCTGGACCATGGACCGGCTGCAGGACGCCGTTAACGCCTGGGCCGAGATCATCGCCCACCGCAGCCCCCTGTGGTGGCTCCTGGACCGCTACAGCAAGGCATACGAGGACGCGGTCAAGACCGCCAGCACCCACATGAAGCAACTGGCCGCGGTCGCCCAGCGGATCGCCGAGATCGCCGGGAGCACGCGATGAACCACACGACCAACCGGCCGCAGATGACCCGGAAGAAAGCCCGCGAGCTGATGCCCGGGGACTACGCGATCACGAGCGGGCAGATCGACAAGATCCTCAGTGTGGAGCGCCAGTTCAACAGCGACGGGACCGAGCGGGTACACGCCGAGATCACGACCTTCGACGGCTACGCCGCCCGGGCCGACTGGGACGGGAACCAGGAGTTCTGGTGCGTGGACACGCGGACCAACTGGCCCACCGCCCGCCTGATCATCGTGTACCGAGCACACGAGCGGAACCTCGAGCCCGCCGTGCTCGCCCTGCGCCTGCGCGACGGGGACTACGAGGTGATCGCCGCCCACGAGGACTCGCCGCTAGCGGAGGGCACGGTCCTGCGGTCCCAGGACGGGCCGATCTACTGGCACGACGCTGTGTGGCTCCCGGTCGCCCACGTGAACGGACTGACCCGCGTGGACGACAGCGACCACAGTGACCTGGCCGGGCGGGCGCGGCTGATCGCCTCCTGGTACCGAGTGAACAGGCTGGTCTCATGAGCCGCCCGCCCCTGCTGGAGCACCAGCGGTTCGCGGTCGACTGGCTGCAGCACGTGAACCGCGGGCTGCTGGGGGACGAGCCGGGACTGGGCAAGACCCGTACCGCGATAGAGGCGTACGGCGGTAGGGACCGGGTCCTGGTGATCGCGCCCGCTCTGATCCTGAACTCCGGGACCTGGCAGGCGGAGGTCGCCAAGTGGGCGGACCGGCCCGAGGTCTTCACCTTCGCCCCCTACAGCCGGCTGAACGCCCGGGAGCGGACCGAGCGCGGCGGTACCCGGCCGATCGCCCGCCCCCGGCCCGAGTTCGACCAGCCGTGGGACGCGGTCATAATCGACGAAGCCCACTACATAAAGGGCCGCAAGACCTCCTGGACCGGGGCCACCGAACAGATCACCCAGCGGGCGGACTGCGTGCTCGCCATGACCGGCACGCCGGTCCCCAACTGGGGCTACGAGTTGTTCACGCTGCTGCGGCTGCTCCACCCGGACCAGGCCGCCCCAGGCAGGCGCTACGGCTCCTACTGGCGCTGGGCGCTGTCGTGGTTCCGCAACGAGCCGACCCGGTTCCAGCGCTACAACCTGACGGGGCTGCGGGCCTGCACCCCGGCGTGCGACCGGGTGAACCGGACCGGGACGTGCGAGCACTACGCCGAGTTCATCCGGGAGAACCTGGACGGGAAGTTCCTGAGGCGCGAGCGGTCCGAGGTCCTGACCGATCTGCCGCCGCTGACGGAGACGGTCGTGGAGACCCCGATGGACGCGGCGGGTCGCCGGGCCTACCGGGACCTGCGCGCCGAGTGGCTGACGCAGGTCGGTGACTCCCAGGTCGTGGCCTGGACGCCCGGGTCACGTACGGACCTGCTGGACCTGGTCACGGTCAGCCCGTGGCTGTTGAACCCGGACGGGCCACCCGCGGGCGGGAAGTTCGACCAGCTGGCCTACGACCTGCAGTCCCGTACCCGACCGGTTGTGGTCTTTGCCCACCACCGGCAGGTGGTCCAGGCGTGCGCGGACTTGGCGCAGTCGCTGGGTCGCCCTGCCCGGGCGGTGCATGGGGGTAACTCGGCGGAGGAGAACGGCCAGGCGGTTCGGGACTTCCTGGACGGGCGCGTGGACGTGCTCGTGGGCTCCCTGTCGGTCATGGCGGAGGGCCTGACTCTGACGCGGGCGGACACACTGATCTTCGTGGAGAAGAGCCACCGCCCGGCGGTGAACGAACAGGCGATGCGCCGGGTCCATCGTATGGGTCAGACCCGGCCGGTGACGGTCCTGGACTACGTGACTCCACGGAGTCTGGACCTACGTAAGCGCTCGCGGCTTGCGAGCAAGATCGAACACGCGGGCCACATGCTGGACGCGGAGATTCTTAGGGAGCTGGTATGAGCGAGTCGATCTGGTACAGCGTGGACCCGGGCTCGGTCCACACGGGGGTCTGTACGTGGGACGGCGTGGAGGTTGTGGAGTCGCGTGAGCTGCGGCCGCAGGAGTTCACCGAGTGGGTGAGCGCCATGATTATCGCGGCTTTGACCGGGGGTGGTCGGCCGGTGCGGGTCGTGGCCGAGGAGTTTCGGCTGGAACCGGCACGGGCCACGGCGTTGGCGGGTTCGACGCTGGGCGTGGTGCGCCAGCTGGGCGCGCTGGAACTGTTCTGTTGGTTGTCGTCGACTCCGCTGGTGCTGCAGCCGAACAAAATCCTGAACCCGGCTAAGGGACTCGCCCGCGCCCGTGGCTGGGCGTACCACACGAGGGACGGCTCGGAGCACGCCCGAGACGCAGAGCGCCACGGTCTGTACTTCCTGATCCGCGAGGGACTGATCTGATTGGCGACGCTTATAAACGCCTCGGGCCACGAGGCGCAGTTGGTGGGCGGCGAGACGGTCTCGCTCGAGTGGATCACGGTGGGCGCTTTCGTGACGAACGTATCGTGGAGGCAGGACGGTCGGCACGTGTTTGGTACGTCGGCCGACGTGGTCTTGCCGGAGCCGCTCGCCAGCCGCGTGAAGCGTGCCGAGCGCCACACCCGCCGGAGGGTTTGACGGACTCTCTGTCGCGTGATAAACTTGAACTACGACAACACGGGAAAGGAGACACAAACCGTGAGAACCTACCGAATCCGACCGACCTCGGTCGCCGCGCTCGAGGACGACGATGTCGTCATCGGCCACGACGGAAAGCCCGTCCTGTGGCGCAACCACCCGGAGCGGCTCGTTATGAAGGACGAGTCCTCCTGGCACTACCCCAAGGTGGTCGACCCGCTGGACCTGTGGCCCACCGAGGAGCTGATCTGGATCCACGAGGGCCTGCACGACCGCAAGCCCGTCCAGGGCGTCATGGCGATCCGTAGCGTCGCCACCACCGATCACACGCGCCACCTGTACACGCTGCTGGACCGTGGGACGATCAGCCCCGAGGTCGGAGCCGACCGGGACTGCGTCTACAGTTACGAGCCCGTGCCGTGCGCCCTGCCGATCGGTCGAAACAAGGACAACCCGGACAACCTGGTCTACACAATCAACTGAGGGGACATGAGTCATGACCGACAACAACGAGTTCCGAGTCAAGCAGACCAAGCGCAGCAGCCTCGAGCCCAGCGACTGGCTGCTCACCCCCGAGGGCAAGCCGCTGCGAGCCCGCTACATGCCGCGCACCGACGAGGACGACCCGCAGGTCCTGCAGCTGCTGGGCTACCAGCCGCCCCGCCCCAACGCGCCCGTGATCCGCGTCGACCGCGGGATCCAGACCCGCGGGTTCCACGTGGGCGAGACCATGGCCGGGAAGATCCTCGCCGCCGGCAGAGAACTGCGGTCCGGTTACCCGGACTACTTCGAGCTGGGCACGTGCCTGTCCTACTCCACCGAGCCCGGCAGTTTCGCCGAGATCGACGAGTGGACCGAGCTGCGACTCGTGGAGGACGACCAGGTCGCCCGGTGGATCCGCACGCAGGAGGCGCACGACGCCCAGTTGGACGAGCGCCTCGGGATCGACACGGACGACCACGCCGAGGACTTCCACACCGGCTGGCCCGACCACGACGGCGACGTCTGGGTCCTGGACGGCGAGCTCAACGGCCAGGCCGTTGATGAGCCGATCCGCTGCTGCCACTCAGGGACTGCCCACGACCGCCCCACCTACCGGTGCCCCGACGGCACGTTCGTGTACGGCTGCGATCAGATCGACAGCTGGCGCCCCGCCGTCGACGGCGACCCCCAGGAGTGGCCGACTCTGGACTACCCGCGGATCGTCGTGATTGACGGGCTCCTGGACGATGCCCAGGTCCAGTTCATGATCGCCGACCGCAAGACCGGACCCGACGACGAGGTCCGGTGGGAGGCGCAGAACCTGAACGGCGACGCGGTCGGCACGTTCTGGGAGGGCTTCGACCGGATCGACGACTGGGTCCGCTGGGTGCCCGTCGCCAGCCCCCACTGGCCCACCGCCCAGCGGATCATGATCCTGGCGGGCCAGATCGGAGTCAACCGGGTCAAGACCGCGCAGGTGGCTGAGCGCGTCGACTACAAGCCCGGCGACCCCGAGCCCGAGACCTACCCGCGCTACCGGGTCACGCACGGCACACACCGCGGCGCGGTCCTGTGGGAGGGCGGAAGCGCCATCGGCTCCTACGTCGTGCTTGAGGAGGGAACCAAGCCGGTCACGCCCACGGCCCGCCCCGCCTGGCCCGCCGAGGAGCGGATCCTCGTGCGTAAGGCCCGGCTGGACGGCTTCATGGTTGAGGACCTGATCGGGACGCGGGTCGACCACCCGAGCGGCGAGCGTGTCACGTCGTACCCGCGGTACGAGTTGCACGACCTGGACGGGGAGCCCGCGGGCGAGCTGTGGAGGGACCAGCCCGAGGACGTCGACCAGATCATCGACTGGGTCCCCTGCCCGATCCGTGAGGACGCCACCGAGTGGCCGACCGCGAAGCGGATCCAGGTCCTGGCCGGGACGATCGACAACGAGCGGATCACCGCCCCGGTGGTCGCCGAGCGGGTCGACTGGCACGACGGCGCTTTCAGCAAGCGGGAGTGCTTCCCCAAGTACCGGATCGTCCAGGGGACCGCGCCGGTGGGCGCGACCGACGCCTTCTACAACAACTACGACTCCGACCGGATCACCCGGTACGCGGTCCTGGAAGAGGACAGCGATGACTGACCAGGTGGTCGTCTCCTACAGCGAGCTGGACGCCTACAGACAGTGCCCGCTCAAGCACCGGCTCGCGTACGTCCAGCGATGGACCCGCCCGGCCCAGCCGGGCGGGGCCCTCGCCCGAGGCTCCCTGTGGCACACGGTCATGGAGACCCACTACCGGGCGCTTGCCGACCGGCAGACCCGCGAGCGCGTCTACCAGGAGGGGCTGGACGCCGTGATCCGGCCCCTGATCGACCCGCTCCTGTCGGACGGCTCGGGCCACCGGACCGAGGACCAGGAACTGATCGCCTGGATCTACGACGGCTACGTGGAGGCGTACGACATGGACGCCCAGTGGCTGCCGCTCTACGTGGAGGAGAAGTTCGAGGTTCCGCTACCGGACGCCTTCGGGCGCGACAGCCGCTACCGGCTCAAGCTCCGCGTCGACCTGATCGTCCTGGACATACAGACCAACTGCGTGTGGATCGTGGACCACAAGTCCGGCGCGGCGCTGCCCACGCAGATGGCGCTCGAGATCGACGACCAGTTCGGCCTGTACCAGTGGGCGATCAACCGGCTGGCGGGCTCCGGTCAGATCGACCTGGGTGGCCGCCCGATCATGGGGACGATCCACAACGCGGCGAAGACCAAGCAGAACGTCGGGGACAAGCCCGGCGGGCGGGGCAAGCCCCAGAGCCTGGACCAGCGGTTCCACCGGACTTTCATGAACCGGACCGCGGCCGAGCTGGAGAACCTCGCCTACGACGCCTACTGCGCGGCGTACAACGCGTACCCGCCCAAGTCCAAGACCCGACCGATCTACTCGAGCCCGGACCCGCGGACCTGTTCGTGGAAGTGCGACTTCAAGGAGGCGCACGTCGCGGCCCGGACCAGCGGCGACATAGTCGACGCGGTCCAGCGGTTCGGGTTCGTCCAAGACTTCACACGTCACTGATTAGAAGAGAGGAAACAACCGTGGCGAAGATTCAGAGAACCAGCGCCCCAGCGCAGCCGGCGGCCCCGACCCCGACGCCGTCGCCCCGCCCCGTGGCGGGCCTGTTCAAACCGTTGAAGGGACGCACCGAGTACGTGCGCGCCCTGTTCTGGGGCCGGGAGGGCTCCGGTAAGACGACCGCCGCCCTGCGCGCCAGCCGCAACGGCCGGATCCTGGTGATCGACTCCGAGGGCGGCCTCAAGGCCGACGCCCTGGAGCGACTCGGCGTCGACCCCGACCGGGTCGTCGTCCTCAGCCCGCCCATGGGTGGCTCGCTGGACTACGAGACCCTGGACGCGGCCTTCCACCAGGTCAAGACCGACCTGGCCGCCGACCCCGAGTCGTGGTACGCGGTCGTGATCGACTCGCTCACCGAGCTCGTGGCCGCCCTCGTGAACTTCGCGGCCGACGACCGCGTCACGAAGGCCCGAGCCCGCGGGATCCAGATCGACCAGGTCGCCCAGTTCGACACCGACCGCGGCGACTACGGGACGGCTTCGAAGATGTTCCGAGACCTGCTGCGCAAGTTCCGGACTCTGGACTGCCACCTGATCGTCACGGCACTCGAGCGCCGCACCGTGGACGCCGACACGGGCATGACCGTGTACGGACCCGAGGTCCCGCCCGCCGTCAGCAGCGACGTGCGCGCCTACATGGACGAAGTCCTTCACTTCCGGGCCGCCAGCGACGACAAGCCGTTCCACGCCGTGTCCGGGGGGACCAGCCGTTACCACGTGAAGGACCGATCTGGTAAACTCCCGACCACGATCGACAACCCGTTCTTTGACACAATCGCCGACCTGATCAACAAGGAGAACTGAACCATGCCACGCCTGAACGCCGCTCTGCGCCAGATGACCGAGAACGCCCAGGAGCGCTCCTTCGGTCCGATCCCCGCGGGCAAGTACGTCGCCCGCCTGACCGCCGTGGAGGCCAAGCAGAGCCAGTCCGGCAACCCGTACTGGAACGCCACGTACCAGGACCTGGAGGCTCTGGACGGCCGCAAGCAGCCCGGTTCCCAGTGGCTCGTGCTGAACCTACCGGACGACGGCCCGGTCCCGGAGAACTACCGACCCGCCAGCTCGAACAAGCCGCCCGCTGAGGCGTGGCGCGCCCGCCAGGAGATCGCCGCGAGCCGCCTCAAGTCGTGGTTCCACGCGCACGGCTTCACGGTCGACTCGGACACGGAGGAGATGATCGGGTCGTACGCTATGATCACCGTGGTCCAGGAGACGATCCAGCGCGGCTCGCGTGCGGGCCAGGTCGGCAACCGCGTGACTTTCGTGGAGGAGGTCCCGGCGGGTTTCGACGAGCCTCAGGACCGCGTGTCCCAGGAGCCGTCGTTCGACGGACCGGCTTCGGCTCCGGCCGCGGACACGGACAGCCCGTGGGACGCGACGGGTGACTACGACGGCGACGACGCGTTCTGACGCGCCCGTGTGCTAGACTTGGTGGGCGGCTCGGTGGCTTCGACTCCCGGGCCGCCCACCGGTTTATAGGAGACAATTATGAGACTGAGTGATTTCACCAGCGCCCTGGGCGACGACGCCCCTGCCGCCCCAGCGGCCGACATGCTGCAGGCGGCCCTGGACTGGGCCGCCGCCGGTTGGTACGTGTTCCCGCTGCGCCCCGGGAGCAAGGCCCCGCTGCTGCCCCGCAACCGATACTGCGACAAGAGCTGCCACGGCACGTGCGGGAAAGACGGCCACGGCGCGTGGGACGGGACCGTCGACCCCGAGCGGATCCGCCGCTGGTGGGGGAACAACCCGGCCGCCGGGATCGGCGGGGCCACCGTCGGCCGAGTCGTGATCGACCTGGACGTCCAGCACGGCGCCCCCACCGACTTGCCGTACCCGCCCACGCGTGAGCACCTGAGCGGCCGCGGTAACGGGAACAAGCACCTGATCTACCGGGCGGTCGACGGCGGACTCAGCGAGCGGATCCGATCGGGCACGAACGTGCTCGGACCCGGCGTCGACATACGCGCCGGGGGAGGGTCGTACGTGGTGCTGCCCCCCACGCCACATGAGGCTACCGGACTACCCTACCAGATCGCCGACGCGGACGTACCGGAGGCCGAGCTGGGCGACGACGGCGTCGTCGCGCTATGGACCGCCGCCGGGGCGCCCGTCCCCGGCACGGACCCGCGTACACGCCCCCGCGGGCGGGGCGGTCTGCGCCTGGCCGCCGACAACAGCCAACAGGTCGCCGACGCCGCCCCCAGGCGCCTGCACGAGCTGCTCGGTTCCATGCCCGCCGAGGGCGGCCGCAACGACTGGCTCACCCGCCTATGTGGCCACCTGGCTCGGGTCCACCGGCACGACGAACCCGGCTACTTCGCGCTGGTCCGATCGATCGCCGCGAACCTGCCGGACCCGCTGCCCGCCCGCGAGGTCGAACGGACCGCCGAGTCCGTGTGGAACACGGACCAGACGAACCACACGCCCGCCGAGGGAGTCAGCGCCGATACGGGCTGGCTCGCCGGGGACGGCGTCCACCTCACGTGCCAGGTCCGCGTGAACACGCCAACCGGGAACGTGCTCGAACAGGCCGACTACGGGAACTTCGACCTGCGCGCTCTGGGCGTCTCCACGGACGACGCGGGCGTGCGATCCATGCACGTGGAGGTCCTGCGGGACGGACGCTCCGTGACTACCGTCGTGCCAGCCACCCAGTTCGGGGACGACCGGGCCAC
>ERZ772958.69-NODE-69-length-41502-cov-5.897652_pt1 | contig 41502 bp, 35 predicted proteins | sample MGYA00580681_ERZ772958 | MGnify/ENA primary metagenome ERZ772958 (study PRJEB29015, sample SAMEA2738089) | human oral metagenome | biome: human oral; feature: human-associated habitat; material: saliva | place: China | collected 2275 ...
GATAAGTGTCGGCAATTGGTGATGATCTTGTCCTGTCAGTCGGCACTGCTCATGCCCTGTACGACCAACACTACATCTTGGCTGCGACATCCTATGATGTAGTCAAGAGTGTCGTTCAGACGTTATCTACCTGAGTTGCCGACAAGCGGCACTGTGCGTGAGGTTTCGTGCCACTAGCTTATGCAGTTTAGTGACTCACGTCACAGACCTCGTTCATGTCGTACCTTGCTCACTGCGTGGTGACGCGGGCGAGCATGATTCGTATCTGCGCGATCAATGTACCCTCCGTTAGGCGCTTGGCTTAACCAAATTGGGAGATTCTTACCCGCTTAGATGGGATATCTGAACTCCACTTATTTGGATAGATGCACTCATCCTTTTATTTTGGAACTGCTGAAATCAAGCGCTTTTTAGTGATAGTTAGGATAGCGACGTACCTCATAACTCACTACTGAGGAATGTAAGTATTGACCTATCGGCAGGTCGCAGAGATGTCATCTGCTTGCTTTCACGTTGACCAGTGGCTCACTCCTCCACGCCTTCGTGCGCTTTCACCCCCTCATGCAACCTCGGCACCACCTCTCTGACGCTGCTGGTGTCGTCGCGCCAGACAAGGCTGACCTCGGCGGCGCGTTGGCGGAAGGTCTGGAGGCGCACCAGGTAGTGCGGGTCGACGACCCAGCCGGTGAGCTGCCAGACCGGCCAGACAGGTATGTCCCACAGCACCCGCACCGCCAGGCAGGGCAGGTACGGGCCGGGTGCCGTCTGGACGGGCAGGTCATCGAGGATGGCCCGGGCGCGGTATTGCGGCTGCCCGTCAACGCCCGGCTCGCGGTGGCCAACGAAGGGTGGTAGCTGCGCCGTCTCACCATTGACGCTGACCACCGGCTCACGCACGGACTGCGCTTCCATGACGCAGTCCAGCACCACCGTGGCACTGCCTGCCGACTGAAACAGCCAGATCAGGGCAAAGGGACGCCGCTCCGCCTCATCACGCAGGGCAGCCGCCAGCATCGCAATGCCGCGATCACTGCGCCGCAGCGCCGTGCGCTCATTGCAGTGAAAGACCTCCGCATAGCGGGCCAGCCGCTGCTCCAGCGACACCTCCGGCTCTGTGATGCCGACGTCTCCTAGCCAGAAGAAGGCTCCCACGTCACTGAGCGGGTCTGTGCCCAGCTCTTGGCGCAGTTGCTCTAGCCGCGCCACCGCCCGCTCCACCAAGCCCAGCCCGGCGGCATCGACCAGCCAGACCAGCGGTGCCACTCGCACCGCCCACGCCCCCTGACCACGGCGCAGCACCCGCAGCTCGGTCACGAGCCGCTGACGCAGCGGATCGTGCAGCCCATCGTCCTTGGCCATAGGGCCCAGGGTGCCGGTTTTCTGTCAGTGACACCACCACCTAGCCAGCGCCAGGCTGGAAGCACCAAGGCCACAGCACCGCATCCGCCGCCAGAGACGGCGCCAGGACGCGGCAAACCAGACCTGACCGAACCGCACTGACCGTGGCCGCACTCCGCTGGCGGCGCTCGCCGCCGCCCCTTTACGAAAGGACACCCCTCATGCCCACGACCGACCACTCCGACCACCTCACTGGCCCCCAGCCCGCTGCGCCCGTTCTGCCGATCGCCGAGCTGTTCGCCGCCGATCTGCTCCCACCGCGAGCGCCGCAGTCGCGCAGCCTGGCCCGCACCGCCCAGCGCCGCCTGGACGAGCTGGCCGCCGACAGCCAATTGGCCCACGCTACCGACCAAGCCCGCGCCTTCCTGGCCGCCAGCGCCATGGGCAACGTCGCCACGCTGTCCGCTCTGGCCGAGTCCTGCTACCAAACCGCGCCCGCCGGCGCGACCTACTACCACGCCATCCTGCGCGCCTACGGCATCAAGGCCGCTCGGGGTATCGCGCAGTTCTGAGCCGGTAGCGCCATACCGAGGCACCCCAGCACGACCGAGCAACCACGCACACCACCAGAAAGGACATATCTCCCATGAGCTGGATCATCAACGGCCTGGCCTTCGTCGGCAGTCTGACCCTTATCGCCATCGCCCTGCTGGCCTGGGCTGTCTGGCGCGACGACACTTCGCCCACCACAACCACTCGTACCCAGGCCGACGCCTGGCAGCAGGCCATCGCCACCAAGCAGGCCCACGACCTGGCCGCTTTCCACAGCGCCGTGGCGATGACGAGGTGGGCGCAGGAGGCGCGAGGGGCGACAGAGGCGCAGGCAGAGAAGCCGGCGGAGGCAGACCCACGCGGAGCTGATGGCGGTGCGTGAGGTACCGTCGCTGGTGGATCGGCTGGTGGGCGGGTGCTTCGCGGTGCTGCTGGGCTGTCTGGCGCTCTACGGGGCGGTGCAAATCATCCGCTGTATCTGGCCGTGGCTGGCCGTCGGGGCTGTGCTGGCGAGCATCGTCGTCGGCGGCGCGTGGGCGGTGCGACGCTGGTGGCAATTCTGAATCGCCTCATTTTGTCGCCACATGCCATCGGCGGAAAATGCCTTCCACTCGGTGTTGTTAAATACACAAACATACTTGACTGTTCATGATATTGAACGCATACTCAAAATAAGGCCACGTTCAATTGATTGAACTAGCGGCCGATCGGCGCAATGACGCGTCAAAGCGTGCGACGCAATTGGTCGACGCTATGAGCAACTCGTAACCCCTTGTAAGGAAAGGAGGCGTATTTGTCATGCCCAGAAACAATCGTTCGTCAAGAAAACAACAGGCACCCAAGCCGTGGCGCTCGCCCCGCGGCAGTCGCCGCCCCAGGCAGCTGACGGTGCGATCGGAGCTGCGCCAGCGACCAGATACGGCCCGGATCGCTCGGGCGATCATGGAGCTGGTGGCCAGCCAGGCGCAGCGTGACGCCGAGGCGTCTACCGGCAACTCGGCCCAGACCGGCAAGGAGGGGCAGTCATGACGGCGGCGCGCCGAGCGCCGTTGGGGGCGAGTGGCTTGGTGTGGCGGCGCTTAGAGCTGCCGGTGCCGGTGGATCAGGCCCGAGTGCAGGCTTTCTTCGCCGCAGTGGCTACGCTGCCAGGCGGCCCGGTGGTGGCCTGCGAGCTCGTCGGCAGCGCTGGCACGGTGCGCTGGCGGATCGGGGCCCTGCCTGGCGCCCTGCGCGATGTGCAGGCCCTGGCCCTGGCGCACCTGCCTGGGGTGCGGCTGGTTCGGCAGTCGGGCGTGGCTGCAGCCGACGCCGAGCTGTTCCGTGATGACCTCGGCACCAGCGGCGCGGTGGCCGTTGCCAATCTGCACGTCCGCCGTCGCGCTGGGGCAGCCCTACCCAGCGACAGCGCCGAGGCGGTCACGCGCAGCCTGCTGGCGGCGCTAGCCGCGACCCGTCGTGGTGAGACGGTGCGGGTCCAGCTGGTGCTGGGCGGTCGGCAGCGTCCGCAAGAACCCGATCCACCGGTGGGCACCACTACTACAGGGCGGCGGCAGGCCGAGGCGGCACAGCGTGAGTACGGCTTTTGGTCGAGCCTGCGCATCAGTGCCGCAGCACCTCGCCTGGAGCGAGCCCGTGGCCTGGTGCTGGCGATCTCAGCCGCATTGCGCGGCCTGGAGACACCTCGGGTAAGGCTGCAGGTGTGGCGCTCGACGGTCAGGGCGCTGGTTGAGGCGCGGCCACCGTGGCTGGTGGCAAATGTGCTGCGACCAGCGGAGATACCAGGGCTGCTGGGTTGGCCCCTGTGCGAAGGGCTCCCAGGGCTGGCCCCGCAGCATCCGCGGATGCTGCCTGCGCCAGCTGCGGTGACAGCCTCGCTGGCGTCCAACCAGGGGCGGGTCTTGGGCCGCGCGGCGAGTGAGCCGAGCCAATCAGTGACGTTGTCGGCGGAGGCGTCACTGCGTCATCTGCATGTGCTGGGGCCAACGGGCGTCGGTAAGTCCACGCTGCTGGCCCACCTGGCGCTGCAGGATGCGGAGGCGGGCCGCCGTGTGGTGGTGATCGACCCCAAGGGCGACCTGGTCACCGATATCGCGACGCGCCTCCCATCCCACCTGGTGACGCGGACGGTGATCCTGGATGCGGCCGATGCGCAGCCGATCGGGGTCAACCCGCTGGCGGGCAGCCAGAGCCCAGACCTGGCGGCTGATCTGCTGCTCGGTGTCTTCCGCTCGCTGTACGCCGATAGCTGGGGGCCGCGCACCCAGGACATCCTGCACGCCAGCCTGCTCAGCCTGGCGCGGCGCGGCGATGCCAGCCTGGCGATGGTACCGCTGCTGCTGACCAACCCGGGCTTTCGACGCTCGGTGACCGGCGCGGTGGTGCAGCGCGATCCACTGGGGCTGGGCGCATTCTGGGCCTGGTACGAAGCGCTGAGCGAGGCGGAACGGCGCCAGGCGATTGCCCCGCTGATGAACAAACTACGCCCGATCCTGCTACGCCCACAGCTGCGGGCAGTGTTTGGCCAGCGCTCGCCGACGTTCGCTTGGCATCAGCTCTTCGCCCCCGACGACGCGGACAAAACGCAGGAGCCCGTGCCGCGCGTCGTGCTGGTCAGCCTGGCCAAGGGCGCGCTGGGGCAAGAGGCGAGCCAGTTGCTGGGGTCGGTCGTCGTTTCGCTGATCTGGCAGGCCGCCCTGGAGCGCATCCGCCTGCCAGAACGTCAGCGCCATGCCGTCATGCTGCACATCGATGAGGTGCAGGACTATCTACGCCTCCCGGGCGACCTCGGGGCGGCGCTAGCGCAAGCGCGCGGCCTGGGGCTGGGACTGACGCTCAGCCACCAGCACTTGGGGCAGCTGCCCAAGGCGCTCCTGGCCGGTGTCATGGCCAATGCTCGCTCGCGCGTTGCCTTCAGCCTGCCACGGGAGGACGCCCGCGCCATTGCCGCTTTGTCCGCTGGGCTGCTCGAGGCGGAGGACTACCAGCAGCTACCCGCCTACCAGGCCTATGCCTCACTACTGGCGGACGGGCAGACGCAGCCGCCGCTCAGCCTGCGTACCGAGCCGTTGCCCGCTCCGTTGCACCGCCCCGAGCACATCTGGCGAACCTCCCGACGGCGCTACGGGCAGGCACTCAGCGCGGTTGAGGCCGATCTGGCGCGGCTAGCCGGCATGCCGAGCCCCAGCGACGACACAGCCACGCAGCACACTCCGCACCCCAGCGACGACATCGGGCGCGTGCGACGTCCGCCATCCACTGACGACGGGCAGAACGGAGGCGGCTCATGAGCATCTCCGCTCAGCACCGGCGCGATGAGTATGAGCAGCCTGGGCGTCCGTTCGCACGTCCGGCCGCTCCTTCGAGCGAATCGACGAACCGCCAGGTCAGGGCACAGATTCGCCGATTACGGGGGACGAATACCGCATCTCGCACCGCTCCCCCGCGTACCGTGCCAGCCAGGCAGCGGGTCGGCGCCCGCCAACTGGCTCAGATCACCACGGCGCTGTCCGAGCGCGACCGCCTGGTGCTGGCCTACCTGATGCAGCATCGCTTTCTGTCGACCCACCAGCTCCAAGCCTTCGTCTTCACCGACCACGCCAGCCAGCAGGCCGCGGCCCGCACCACACGTCGCGTCCTGGCTCGCCTGCAGCGCGATGGCCTGATCCGCCCGCTGGAGCGCCGCATCGGCGGGCTCGAAGCCGGCTCGACGGCGCGCATCTGGCAACTCGCACCGGCCGGAGCCCGCGTGCTTGACCCCGTCGCTGGGCGCTCCTGGCGCATCCATCAGGCCTCGCCGCGCTTCTTGCAGCACAGCCTGGCGGTGGCCGAGGCCCACCTGGCGCTGCAGCGCGGCATCACGGCTGACCGGCAGGTGACCGTGCAGACCGAACCGCTCAGCTGGCGGCGCTACACCGGCCCGGGCGGCGAGGCGCATCTGATCCGCCCCGACCTGGCCGCCTGCGTCGTCGACCACGATGCCGAGGGCGTCTTCGAGGATCGCTGGTTCCTGGAGGTCGACATGGGCACCGAGTCCATCCCGACCGTGCTGGCCAAGTGCCGCCGCTACCAGGCCTACTACCGCACCGGCATCGAGCAGGCCGACCACGGCGCCTTCCCGCGCGTGCTGTGGATTCTGCACGGCCCACGCGCCGCCGAGCGTCATCGGGCGCTCGCTCAGCACCTCAGCCGCACCAGCACGCTCGAGCAGCGGCTGTTCCGCCTCACCAGCGCCGCCGATCTGCCAACCGCACTGTGGGGCAGCGACGCTCCATCTAGCACCACGACGTCATAACGAAAGGAGATACCTCATGACCACCCCGCGAAACACCATCCTCACCGGCGATGCCGCCGACCGCCTGGCCACGCTCGAGGCCAGCAGTATCGACTGCGTCGTCACCAGCCCACCGTATTTCCGGCTACGCAACTACCAGCACCAGGGCCAGCTGGGCGCGGAGCCCACCATCGACCAGTGGGTCGAGCACCTGCGCCCCGTCATGCAGCAACTGGCGCGCGTCTTGGTACCGACCGGCACGCTCTGGCTCAACCTCGGCGACGCCTACAGCACGCACCGCCGCGAAGGCGCACCGCGCAAGTCCCTTCTGCTTGGGCCCGAGCGCCTGGCTCTGGCGCTGCTGGCGGACGGCTGGATCATCCGCAACCAGATCATCTGGGCCAAGACCAACACCACTCCCTCCAGCGTCACCGACCGCCTGACCTGCAAGCACGAGGTCATCTACCTGCTCAGCCGTGCTCCGCGCTACTTCTTCGACCTCGACGCCATCCGCCAGGAGCCCCTCACCAAGCACCCGCCCACACGCCCTGGCCAGCCACCGCGTTGGCCACGCCACCCGCATCGAACGGGGCTGCCAGCGGCCTGGCGTGGCCACCACACCGACGCCAACGATGGCCTGCGCGCCATGAAGCGGCGGCGTGCCATCAGCCACCCGCTGGGCAAGAACCCGGGCGACGTCTGGCAGCTGACCGTCTCGAGCTATCGCGGGGCGCACTTCGCCACCTATCCCGAGCACCTGGTGGAGCGCATCCTGCGCGCCGCCTGTCCTCAGCAGCGCTGTGCCGCCTGCCGCGCGCCCTACATCCAGCCCCTGCGGCGCTCCGGCACCGCCGCCACCCGACTGCCGTTGCAGCCGACCTGCCACTGCGCTCCGGCAACAGCTCAGCCCGGCATCGTCCTCGACCCTTTTCTCGGCTCGGGCACCACCGCCGTCGCCGCCGAACGGCTGGGGCGGCACTGGCTGGGGATCGAGATCAACCCGGCCTTCGTCGCCCTGGCACACGGCCGCATCCGCCAAGCCCGACGCCAGGCAGCGGCCACCACCGCGCCGCCGCAGAAATAGCCGACAGGCCAAACCCACCAATTCTTCGCCTACACAGACAAAAACTATGGCCAACGCACCCCACAGACATATCCACACATTCACCACAGTTCATTCCTATCGATATTTCCAGCACGCGGAGAAAACGACTATTATGCACAGAAAATCTGTTCACATATGCAAACGGAACTTGTAAAATAGGTACATGGATACCGGAAAATGCACAGCAGAGGAGGAAACCACTAATCGCGCGACAGACCGCGCCGCAGACACCCTCCAGCCCAGCCTGGGTGCGATCCTGCACGATGCACGGGTGGCCGCAGGTCTCAGCATGAGGCAAGCCTCTGCCGCATCCGGCCTATCCATCGGCTTCATCTCCATGCTGGAGCAGGGCAAGGTGCAGGACATCAGCCTGCAGCGCCTCGGCCGCCTGGTCACTGCCTACGACCTCGAGCCACTCGACGTCATCGAGGCCGCCGGCTATGCACCACCGGCCGACCTGCCACCATTTCTGACGTATCTGCGCACGCATTACCGCCATATGCCCAGCCAGGCGCAACACGAACTAGTCGCCACCTTCGAGCGGATCGCCAAGAAATATGACCTAACGCCACACCACGCCGGGCCGGCTCCCGGCCAGGATGAGACGACGGATTCCACACCGCGTCGCCACACCTGACAATTCATCAAACGAAAGGAGGCATTTTATGAACACCACGCAAAGCTCTGTCCTGGGTAGCCTCCGAGCCCTCATTCCACGCACGCGCTGCCGCTTCGGCCAGTCGCTTACCGTGGCCGAGCGGCAGGCTGCCACACTGACGCGCTACCTCACCAGCAGCCCAGGGCAGCCCCGCACACCGGCCGACGAGCGGGTCGCTGCCTTGCCGCACATTCGGGTGGTGCGCGAGCCCCTGCCGGTGCCGAGCTTCAGCCGCTGGAACGGCCACGACTGGATTATCTGCCTCAACTGCCGCCAGCCAGCACCGCGCAGCCGCCTGGCACTGCTGCACGAGTTCAAGCACATCATCGACTACGGCCACACCCGCTGCCTCTACACCGGTACCGCGCACTGCAGCGCCACCCAGCAAGCCGAGCAGGCCGCCGACCACTTCGCCGCCTACAGCCTGGTACCGCCGCGGGCCCTCCAACGCGCCTGGCGTCGCGGCATCCGCCATCCGGCCGCGTTAGCCAGACACTTCCAGGTGCCCACCGCCACCGTCCTGATCCGCCTCGTCCAGAGCCGCCTGGCCGCTCGCGATGACACACCAAGCGCAGCAGCCCACGCCCCGCCGAAATATTCCAACCCGCCCAGCACCGCACGCCCACACCACTCGACGAGGAGCCACTAGCCATGGACGCCACCCAGAGCCCCAAGACCGCCGTGCTCTACCTGCGCGTCTCGACCGCCTCTCAGGTCAACACCGACTACGACCCCGAGGGCCTCTCCATCCCCACCCAGCGCAAAATCTGCTTGGCCAAGGCCAAGCAGCTGGGCATCACCATCGTCGACGAGTACGTCGAGCTGGGGCGCAGCGGCACCAAGACCGTCAATCGCCCCGAGTTCCAGGCCATGCTCGAGCGCCTCCATACGCGCGGCGACGTCGACTGCGTCATGGTCTACAAGCTCTCCCGCCTCAACCGCAGCCGCTTCGACGACGCCGTCACCATGATGGAGCTGCGCAAGGCCAACGTCACCCTCATCTCCGCCACCGAGAACATCGACGAAACCCCTGAGGGCCAGCTCGTCCACGGCATGCTGGCCGCCGTCAACGAGTACCGCAGCGCCGCCGACGGAGCCGACATCCGCATCAAGCTGCTGCGCAAGATCGAGCAGGGCGGCACCATCGGCCCCGCACCCCTGGGCTATCTCAACATCATCGAGACCATCGAGGGCCGTCGTATCAACACCATCGGGCTCGACCCCGAGCGAGCACCCCTCATCCGCAAAGCCTTCGAGCTCTACGCCACCGGCGACTACTCCTGCGAGCACCTCCAGCAGAAGCTGACCGACCTGGGCCTGACCACTCGGCCATCCGCCAAGCGCCCCACGCCCAAACCCCTCGCCGTCTCCACCATCCACCGCTTCCTGGCCGATCCGTACTACACCGGCATCGTCACCTTCAAAGGCAAGCAGTACCCGGGGCGGCATAAGCCGTTGGTCAGCCAAGAACTCTTCGACCGCGTCCAGGAAATGCGCGCCCTGCGCTCCAACAACACCCGCGACCGCGTCCACTTCCACTACCTCAAAGGCGGCTTCCTCCACTGCGAACGCTGCCACCGAGCCGGCAGGCGCAGCCGCTTCGTCTACACCGAGGCCAAAGGCAAAGGCGGCACCTACGCCTACTACCTCTGCCGCGGACGCCAAGACGGCCACTGCGACATGCCGTACTTGCCGGTATCCCTCGTGGAGGAATACGTCGAGCGGCACATCTGCACCCTCTCCCTCGGCAGCGACTTCACCCAGCGCACCGAAGCCGAGATGACCCAGGCCCTCGACGACCAGCAGGCTCTCATCCGCCAGAGCAACCACGCCATCGCCCGCAAGCTCAAGGACATCGCCGCCAAAGAAGGCCGCCTCATCGACCTCGTGGCCGACGGCTCGCTCGACACCGCCGCCGCCCGCCGCCGTCTGGCCGAGCTGTCACAGGAACGCCAGCGTCTCGAACAAACCAAGCAAACCCTCGACCAGCGTCTCGCCATCGGCCGAGACGTCCTCACCACCAGCCTCCACCTTCTCCAAGACATCGGCACCCTCTACCGCCAATCTCCTGACCCCGTCCGCGGCATGCTCTGCCAAGCCCTCTTCCACACCATCTACCTCGACGACACCACCGTCACCACCAGCACCCTCAAAGAGCCCTACAGCAGCCTCCAAGCCGCCGCCACGCACGATGGCAGACGCTCGCTCACCGCGCCCAGCTCAGCTGGCGGTGGCAGGGCAGGCCAGACGAAGGGAAGCGGGACAAGCAAAGCGCCTAAGCAGCGGAAGTTTCAGAAGCAGCAGCGCCGCACCCCAGTTGCCACCGTCATCCCCCTGCCTAGCGACGAGCACGAACAAACCCTCGGCAGCCGAATTACTACCGAGGGTTCGAGTAAGCACGAAATGGCGGAGAGGGAGGGATTCGAACCCCCGGTGCGCCAGGCGCACAGCGGTTTTCAAGACCGCCACATTCGGCCGCTCTGTCACCTCTCCAGGCCGCACCCTCAGGGCGCGACAGGCACAGACCCTACCATCCCGGCAGGCCCGCGGTCACTGCGAGCCCACCGGTCCGAGCCCACCGGTCGCCGACGGCGCGGTCGTACCTTATGCCTCGCGTTCGAGGGGTAGAGGGTACGAACACGCGACCTACCCTACGACCGCGCAGCCCCGCGGCCCGGCCCCAACCCCTAGGCCCGCCCGAAGAACCCACGCCGATGCGGCTTGCTGGCGCGCGCCGGCAGCGGCGAGCTCGGCTCGTCGAGCCGCCCCTCGGCCAGGGCCTGCCCGATGGCCGGCCACACCGGCAGGCGCGCCATGAGGGTCGCCTGCAGGGCGTGGTAGATGTCCGGGTGCCCGGCCCAGGTGCGGGTCGAGGGCCGGTTGTCGCTGTCGAGCTCGTGGGTCCACACGCCGGGCGCCTCGATGAGGAACTCCTCGGCGTAGTCGATCCAGGCCCGGTAGCAGTGCTCGTAGTGCTCGACGTCGATCTCCCCGTGCCCGTCGTCGAGCAGGGCCTGACGGATGGCGGCCGACGCCGAGATGCCCTCGCAGACCACCCAGTGCATGCGCTCGTGCACCACGGGCTTGCCGTCGAAGTCCGTGGTGTAGATGAAGCCCGGGGCGCCGTCGGCGCGCCAGCCGTCGGTGCGGGCCTGATCGAAGATGTGCTCAGCGGCCTCCAGCATCCACTCCGGCGCGCTCATGGAGCGGTTGATGAGCGCCCCGCGCAGCTGCACCGTCAGGCGCGCCCACTCCAGCCCGTGGCCCGGCGTGACGCCGTAGGGCCGGAAGGGGTGGGCGGGCTCGTCACGGTTGTAGTCCAGGCGCGGTTCCCAGGAGGCGGAGTAGTGCTCGGGCAGGCGCCAGCCGTGCTCGCGGGCCTGGACGTTGACGGCGAAGTCGGTGATCTTCAGGGCCCGCTCCAGCCAGCGCACCTCACCGGTGACGTCGGCGGTGGCCAGGTAGGCCTCCACCGTGTGCATGGCGGCGTTGATGCCCCGGTAGTCCTCGGGGTCGGTGAAGTCGGCGGCGTAGGACTCCACCGGCATCTGCTGGCCCTCGTCCCACCAGTAGCGGTCCTGGATCTCGATGGCGTCGCGCAGCAGCTCGTGGCCACCGGGCCGGTCGGCGGCCGTCGCGGTGGCGGCGGCCAGGAGCACGAAGGCGTGCTGGTAGCACTCCTTGCGGGCGTCGCGGTCCACCGGGACGCCCTGTCCCTCGGCGTCGGGCTCAGGGCCGATCGCCGAGTACCAGCCGCCGTTGATCGGGTCGCGCAGAGGACCGTTGAGGGCGCGCACGCCGTGGTCGGCGTAGCGGCGGCAGCCGGGGATCCCCATAAGTGCTCCCAGGGAGAAGGCGAAGGTCATGCGGCCGGTGACCCACAGCTCAACGGGATGGGCGGGGTCCACCTCGCCGTCCTGACCGATCCACCCGAATCCAGTGGGCACCTGCGCGGCGCGCGCGTAGTGCAGCAGCGCGTGCGTCTCGTAGGCCAGCCAACGCTTGTGCTCGGGGGCGCCGAACCATCCCAGTCCCATGAGTCCTCCTTGAATCGCTGGGGATCCAAGGCTATCGACCCGCCTGACACGGATCAATGCTCCAGGCTGCTCCCGGCTGCCCGGGATGGGGCCGGCGTCGTCGGCACACGATGCACGAGGGTGGGGTGTTACTGGAGGAGGGTTGGGTGTACTGCAGGTGGGTGGGGCCTTCGTGCAGTACGCACAACCCTCGACCAGTAGATCCCGACCCTCGTGGAGTAGGCCGGCTCAGAGCGGAAGCCTCGGAGCCGACGTCGTCCCCATGGCCTGCGGGCCCCGCCGGGGCCGGCTACTTCTTGGGCCAGGCCGCCTCGGCCTGCTTGAGCGCCTCCTTGGGGGTCACCGTCCCGGTCGACCACCGGCTCAGCCCGACCCACAGGGCGCTGCTGCCCACACCCACCGGCATCGAGTCCGAGGCATCCATCTCCACGGTCGTCTGGCGCGACTGGAGCAGCCTGGTGGCGCGCCGGCCGACGTCGCTGGGCGCCAGGTCCGGGTCAACACCCTGGTTGGCGGTCGCCACCCCGCCCATCGCCATCCGCGTGCGGGCCCACTCCTGGGAGGTCAGGTACTCCATGACCGCGCTGACCGCGTCCGAACGGGTGAAGGCCACGAGGTAGTCGGTGCCCACCAGCACCGAGTCCGAGCCGCGGTCCGCCGCCGGCGTGACGAAGGCTGAGACCTTCGTTCCCGTCGTTCCGGCCGTACTCGTCGCGCCCGCTGCGGTGGCCGTGCCCTTGGCCGACGCCGTCGCCCCGGTCGCCCCAGTCGTCCCGCCGCTGCCGGCGGTGGGGCTCGCGGTCGGGCGGGGGGCCTGGACCGTCACCGGGTTGGCGCCGTCGGCGTCGGTGATGACAGTGCCCTCGGGGAAGCGGCTCTCGAAGGAGGAGGAGGCGTGCAGCATGAGGCAGCTGCCCTTGGCCAGGTCGGCGCCGGCCTGCGCGGGCGTGCGGGAGATGACCGAGCCGCGCCCACCGACGACGCGCCCGTTGTCCAGGACCAGGGAGTTGACGGCGCCGAGGGCCTCGACGGCGTTCGAGGAGTCGACGGGAACCCGGTGCGAGGCCCAGGTCTCGTAGACGCCGGGCCCCTGGGTGGCCAGCAGGGCGTCCTCGAGCCAGTCGGTGAGCACCCAGCCGGTGGACTCCCCGTCGGCGGCGCCCACGCACCAGGGCGTCACGGAGCCGTCGGGGTGGTCGGAGCGGATCTTGCTGGTGAGGGCCTCCAACTCGGCCCAGGTGTCGGGCACCTCGTAGCCGGCCTTGGCGAAGGCGTCCGGCGAGTACCACACGAGGGACTTCAGCGAGACCATGAGCGGGGCGCCGTAGGGCACGGAGGCGTGGATGCCGACCTGGATCCAGTGCCGGTCCCAGCCGGCCTCCACGTTGCTGTTGACCTGGTTGGGCAGCGGGTGGACGACGCCGGTGTCGACGAGCTCAGCCACCATGGCGGGCTGGGGCACGATGGCCAGGTCCGGCAGGTTCTCCGGGTTGTCCTGGCTCGACGGCGAGGCCCCCGAGCTGGTGGACAGGTTGGCTCCCGAGCCGTTGAGCAGCTGGGAGCGCAGCTCGGTGGTGCCGGTGTGCTCGACGTTGATGCCCGTGCAGCTCTCGAACTCGGCCACGGAGGCCTCGAAGCGCTCGGCCTCGGTGCCGGTCAGGCTGCTGGAGATGGTGACGGTGGCGCCCTTGTGGCCCTGGTATGCCTGGTAGGCGGCGCAGCCGGTGGCCGACGCCGAGCCCGTCCCACCGGCTGAGCAGGCGGCGGTGGCGGCGGCCGCCAGGGTCAGGGTGCTGGCGGCGGCCAGGAGGCGGCCACCTCGGCGCAGCCGACGGCGCACGCGGCCCCGGCCGGGAGCGCTCGCCCCACCGGACGGGCCGGCGGCGCGAGCGGCGTGCTCCTCGAGGATGGAGTTGTGCTGGGAGACAGGGAGGGGGGACTGTCGCATCAGGGGTGCCTTACTCGTTCGATGAGGGCGTCCAGGACGGCCGCGCAGCCGTCCCGCCACACGGGCTCGGTCAGGATATCGCCGCGGTCGCGCACCCACTGCGGTGCGCTGCCCATGACGACGCCGGCCCCGGCCCACTCGATCATCTCGACGTCGTTGGAGCCGTCCCCGACCGCCAAGACGTGGGCGGAGTCGGTGCCCAGGCGGGCGACGAGCGCCTCGAGGGCGGAGGCCTTGGTGACGCCCTCGGGGGCGACGTCGAGCCAGGCCGTCCAGCCGATGGCGTACTCCACCGAGTGCAGCCCGGAGTCGGCCACGATCTGGGAGAAGCGATCCACGGGCATACCCGGGGCCCGCAGGACGACGCGGGTGACCGGCCGGGAGACGAGCTCGTCGAAGGTGACGACCCGCTGGTCCTCGATGAGCTCACCGTCGGGGAAGAGCCGGGAGACCTTGAAGCCGACGCCGGGGTCCTCCACGGCGAGGATCCCGTCGGGCACGGCGGCGTGGAGGGTCTCAATGGCGGCGCGAGGGTCGAAGGTGCGCGATTCGACCACCTCGTAGCCGCCGGGGGCGTCCGGGTCGAGCCGCAGGGTCATGGCGCCGTTGGCGCACACCATCCAGCCGGTGGACAGCCCCAGGTGGCGCACCACCGGCATGGTGGCGGCGATCCCGCGGCCGGTGGAGATGACCACGGGGACCTCGTGGGCGCGCAGGCGGGCGACGGAGGCCATGACCCGCTCCGAGACGTGCCCGTCCATGTCCAGGATGGTGCCGTCGACGTCGAGGGCGACGACGAGCCCGTGGCCGGGTGCGAGCCGGGCACCGCCGGCGGCCTCCAGGGCGTCGAGGTCCCGCATCCGGTCCTGGACGAGGGCGTGGTACTCCTCGTGGTCCAGGGGCCGACGGCGCAGGGCGCGCTCGCCGCCTGCCGCGGTGCGGTCGGCGCCGTCCTCGAGGTGCTCGAGGTACTCCGTGGAGCCGCCCAGCTGGGTCAGGGGCTGGCCGGCCGGGGCGATGCCGGTGGCGGGGTTGACGGCCGGGCCGTTGCCGGTGGGCTCAGAGCCGGCGGGCTCACCGAAGGCGTCGGTCTCACGGGCGGCCCCGGGGCTGGAGGCGGGCGTGGGGTTCACGGGGCCGGTCCTCAGGCGGTGGCACCGACGGGCTCGATGACCTCCAGGCCGCCCAGGTAGGGACGCAGGCCCGTGGGCACGCGCACCGAGCCGTCGGCCTGCTGGTGGTTCTCCAGGATGGCGACCATCCAGCGGGTGGTGGCCAGAGTCCCGTTAAGGGTGGCCACGGGGCTCGTACCACCCTCGCGGCGCTCGCGCACGGCCAGGCGGCGGGCCTGGTAGGTGGTGCAGTTGGAGGTGGAGGTGACCTCCATCCAGCGCTGCTGGGTGGGCAGCCAGGCCTCGCAGTCGAACTTGCGGGCGGCCGAGGAGCCCAGGTCCCCGGCGGCGGTGTCGATGACCCGGTAGGGCAGCTCGACCAGGGCCAGCATCTCCTCCTCCATGGCCAGGAGACGGGCGTGCTCGGCCTCGGCGTCCTCGGGGCGGCAGTAGGAGAACATCTCCGCCTTGTTGAACTGGTGGACGCGGATGATGCCGCGGGTGTCCTTGCCGGCGGCACCGGCCTCGCGCCGGTAGCAGGTGGACCAGCCCATGTAGCGCTTGGGCCCGGCGGACAGGTCGAGGATCTCGTCGGCGTGGTAGCCGGCCAGGGCCACCTCGGAGGTGCCGGTGAGGTAGAGGTCGTCGGCGGGCAGGTAGTAGATCTCGTCGCTGTGGGCGCCCAGGAAGCCGGTGCCGCCCATGACCTGCGGGGTGACGAGGGTGGGGGTGGTCATCGGGGTGAAGCCGTGGGCGACGGCGGCGTCCAGGGCCGCCGTCATGAGGGCCAGCTCCAGGCGCATGCCCCAGCCCTTGAGGTAGTAGAAGCGGGCGCCGGAGACCTTGGCGCCGCGGCGGGTGTCGATGATGTCCAGGCCCTCGCCGATCGCCAGGTGGTCGGCGGGCTCGAAGCCCTCGGCGGCGAAGTCGCGGGGCTGGCCGCCCTCGTGGCGCAGGACGACGTAGTCCTCCTCGCCGCCCGACGGCGCCCCCTCGATGAGGTTGGCGAACTGGCGGGCCAGGTCGTCGAGCTCGGCGGCGGCGGCCGAGGAGGCGGCCTCGGCGGCCTTGACCTGCTCGGCCAGCTCCTTGGCGTTGGCCAGGATCGCGGGGCGCTCCTCCGGGGAGGCCTTCCCCACGGACCGGGAGACCTGCTTCTGCTCGGCGCGGAGGTTCTCGAAGGCGGCCAGCGCCTGACGGCGGGTCTCGTCGGCGGCGATGACGCGGTCGACGAGATCGACGTCGGCACCACGGGCTCGCTGGCTGGCGCGGAAGGGCTCGGGGTTCTCACGAAGCGCACGCAGGTCGATCATGGTCCCGAGTGTAGTCAGGACCGCGGCCCAGACAGCATTCGATCAGCACCTGAGCCGATCCGGGCCGCGAGCGCGGCGGACGGCGCGGACCGGGAGAGCCGGGGACGACCAAAGTCACGAGCGAGTGGCTGAGCCAACACTCGGGGGCGCAGCGGACCGGAATCAACGTCATCGCCCCGGCGCCCACCCCGCCGTCAGGGCGACCCGAGGGCCTGGAAACCCTGGAATCATCCGGGAGATTGGATGGTCGCGGCGCGAGTCCGGTGAGGCCGCGCCCCATACACGCTCGCCCCCACCCGCACTACCGTCCGATGGCGAACGTGACCCACTTCCCTCTTACCAACGCAATCCACCTGTGAATAGAATCCATTTCAATCGGTGCACCCTATCGTTCCCGACGGTGTTTCCGAGCCGCCACGTCGGAGGCTCGCCCGCACCACCCGCGCACCACTCTCCCCACCACCTCCCGGCTAGTCGTCTGTCCCCGATTTTCTGTCACTCCGTCATATCAGGCTCGCCGACCGCCATGAATGCGGGCCCCAACCACAGGACCACAACTCATGCCGACCACATCATCTCCGTCCTTCTCCCAGCTGAGGGCCTTCGTAGCGCTGTGCGACCACCAGCACTTCGGCGAGGCCGCCACGGCGCTCGGCGTCAGCCAGCCCAGCCTGTCCCAGGCCATCACCGCCCTGGAGAAGCGCGTCGGCGGCGAGCTGGTGGAGCGCACCACCCGCCGCGTCCTGGTCACCTCCCTGGGCGAGGCCCTGCTGCCCTACGCCCGGGACGCCGTCCTGGCCGCCGAGGCCTTCAGCGAGGCCGCCTCCAGCCAGGGCGCCGCCCTGAGCGGCACGATGCGCCTGGGCATCATCCCCACCATCGCGCCCTACCTGGCCCCCGTTCTCATCGACGGCCTGCGTGAGGCCCTGCCCCAGATGGACCTGGACCTGCGTGAGATGGTCACCGGGGACAACCTCGACCAGCTCGCCCAGGGGCGCCTCGACGCCGCCATCATCGCCCTGGAGGACGACCTCCAGCGCACCACCGCGATCCCGATGTTCGACGAGCGGCTCGTCGTCCTCACCGCCGCTGGCCACCCCTGGGCCGGCCGCACGGACGTGAGCCCCGCCGAGCTCGACGACCAGCCCCTCCTCCTGCTCGACGAGGGCAACTGCCTGCGCGACCAGACCCTGGCCCTGTGCCAGCGCTACGGCTCCCAGCCCCCGGTCGCGGTGGCCACCACCCTGTCGACGGTGACCCGAATGGTCGCCCACGGCTCGGGCGTGACGATCATCCCCGAGGGGGCGCTCCAGCTGCTGACCCCCTCCTCGGAGTACGGCATCGCCCGCTTCGGCGACGAGTCGCCGATGCGCCGCATGGGCCTGGTGCACCGGGTCTCCTCCTCCCGCGGCGCCGACTTCGCCCAACTGGCCGAGCTCATCTCGCACCTGGTGAAAGAGGCCGACCTGCCTGTAATCCCCGTCACGGACCAGGCTGCGGCCTGAGCTGTCCTTGGGGGCTCCCCTTGCCGGCGGCGCACACTCGATTCCTTTCCGCTCGACAGCGCCCCGCAAGCCGTGACCTGGGCCGCCCAGGCGACTAGCCTGCCCCTATGACGGGCGGCACCGACGGCGGCACCCGGGCGACGACGCGCACCGGGCGGCCGCTGGCCTGCGTCGTCGTCAACCCCTCCAAGCCGCGCGCCACCGCCGCGGTGCGCTCCCTGCTGGAGCGCGAGCTGCGCGAGGCCGGCTATGCCGGGCCCGTGTGGTTGGAGACGAGCGTCTCCGAGCCCGGCACGATGCAGGCGCGCCTGGCCCTGGCGGCCGGGGCGAGCCTGGTGGTGGCCGCCGGCGGTGACGGAACGGTGCGCTCGGTGGCGGCCGGCCTGGCCGGCACCGGCGCCCAGATGGGCATCGTCCCACTGGGCACGGCGAACCTGGCGGCCCGCAACCTCGGGGTGCCGGTCGGGGACGCTCGGGCCGCAGCCCGAGTGGTGGCCCACGGCGTCGACCTTCCCGCCGACCTGGCCTGGGTGCGTACCGAACCCTGGTCCGATCCCGGCGCCCTCCCCGACCCGACGCCGCCAGGTGATCCCCGCGGGCGGGCCAACTCCGCAGCCCTGACGGGCCGAGCCACAACGGCCCCGCCGGACTCTCCGCCCGCAGCGGCCGACCCGGTCGAATCCCAGCAGCTGTCGGCTGAGGCGGCCCGGGCCGTGCACACCATCCAGAGGGCGACCCGCCGGCCGCATCAGTGGACCCGGCCCACACTCGGCGACGAGCACGCCTGCATGGTGGTGGCCGGGATCGGTTTCGACGCCGGACTGGTGGCCTCCACGCGCCCGGCCCTCAAGGCTCGGGTCGGCTGGGGCGCCTACGCGCTGGCGGCCATGGAGAACCTGGGCTCGCCGCGCATGGACCTGGTGCTCAGCCTCCTGGACGAGGCCGGCGCGCGGCGCGTGGAGCGCCTGCGGGCCCGCAACCTGCTGGTGGCCAACGGTGGCCGGCTCCCGGCCGGGATCACCCTGCTGCCGCAGGCCCGCACCGATGACGGCCTGCTCGACGTCGCCGCCATCGACACGGTGGCGGGCCTGGCGGGCTGGAGCTCACTGGCGCGCCAGGTGCTGCCGCCCTACGCAGCGCACTACTCCGAGTCCGGCCGCTCACTGGGTCGGGTGATGCTGCGCCGCGGCGGGGAGGTGGCCGTCCAGCTCTCGGCGCCGGCCCTGGTGGAGGTCGACGGCGACCTGCTGGCGCCCACGCAGAGCATGCGGGTGCGCCTCGACCCCGGGGCGCTGCTCATCCGCCGCCCGGCGGCCTGAGAGCCGACGCAACCGGGGCGGCCGGGGCGGGTGCGGGCCAGGGCGGCCTGAGACCGCCTCACTCCTCCCAGAAGTCGGCGACGTCGATCGTCCCGCCAGTGGCCTCGAAGTCGGCGCGCACGGCCCGGCGCAGCTCGGCGTCGTGCAGCCAGTCCAGGGCGACGGCGGCCAACCCGTAGGCGCCGTCGAGCGCGGCCGCGTCCCCGGTGGGGGCGCCGGCGGCCTCGGTCATGGCGGGGGTGTGGAGGGCGACGTCGGGCCGGTCGGTGACCTTGATGAGCGGGTGGATGCCGGGCACGCGCTGGGAGACGTTGCCGAAGTCGGTGCCGGCGGCGATGGTCTCGGGCAGGACCCCGGCGGCCAGGGGGTCGCGGCCGCGCTCGCGCTGGGAGCGCACCCAGGAGGTCAGCAGGGGGCCGTTGTCGCGGACGGGGACCTCGTTGCAGTACTCGGAGGTGAGGATCTCGACGCCGGTGCCGGTCATGAGGGCGGCGCCGTGGAGGACCTCCTCGACCCGCTCGGCGATCTCCTTGAGGGTCTCGAGGTACTTCGAGCGCACCATGATGGACAGCTCGGTGCGCTCGGGGATGATGTTGGGGACCTGGCCGCCGTCGGTGATGATGGCGTGGAGGCGGTCCATGGGGAGCATCTGCTGGCGCAGCAGGCCGATACCGGTCAGGGCCAGGGTCGCGGCATCCAGGGCGTTGCGGCCCATGAAGGGCTGGGAGGCGGCGTGGGCCGGCACGCCGTGGAAGATGACGCGCAGGCGGCGCACGCCCAGCCAGGTCTGGTGGGTGACGTCGTGGGCGTAGGAGTGGGTCTGGATGGCGGCGTCGACGCCGTCGAGCATGCCGCGCACGGCCAGGATCTCCTTGGCGGTCGAGTTCTCCTCGGCGGGCGTGGTCTGCAGGACGACGCGGCCGGGCAGGGAGCCTGGGCGGGTGCGGGCCAGGGCGGCCAGGGCGAGGAAGGCGCCCACGGAGTTGGCGCACATGACGTTGTGGCCGCAGCCGTGGCCGATGCCGGGCAGGGCGTCGTACTCGGCGAGGATGGCAATGGTGCCGGCCGACTCACCGGAGCCTCCGGCCGCCACGTCCGCGCCGCCGCCCCCGGGGATCTCGGCGCGCAGGGCGGTGTCCATGCCGTAGACACCGACCTCGGGCTCAATGCCGTGGCGGCGCAGGAGCTCGGCGACCGTGGCCACGGCGTGGTGCTCCTCGTAGCCGGTCTCGGGGTGGTCGTGGATGTCGTGGGAGAGTTCGACGATCTGCGGGGCCAGCTCGGCGACGGCCTGCCCCAGGGCGGCGCGCAGAGCGGTGGAGGCTCCGGCGTCGTCGGGCAGGGCCGGTGCCGGGCCGACGACGCCGCGGCGCTCCTCGGTCTCGGCGAGCATGCGCTCCTGGATGGCGCCGGAGGGGACGGTGGGGCGGGTCAGGTCGTTCAGGTCGCGCATGGCTCTATCTTGACCCAGCCGCCACCACTACGGGAGCGGCCGTCCCCATCGAGGACGTACTTTTGCAACGAGGACTGCGTTCTCCCCCAGATGGCGACGGGGAGATCCCAGTGGCCTGGAGGAAAGCGCAGTCCTCGATCGGAAAGTACGTTCCGGGCGCGGACCGCCACCACTGCGGCCCGCCGGCCCGCCTTACCCCGTCCTCAGCTGAAGAGCGAGGCGGCCACCATAGTGTCGCCCTCCTTGATGCCCGGGGGGATCGCGAACAGCGCCGAGGCCTCGTGCTTGAGGTACTCCTGGAGGGCGTCGCTCTTGGTCATGCGGTCCAGGATCGGGTAGAAGTTCGTGCGCGGGTCACGCACGAAGGCGATGAAGAACAGGCCGGTCTGCAGCTGCCCCAGGGAGTCGGAGCCGTCGGTGTAGTTGTAGCCGCGGCGCAGCATCCGGCGCCCCTGGTTCTGCTCCGGTGAGACGACGGCGATATGCGCGTCGGCCGGCACGAGCGTCTCGCCCTTGTCGTCCTTGGCCTTGTAGTCCACGGCCGTGAACTCCTCGGAGGCCTTCGTGGGGTTGGCGATGCTCAGCGGCGCCCCGTAGCGCTTGTCGCGCCCCATGGTCTGTTCCTGCTCGATGAGCCGCAGCCGGTCCCAGATCTCGGCGAGCATGCGGATGCGCCGGGCCACGTAGTAGGTGCCGCCCGTCATCCACTCGGCTGCGGCGTCATCACCCTTCTGGACCCATAGGTGCTTGTTGAGCTGGTCGGAGGAGTCCTCGGCCTTGATGTTGTTGGTGCCGTCCTTGAAGCCGAAGAGGTTGCGCGGCGTCTCCTGGTCCACGGAGGTCGACGACGTGCGCCCGTAGCCGACCTGGCTCCACCGCAGTGTGGCGGTCCCGAAGGCGATGCGGGTGAGGTTGCGGATCGCGTGGACGCACACCTGGGCGTCGTTGGAGCAGGCCTGGACGAGCAGGTCGCCGTCGGACTGGGCCGCGTGGAGCTGGTCACCGGCGAAGGAGGGCATGCCCTCCTTGAGGACGGCGGGCATCTTGGCGGCCAGGCCGAAGCGGTCCTTGCCGTCGGCGTCGACGAACAGGCCCTTGCCCACGCCGAAGGTGATGGTCAGGCCGTTGGGCTTGTAGCCCCAGGCCTCGCCGGTGTCCTTGGGCGGCAGCTGCTTGTTGGAGCTGGGCTGGCCGCCGATGAGCTCACCGGCGGTCATCTGCTCGGCGGCCACGGCCCATTCGGACAGGAGGGTCTTGAGCTCCTCGACGTCGGTGGCAGAGACGTCGAAGGCCGCGGTGAACATGTTGTCCTGGGCGGGGGTGGTGATCCCCGCCTGGTGGTCACCCCGGAAGGGGTAGGTCGTGAGGATGGCCTCCTCGGGACGGCGGGAGGCCTCCCAGGCGCGGCCCCCGGCCACACCGGCCAGGCCCGCGAGCGCGGCACCCAGGCCCGCACCGGTGAACATGGCGCGGCGGCTAGTGCCCTTGGCGCCGGGCTTCCCGGCCTGTCCGGGCTTCCCCGTCGCATCCGGCTTCTCCGGCTGGTCAGCCGCGTCGGATGCGCTCACCTCCTCGGGCTGCTCCGCCGCGTCGGGGGCCGAGTCACTGTTACCCGGGCCCTCCGACGTCGGGGCCTGCGACTCCTGCTGCGCCTGCGCGGTCTCGTCCTGGGCCGCGTCGTCGGCGACCGGGGAGGTGTCCGACTCGTGGGCCGGCTTGCCACTCACTGCTGTCTCCTTCCGGGGTGTCCGGGTTGTCGGGGTGCCGCCGCCTCAGAGGATGGTTCCGGCGACCTTGGACAGCGACTCACTCAGGGCGTTGACGGCGTCGGAGAACTTGCGCTGCTTGTCGGTGTAGGCGTTCTTGTCGGGGGTCTCGCCGGCGTCCTTCTGGACCGCGGCGATGGTGGAGTAGTCCACGTAGGTGGGCTGGCCGTTGGAGGCCTTTCCGGAGACCTCGGCCGCGACGAGCTTCTCAACCGCCGCGAACTGGGTGGTGATCTTCTCGGCGAGCTTGGCGTCCTTCTTCTTCATGAGCTCCTCGACGTTGCCGTAGGCGACCTTGGCGCCCTCGACGTTGGCCTGGAAGTCGTAGAGGTCGGTGTGGGAGAAGGTCTCCTCCTCGCCGACGATCTTGGAGCTGGCGACCTCCTCGAGGAGGCCGGAGGCGCCGTTGGCGACGTCCTCGAGCTCGAGCTCGAACTTCTTCCCGCCGGCGCCGGTGATGTTCCCGTAGACGAGGTCGTAGAGCGACTTGGTGTCGGCGTTGAGCTGGTCGGCGACCTTCTTGCGGGCGGCGTCGTCGGCGAACTTGAAGGGACTGGAGGAGTCCTGGGCCCACAGGTCGGCCTCGATGCGGTGCCATCCGGTCCATCCGGCGAGGACGTCCTTGTCCGTGACGGCCTTGCCGGCGCCGGAGGCGAGGTCCTGGACGCGGGTGTCCAGGGCGGCGTCGAGGTCGCCGGCCTCCTTGAGGCCGAAGGACTCGGCGGTGGGCTCGATGCGCTCGTAGAACTGACGCGCCAGCGGGTAGAGGCTCTTGGCGGTGGCGGTGTCGCCGGAGGTGTAGGCGGTGACGAAGCCCTGGGTGGCGGTGAGGAGCTGGCCGGTCTGGTCGCGCACGTAGGCGGTGTAGTTGGTGACGGCGGCCTCGCGCGCCTTGGTCTCGTCGGCACTGATGTCGACGGCGGCGCCCTTGGTGATCTTCAGCTCGGTGACGCCCTTGAGCTCGCCGACCATATTGGGCTTGCAGGCGGCGTAGTAGGTGCCCTCCTTGAGGGACGTGGTGAGCTTCGTGGTAGTGCCGGGGCCGATGTTCTCCTGCTCGGAGACGATCTGGAGCTTGTCCTCGGTGAGGATCTCCAGCTCGTTGGGGGCCGAGCCGGAGTTGGTGATGGTGAAGGTGACCACGCCCGAGGGGAAGGAGGTGGAGGAGAGCTTGCAGGCGTCGTCGGTGAGGGTCACCGTGATCTCCTGGGACGCCCCCGAGCCGGAGGCGCCGCCCTTGGCGTTCTTGGGGTTGTCGGCGCAGGCGGCCAGGCCCAGGCCCATGGCGGTCAGGGGGAGCAGGGTGAGGACGTTGCGTCGCTTGATGGTGGGCATGGTCTTTCCTTTGTGAGGAGTGGCGTGGACAGGGGGTGGGGAGGGAGGTCGGGGTGGTCAGGAGGTCACGACGGCGTCGGGCTCCTCGGCGTCGGACTCGTCAGCACTCACGGCGGCCGGGGCGGCCACGACTGCGCGCGCGGGCGAGGGCCATCGGCCCGTGATCTGGAGGGTGAGGAGCACCAGGGTCGGGACGATGTAGACCCACCAGCCCACGACCTGCAGGACAGTGGGCTGGAGGTTGAACTGGAACATGGCCTGGAGCAGCACGTAGAGCCAGTGGAAGGGCGAGGCGCCGTCGGGCAGGTAGCGGGACAGGTCCCAGGCGTGGTTCGTGAAGCCGGGCAGGACATTCGCCTCCTGCAGGTCACCGACGCCGTAGGCGACGATGCCGGCGGCAACGACGACGAGGAAGTAGCCGGTCACGGCGAAGAAGACGCGCAGGTTGATGCGCACCGCGCCCTGGTAGATGAGGACGCCCAGCACGATGGCCAGGACGAGGCCGGTGATGACGCCCGCCGTCGTCTGCATGGTGGAGCTCTCAATACTGGAGCGCACGGTGGCCCACACGAACAGGGCGGTCTCCACTCCCTCGCGCCCGACGGCGACGACGGCGATCCAGACGACGCCCCAGCCGGACCTGCCTGCGGACAGGGACTTGGACAGTGATCCCTCCAGCTCGCCCTTGAGCTCACGGGCGTTCTTCCCCATCCAGAAGATCATCCAGGTCACCATGCCGACGGCGACGAAGGACAGGGTGCCGCCGAGGATCTCCTGGGCTTGGAAGGTGAGGGTCTTGGGGCCCCAGGTCATGATGGCGCCGGCGACCAGCGGGATCAGCGCCGCCAGGCCGACCCCGAGCCACAGCTTGGGCAGGGCATCACGGCGGTCGGCCTTGACGAGGTAGGCGACGATGATGCTGACAACGAGCGCCGCCTCCAGACCCTCCCTCAGGGCGATGAGCAGGTTGGCGAGAAACACTCGACCTCCAAGTCACGAATCAGTCTCAGGTCACGACGGTCAAGGTAAGCCTAGCCTTAGATGATCTCACCACCAAAGAGGCTCATTTTTCGCATTCGTGTGGGATGAAGCCCAGTTTCGCCGGTCACACCGGCCCGCGCCGGCCCGGGCCGGTGCCGGCCGACGACACCGCGGCGGTCCTCGGTCTGGCAAGCATGCGCTCCTGGATGAATCCGGAAGGGACGGCAGGGCGGGGCAGGACATTCAGGCGGCGCGCGAGTCCATCGCGGCCCAGCCACCCGCGCTGCGGGTGCCACCGCCCCATCGAGGACTTACTTTTGGCACCAGGACTGCGTTCTCCCCCAGATGACTGCGCGGAGATCCCAGTAGCCTGGAGGACAACGCAGTCCTCGATCGGAAAGTACGTCCTCGGCGCGAACCGCAGCACCAGCTCCAGCCCGGTCTGCGGGCCCGCCCTCGGCTCAGCCGGCCTGCGGCAGGAGGATGGAGGCCCCCAGGGCGAAGGGGTAGCCGGGTTTGAGAATGCACTGGACGACCGGCTGCGCCATCTCCAGGACGCTGTCGGCGTCGAGGCCCTCCTCGCCGTTGGGGCCGGCCTCGGCTACGAGGTCGGAGTAGGGGATGGTGAGGTCGAGCAGGGCCATGCCATCCCGGTGGGTGGCGGAGTCCCAGGCGCCGCCCTCCATCTCCTGCAGGGTCCCCAGGTGGAAGCTCATGACGCCGTGGTCGTCGACCTGCGCGGGCACGGACAGGATGTGGTGCGGCTCGGGGTCGCGCGGCGCACGCAGGGTGAACACGATGATGCCGCCGTCGCGGGCGGCGCGCAGCATGATGCGGCCGATGTGGATGCCGAAGCCGACGATGTCGAAGACCCCCTCCATGGCCTCCGCGTAGCTCAGCGGCGCCTCCAGGGGGATGGGGGCTCCCTCACCGGGGTCGTTGATGGCGCGGCGGCCCGACGGCGTGGCCGCCTTGAGCAGCAGGAGGCGGCCGGCGTCGGTCAGGACGCCGGTCTCGACACGCTCCTGCCACCCGGCCGGGGCCTGGGCGGGGCCGGGCTCGGACTCCACCAGCCCCATGCCCAGGACGGTGGACAGGTCGGTGCCGTCGGCGGGCCGGTGCCAGGTGATGGTGGCGTCGTCGTGCCAGATGGGCAGGACCCCGTTGAAAGGGATGCCGAAGCGCACGTGCTCGCGCTCGCCGTCGACGGGCCGGGAGTTATCGACATGACTGACGTGGCTGGTGTGCCGGCCGGACCGACTCTCCGGCCCTGCGTCGCCGGCACCATTGTCCTGCGGTCCTGCCAGGTACTCGCTCATGATCCCAGCCTAACTGCCGCTCGGTCGCCCCGTGCACTCGTGCGGCCGGCAAGCCGCTCCTCCTTGCGGGCGTGCTCCCACTGGTGGACCTGCCGGGCCGAGAGCGCCAGCAGTGCCAGGACCTGGAGCGCACTGGTGACGACCAGGCGGAGCGTGGCCTGCCGGACCCCGAGGCTGGAGACTTGAACCATGTCAGTGGCGATACCCAGGACGAGGGTCGCCATGAGGGCAATGCGGCCACGCGGGTGCCCGCGCCAGGCCGCCACCCCCAGGGCGGCGGTGATGAGCGTCAGGCCACCGGACACCGTGGCGATGAGGGCGACGACGGCGGTGACCGCCCCCGGATCCTCCTCCGGGAATGGGGCGGCCTCCAGCACCTGGGTGATGTCGATGTGGGCGACGCGCAGGATCTCGACCGCGACCGCGAGCCCGATGAGCGCCAGGGCGATGACGAGCTGGCTGGGGCGGCGCCGTCGGGCCTGGAGGTCGGCCATGCGGGCCTGCTGCAGGGAGAGCCCGGCGTCGGACCCGGGGACCACCTCGTTGAGGTCGAGCACGTGGAGGGCGCCGTCGGTGACCACCCGGTCCCCTCCCCCGTTCTTGTCGTGGTAGGAGGTGAAGACGTCCGGCCAGATCTCCAGCTCGGCGGCCTCGTTGGCCCAGCGGACGTCGTCGACGACGTAGTTGCGCTCGATGTCGATGTCGGCGTCGATCTTGTGGGTGACCTGGAGGGTGAGGGCGCTCAGGCCAACGGCGCGGTCGTAGGTGGCGGCGGCCAGCCAGTCCACGTGCCCGCCGCCGGGCAGCGACCAGCCCGGCGGGCAGTACCAGAAGCGGATGTGGTGGCGCTGGGCGGGGTTGCCCTCGACCTCCTTCTGGTAGGCGAAGCTCTGCTTGCGCCCGAAGAGCATGAGGTTGGAGACGGGGGCGGCCGGGTAGGAGCGGCGCAGCAGCGAGGAGATGATGATCCTCCAGGAGGTGCGCAGGGTGATGGGGTCGGCGCGCACCCAGCCGGCCGCGATCATCGCCTCGTGAATATCCTCCTCGTCGCCCTTGACGGCGAGGTTGACGGGGTCGCCCAGGAGACCGTCGGGGGTGCGGGTGCGGCCGATGAAGTAGTCGGGGACGTAGAGCCAGGTGAGGACCTGGTGGAGGCGCGGCAGGGCGAGGTAGGCCAGGACCGCCCAGAACAGCAGGGAGTTGACCACGAGCACCGCATCGAGGTGCCAGCCCGAGCCGATGAGCAGCCAGGCCAGCCACAGCGTGGCGACGGCGGCGATGGCGAAGAAGACGGCGTCGAGGACGTCGTCGATGCTCCAGGAGCGGGCGTCGACCTCCGACATCTTGGACGGGCCATCCCGGTAGACGGGAGGCACCGTCGGACGGGGGCGAGTCACCTCGGATGGCGTCATGACAGCACGCTACCGAATACCTCTGACGTTGGAGGCAGGCCGTACCGCCATCAGCCACCCCCTCAAGCACTGCCGCGCCCTTCCGATCTGTGGAACGGAGGACGCGGCAGCCGGGGAACAGCATCGGCGGGATTCTCAGGGCCGCCGAGGAGACAGTGCTATGAGATCACTTGAGCACGAGGTCCTGGGTGTCGGAGTAGGCCGCGTACTTCTTGCCGCTCTGCATGCCCTCTGCCTCTCCACGGTTGTAGACGATGCTGGTGGTGCCCTCGGAGAAGGGCTTCAGCTTGGTCGACTCCGATACGGTGGCCATGGAGATCCAGCCCTCAACCTGCCCGGAGCCGGAGTCCTCGGAGTCGAACACCTCAAGACCGTCATCCTTCAGGTCGTCGGCCAGCAGCGCCCCGTACTCATCCGCCTTGCGCTTGGATTCCGTTTTGTCCTGGAGCGAGGTGGAGTCTGTGATCTTGTGGCTGAAACCAACATCCCCAGTGAAGTCGAGCGTGCAGTGAAGCAGGTAGACCGTATCGGACTGACGGGTCTTCTTGTACTTCGGTGCGGCGTAGTCCTCGATCACCTTGTCGCAGGTCTGGGTAAGACCAATCTCCTCATCCTTGAAGGTCACCGGCTTGATCTCCTGAATCTCGGAGCCGGACTTGGTGGTCTCGCCACTCTTGCTCTTGGTGTCCTTGGCATCCTTGCCGTCCTTGTCGTCCTCGGAGTCCTCGGAGGGGGATGCATCCGAGTCGCCTGAGTCCGGCTCGGCGGAACTGGTCGCGGAGCCACTACCGGGGGAGGGCTGAGCGATGTCCTGCTCATCGCAGGCGGACAGTCCGACAGCCATGGCAAGGGCGGCGGCGACGGAGAGAACTTTGACGGAGGAGCGCATGGGGATTCCTTTCTCGCGCGCTGGGGATGGCGAAAGTGTGCACCCGGCGCAAGCCCTCTTCCATGGGGAGCCCACCCAGGGGAGCGCTCCCCGTCTCCGCCCGCCTGCCTCTCAGAAGTCCCAGTCCTCGTCCTGGGTGGCCTCGGCCGTACCCATGACGTAGGAGGAGCCCGAGCCGGAGAAGAAGTCGTGGTTCTCGTCGGCGTTGGGGGACAGGGAGGCGAGGATCGCCGGGTTGACGTCGACGGCGTCGGCCGGGAACAGCGCCTCGTAGCCCAGGTTCATGAGGGCCTTGTTGGCGTTGTAGCGCAGGAACTTCTTGACGTCCTCGGTCAGGCCGAGCTCGTCGTAGAGGTCCTCGGTGTACTGCTCCTCGTTGTCGTAGAGCTCCATGAGCAGGTCGAAGGTGTAGTCCTTGAGCTCTTGCTGACGCTCGGGCGAGGACTCGCGCACGGCCAGCTGGTACTTGTAGCCGATGTAGTAGCCGTGGACGGCCTCGTCACGGATGATGAGGCGGATGAGGTCGGCGGTGTTGGTCAGCTTGGCGTGGCTGGACCAGTACATGGGGGCGTAGAAGCCGGAGTAGAAGAGGAAGGACTCCAGCATGGTGGAGGCGACCTTGCGCTTCTCGGGGTCGTCGCCGCGGTAGTAGTCCAGGATGATGCGGGCCTTGCGCTGAAGGTTCGCGTTCTCCTCGCTCCAGCGGAAGGCCTCGTCGATCTCCGCCGTCGAGATGAGGGTGGAGAAGATCGAGGAGTAGGAGCGGGCGTGGACCGACTCCATGAAGGCGATGTTGGTGAGCACCGCCTCCTCGTGGGGGGTGCGGGCGTCCGGGATGAGGGAGACCGCGCCGACCGTGCCCTGGATGGTGTCCAGGAGGGTCAGGCCGGTGAAGACGCGGGTGGTCATGTTCTTCTCGGCCTCGTTGAGGGTGGCCCAGGACTGCACGTCGTTGGACAGCGGCACCTTCTCGGGCAGCCAGAAGTTGCCGGTGAGGCGGTCCCAGACCTCGAGGTCCTTGTCGTCGGTCAGGCGGTTCCAGTTGATGGCCTGGACGCGGTCGACCAGCTTGATGGGCTCGTGCATCAGTTCCTCCCGAGGTTTGGGTGATCCGGCCTCATGCTACCGACGAGTCCCTCGGCGGGCAGCCCAGCCCGCCCGAAGGGGACTGTGGTGCCCGCCGCGCTCCTGGCTTCCGGGGGCTCGCGGACGGGAGAACGACCAGAGATGTTATTGACTCACATAATGTGAGTGACTAACATTTTCTGCATGAGTCCACGCGCCTCCACCGCTGACCTGCTTCGGCGCACCGCACTGCGGATGTTCACCGAGCAGGGGTTCGACGCCGTCCCGGTCGCCGTGATCGCCAAGGCCGCCGGGGTCTCTCACATGACCTTCTTCCGCTACTTCCCCACCAAGGAGGCCGTGGTGGTGAGTGACCTGTTCGATCCGCTCATCGCCGAGGCGGTGCGCGCTCAGCCACAGCGGTGGCGACCACTGACCCGAGCCGTGCGGGGACTCGTTGCGGCGATGAGTCAAGAGTCGGCGCGCAAGGAGATGTCCTCCCGAGAGTTCCATGAACGCATTCGGCTGGCAGCCCTCACCCCGTCACTGGCGGCCGCCGTGCGAACCGCAGGTCAGGAGACCGAGCGCGCCATCGCCACAGCGCTTGCCGCTCCCGGGGTGGACGACGCGGCGGCACAGGCCGCGGCCGGAGCCGTCATGGGAGCGGCGAGCAGCCTCCTGCTCGCCTGGGCCGGCGAGAGCAATGCAGCCAACACCGGGGCGGCCGATGCGGCAGCGACCCTCAGCCGGGGTCTTCTCAGCCTGCTGGGGGACACATGAGCGGTACAGCACCGGCGGCCCTGGAGGTTGCGGGCGTCCACGTCGCCCTGCGGGGGAAGCCTGTTCTGCGCGACCTCAGCCTTTCACTCGCCGACGGCGAGTGCCGCGCCGTCGTGGGTCTCAACGGCGCTGGGAAGACCACGGCCCTGCGCGTCATCCTGGGCATGCTGCGTCCCGACGCCGGCAGGGTTCTTCTGCACGGCCGTGATATCGCCTCCTCCCCCAGGGATGTCTGGCAGCGAGTGGGCCACCTGGTGGAGACTCCGTTGTCCTACCCCGAGCTCACGGCCCGGCAAAACATCATGGCGGCCGCACGCCTGCACGGCGCCGACCCTGAACGCACCGAGCGGGCAGTGGAACGGTTGAGTGAGGCGCTGGCGCTGACCGGCTGGCTCGACACACCTGTGCGTCGCCTGTCGCTGGGCACGCGCCAGAAGGTGGGGCTCGTCGGCGCCCTGGCGCATGAACCGGACGTCGTCGTCCTCGATGAGCCGACCAACGGGCTCGATCCGCTGGCCGTCGTCGGATTCAGGGATCTTCTGCAGGAGGTGACCGGGCGCGGCGGCGCGGTGCTGGTGACCGGGCACCACTTCGATGAGCTGACGCGCATCGCCGACCGGGTTGAGGTGCTGCACCGGGGGCGGATCATCGACACAATCGCGCCTGAGGACCCCGGCCGCCCCGGAGGCACCGACCTTGAGAGAGTCTTCTTCGACGCCGTCCTGGCGGCGGACCTGGCCGCAGACAGCACTGTCCTGGAGTCAGAGGCGGGACGGGGCACCCGCGCGGAAACGAGCCGTGAACGGACGGAGGCCTCATGATGGGCATGGATCGCGGCGCCCTCGAGATCGTCATCGGCCTGGAGGCCCGCAAGTTGGCTCGGGCCACGGTCGTGCGCGTAGCAACGGCGGCCGCCCTCGTTCTGGTCATGGCAACCACGGCCGGCGGGTACGCCGCCGCAATGCACGCCGGAGATACTGATCTGGGTCGAAAGGCCGCCTCAATGGTGACCTCGCCCGGCTGGGGCGACTACACGGCCCTGGGGGCGACAAGTGTGAGCGTAACGATGCTCCTGGCCGTGGGCGTGGTGATGTCGTGGAGTACGGGGCGGGAGTTCACCGACGGAACCATTGTGGGCCTGTTCGCCATCCCACCGACCCTACGCACCATTGCGACGGCGAAGATGGTGGTGACCCTGTCCTGGGCGGTTCTGCTGGGAGCCGGCGAGGCGGTACTACTGATGACGGCGGGGTTACTGCTCGGCCTGGGGGCGGCAGGAGCCACCGGTTGCTTCGCGACGCTGTTGCTTGTCTCAGTGGTGCTCAGCGCAGGTGTCCTGCCGGTCATGTGGGCGGCGACGCGGTGGCGCGGCTACCTGGCCGGCATCGGGCTGACACTGGCGATCCTGGTCGTCACCAACCTGGCCGCTGGATTCGGCCTCGGCACCTACACCCCGTGGTCGATCCCGGTTGCCTGGACCATGAACCATGATGATGTCAGCACATTGCTGCTGGTAGTTCCGGTGATGACCGCCGCGATTGGCGCCTGGGTCACCCTCCGATCCTGGGACCGGCTCCAGCTGGGCACAGACTGACCGCAATTCCCATGGAACAACTGTTATGACGAGGAGGCGGCCGGCTGCTGGGCGGCGGCAAGGATGGGCGCGCCCTTCTCGGGCGGGTCCCCCTGGCCGACCACGGCACCGGCGTTCATGTCAAAGGCGACGACCTCAGAGTCGTAGTCGTCGTTCGGCGCGGTGGCCAGCTCGACCCGCTGAAGAGTCCGATTCCCCAGGACAGCCGCCAGAACCGGCGCTGCGGCGCCAACATCCACACCCTTTCCGTACTCACCGAGCCCCCGCACTCTCAGCTGGGTCACCTGGTTGATATCATCATGCGCATCCAGGTCCACCGTCGCATCGACTCGTTTATCTGCCGGAATAGCATCAAGGACGCTCTTGATCGGCACGGAGGTGAGGTTAACGCCTTTGGAATGAGTGACGTGACAATAGGATGAGCCCACACGAATACTCTGCTCGGTCTTGAGTGAACCCACACTGACAACCGAAGACGTTAGTGGAAGAATGAAGTTATCCGGGAGGGTTTTCACGCCTTGGTAGCGTAGCCGGATTTCATTCCAGGAGATCTCCACGCTCTCCACCTCCGAGGAGACCACCTTCATGGCAGCCGGCACGGCCCTCTCGGAGTCATCCATCGGCAGATGACAGGACATCGATGTCGCACCCTGGGTCCATTTGACGTCAAGCTCAACCTTGTCGGAGTCAGCCAGATTCACTACTTCGTTTCGAGCATTACGAATGATGGCGAGGACTGAATCCTGCCCAGGATCACCCTTGAGGTTGACGGTCACATCCCAGCGATCATCAGTCACGAGCCCCGGCTCCACATCAACCTCAACGGACGTGACTCCATCAAGACCGGACAAATACTTGCGCACCTTCCTCTTCTTCTTACTGAGAGCCAGAGCGAAAGGTGAGCACCCGCCCACTCCGAAAGCAAGAGACACTGCACCCAGTGCCAGCACCTCACGACGTTGAATACTCATCAACCTCACTCCTCTTCCCTTCATCATGCTTGCATGTGCACGTCAGGCAGAGACGCTTTGGAGTCCGCTCCCCATCAGGACGCAGAGGCAACCACCTGTTGGGCGGCGGCAAGGATGGGCGCCCCCTTCTCGGGCGGGTCCCCCTGGCCGACCACAGCGCCGGACTTCATGTCAAAGCCAACCACCCTGGGCTGGACTTTGCTTTCCACCGAGGTACTCAGCTCCACCCGCTGGAGCGCCTGGTTGCCGAGGACTGTGGCGAGGACCGCAGCATCTGGCTGAACATCCTCATCCTGCCAGTTATTCGCCCATTTCTTGAATATGAGACGGGCCTGGTGGCTGTTCTTGTCTTCCGCCTCCAGGCTCAGGACCGCTCCGTACCGCTTGTCGGAGGGAATGGATTCCAGTGCGCGCTTGATCGGCACGGAGGTGAGGTCCTTATCCTTGGCATGGGCGATGAAGCAGTGAGATCGTCCAATCAGGATACTCTGCTCGACCCTCAGGGAGCCGAGGCGCAGCACCGGGGAAGTGGGCGGCAGGATGAAGTGATCCGGGAGAGTCTCAGCAGTCCGGTACTCGAAGGATATTCTCTCCTCCTCGATCTGGATTCGCTCCATGCCGGGCGACACCGCCTCCACCGTGGCGGAGGCGGCCTTGTCAGCATCGTTCATCGGCAGATAGCAGAACACGGAGGCCTCAGCCTGGGCCCAGATGACAACCATTCTCACCTCACTGGCCCCGGTCAGGCGCAGTACCTCGGCATAGGCGTCCCGCACAACTATCGCCACCGACTCCGCGGACGGATCATCCTTGAGCCGCACATCCGCGATCCAACGATCCGGCTCAGAGAACTCCGGGTGCACCTCCACCCGTGCGGATGCCACGGCGTCGAGCCCGGAGAGGTACTGCTGCACCTTCCGCTTCCGTCTCTTGCGCGCCATGGCCATAGGCGAGCACCCGGCCACTGCGAGAGCAAGGGATGCGGCCGTTACGGCCAGGACCTGACGACGTCGCACGCTCATCAGATATCACTCCGTTGCATCGAGAACACCTGCCGCACTCTCCTGTCACAGGGAACCATCAGATTCATGCTCCCGTTACGACGAAACCGAAGCAGACTTCTGCGCTGCCGCCAGAATCTTCGCGCCCTCTTCCGGCGGGTATCCGGCATCGAAGGCGCCCGCTTTCACTTGGAAAAATACGCCTTCTCGACTGGCAGCACTCGTATTCCATGCGGTCGTGAGGCCAAGCTCTTGAAGTAGCTGATTTCCTGAAACAACGTTGAGGACTTTCGCTGCAGCGGCGACGTCGAGTCCGTCAGACTCTTTTCCAAAAGCAGCAACGTCGAGCGATATGCTTCCACTCACGATATCTTCGTCTTCGAGCTCAACTACAGCCCCTTCCCGATATTTGGAGTCAATAGTCTCCACAACCTTTCGGAGAGGAATAGGACTGAGGTCAACGGTGTCTGAAACCACCCGAATAGTCACACCATCAATCTCAAAGCTGTCACTCACACCCACTCCGGATCGTGGCGTCACAATAAGATCAGCCGGAAATTCCTTCACCACACCTCGATCTACCGAGACGCGACCACGGCCAGCACTCATGGCGCCTCGACCGGGCTTCGCCAGCTCTCTCAGATAATCGAGTTCTGCCCCATTCGGCTCATCCCCTGAGATCGGCCACGACACGGAAGCCCCGTTCTGCACCCATGATGCCGATACGCTGACAAAGTCATCCCCCACCACCTGCACAACCCGATCATAAGCGTCTTTAAGGACGGTGAGAGTTTCTTCTCGCCCAGGATTTTTGTTAAGGAGGATCAGGACCGACCAGGAGTCACCTGCGGTGAAATTGGAATCCAGCTCCACATCTACTGACTTGACGGCAGGGAAGCTCTTCAAGGACTTTTCGATTTGATGACGAGCCTGGATATTCTCCGGAGCCAGTGACCCGCAGCCCGACATCGCCTGCAGCGTCAAGGCGCTGGCACCGACCAGAATCATGCGCCTTGGGAGGGCCTTTCCTCCCGCCAGCCCCGTCACAATCGGACCGACTCACCCGAACGCGCCAGGAAGAGCGCGATGAACAGGAACCGGATGATGCTGCGTCGACGATGAGCCATGGCGCCACCGTAGGGCCTCACCCCCGGCGCACGGGATGGGGATTGTTCCCCTGCCCAGCCTGTGCGGCTGCCGGCGCGCAAGAAGCCCCGGGCCCACCTGAGTTCTGAACTCAGGTGGGCCCGGGGGCCTGTCCCTATGAGAGGTGGGAACTGGCGGCCGGCGTCAGGCGCGGCGGCGGCTCACCAGCAGAGCCCCTCCCATCATGGCGACCACGGCGATGCCCAGAGGCAGGCCGATCCTGACACCGGTGCTGGCCAGCGGGCCCCCCGCAGGACCGCCGGGCGCCCCATCGGCCGGGGCCGGCGCCGCCGAGTTGGTGGGCGCGGCCTGCTGGGCCGCACCGGACGACGACGAGTCACCCGCAGCGGCGGAGCTGCTCGCATCGTCGCTGAACTTGGCGTTCGGGTCCGAATTTGCGTCAGCATCGGACTTGTCAGCCGGATCCGCACTCGCGTCATCGGCTGGCTTGTCAGTCGACTCAGCAGTCGCGTCAGCACTGGGCTTGGTGTTCGGGTCCGCACTGGCGTCAGCGGCCGGCCTGTCCGCCGGGTCCGCGCTCGCCTCCGCACTCGGCTTCGCGCTCGCCTCAGCACTGGGCTTGGCATTCGGGTCCGCACTGGCGTCAGCGGCCGGCTTGTCCGCCGGAGCAGCACTCGGCGCAGCACTCGGCTCGGCGGAAGGCTTAGCGGTTGCCTCAGCACTCGGCTTCGCAGTCGCCTCAGCGCTCGGCGTCGGAACATTGAGAGAGGCGTACATACCAGCGAACTTCAGGTCCAGCACCTTCTCGCCAATAGTCACCTTCTGAGACGCGGGGGCCTTGAGGGTGTACCCGTCGACCTGAGCCTTGTCCACGTCCTGCTCAATGGTGCACTCAGTGCCCACGGGCAGCTCCGGACCGTTCACCGCCGTACCATCGGCCTTGACCTTGAGGTCGCCCTTCTGCCCGTTGTCGCAGGTGTAGGTGAAGGTGAACTCCTTGTCCCCGACCTCGGCGCCCTCGACGGAGTTGGTCACCGAGAACGAGCCCTTGGCCTTCGTGTAGGTGTTGGTCATCGTCACCTCGGCCGTCTGATCCTTGGCGATGGCGACGGTCTGCGGCTCCGGGGCGGTCAGCGTGTACCCCGACCGGGAGGCGGAGTCGGTGATCTCGGTGACGGTGCAGGTCGAGCCGGCCTTGACCTCTTCGGAGGTCTCCGAGGTCTTCCCACCCTTCACCATCAGGAAGCCTGCAGTGTTGTCGGTGCAGCTGTAGGTGAACAGGAAGGTGGAGTTGCTGAAGTCGCCGTCGCCAGCCAGGGCCTTCGTGATCGTGAAGTCACCGTGATCCACGGGCACGGCGTCGGCGGAGTTGCTCAGCGTCACAGGCGCGAGCTTCTGGTCCTCGATGGTCGCGGTGCTGGAGCCCTGACCGTTCACCGTGAAGGCCGGCTTACCCCAGACGACACCTTCAGGAGTAACCGAGGCATTCGTCGGGTCCTCGTTGAACGTGAGGACCGTTCCAACGGGGAAGATGTCCTTGAACACGGTCTTCGCACCGATGCCGAGGGTCATTTCCAGGTCACCACCAGTGCCGTCCTGGTTGAGGGTGCCCGGGGCCTTCCAGTCGGGGTAGGCGCTGGCCTTCGCACCACCAGGCAGGTCGTAGTGGACAGCGACGTTGAAGGTGGTGTCCGCCGGCACCTTGCCGGTCTCGGTTCCGGTGAGGAGCTTGGTGATCTCGAATCCACCGAATCCGGGCTTCATCTCGACGTTAATGGAGAAGGACGAGGCGTAGTGCACCGCGTAGGAGCCCCGCAGACCTGTTCCCATTGCCATGGCGTCGTTCTTGTACCGCACACCGGGCTGCACCTTGCCACTCTCGGTGTTGGGGGTCGATTCGTAGCGGACGATGTAGTTGCTGCGGGGCGCGAAGGGACCGGTCACCTTGATGAAGGCGACGTCGCCGGTGATGGAGACATCGAGGTCGAAGTCGCCGGCGCTGGTGTTCTGGTCCGTTCCGGCAGCGTCCGTGAGCTGGACGGAGCTGGCGTTCTTGCCCTCAGCGGTGCCGGTCTCCAGCCTCCACTTCGCCTTGTCCGCGTCGTAGCTCTGCCCGGGGCCGAGCTCGTCGGTGAACATGATGGTCGAGCGGGTCTTGCCGTCCACGGTCAGCGACTGGCCGTTCTCCTCGAGAGCCGCCTTAATCTGATCGGGGCCGAAGATCAGCTGCCAGGCAATCTTGTCGGAGTCGACATTCAGGTCGCTGGCCCACTTGGTGACCTTCTCCGGCTTGTAGGGGCCTTCGACGTAGGGGGCAATCTTCCCGCCGGGAACGGCCACAGTAGTGTCCGCACCGTTGGCCTTGATCGGCAGCTTGGGCAGGTCAGTAGCCCCATTAGCCACCACCAGCGACGCCCCGTTTCCACGCAGATCCTTGAAGCCCTTGGCGGTCACCTCGTCGAGCTCGCTGTTGAAGGTGCAGGTGATCGTGCGCTCGGCCACCGAGCACTCACCCACCTTCGTGCTGGTGCCATCGTGGTTGAGCATCATCGGCTCGGTGAGCTTGTCCTTGCTGCGGACCTGCTCGGGCAGTGCGATCTCGAAGGAGTCACCACTCTTGGCGTTGGCCTTGCTGGCATCCCAGTTGAACTTCAGCTTGAGGTAGTCACCGCTCTGGATCGCGGTCTTGCTCGGGTCCTCCTCGCCGGTGGCGTTGGAGGGGGTCAGTGACAGGTCGGAGATGGTGATCTTCGGGTTGATGGCGGCTCGGGCCTGCATGGGCAGGACCGTCAGCATCGCGGCAACCATCACCACGAGCAGGAGGAGAGCACCTGTGGCACGCACAGGCGCTCTGAGCGCTCTGGGGGCAGGGATCTTTGACACGGCATACCTTTCGGGAGAAGTCCGGCACTCAATTGATGCGGTGCAGAACTTAAGTTCTATATTTACTAGTATCAATGGCGAAAATCTCAGGCTAGGGTCACGAATCGGCAGCCATTTCGCTTCGGAATGATGACGATGATGACGGCTTCATCGCTAATCAAACGGGCGGGCGGAATGGAATATTAACGGCGAGCACCCCAGCCCGTTCCGCCGCCGGCCTCGAGACCGCAGCCACCAACCGATCATCAGCAGTATCGCCCGCGATTCCGCCAGCCAGCCGACAACCACTCTGCTCCAAGCGTCACGACGGATACAGATGCCACATCTGTCCCTCAGGCACTTAGTTGACTGAGATAATAGATTCATGAGTCCCTCAGTTCGGGTGGGCGAGATCCCCACCCTGGTCAGCAACCTCGTCGACCAGCTCAGGCAGCGGTTGGCGGCCGACGACGCGCCTGAACGCCTCGTCGTCGGGCTCGTGGGGGCTCCCGGTTCGGGAAAATCAACGATCGCCGAGCAGCTGGTGACCGGTCTGAAGGCGGCGGGCATCTTCGCCGGACTGGTTGCCATGGACGGCTTCCACCTGTCCAACGACGTGCTGGACGAGCTGGGGCGCAGCAACCGCAAGGGCGCACCGGACACCTTCGACGTCGAGGGCTACCTAACGGTCCTGGACCGGGTGCGGACCGACGGCGCCCCTCAGGTCCTCGTCCCGGTGTACCGGCGCGATCTACACGAGCCCGTGGCGGCCGGTGCCCTCGTGAGCGGAACCGGCGTCGTCCTCACCGAGGGCAACTACCTCGCGCTCGAGACGCGCGGTTGGGGTGCGGCACGCGAACGGATCGACCTGCTCATCCATATTGACGTGCCTGAGGAGGTGCTCGTGCCGCGGCTCATCAACCGGCGCGAGGACTTCGGCATGAACCCACTGACGGCTGGACACTGGGTGCGCACCGTGGACCTGCCCAACGCTCGCCTCATCGCCACGAGCGTTCACCGCTGCGACGAGGTCTGGCGCGACCCCGAGGACGAGTCCGAGGTCGACCACGGCAACCCTGCCGACGACGCCGACGACGTCGGGTAGCGCCTCAGCCCGCTCACGCCTCACTGCGCCTGCAGGCTCACAGACGCGGGTCACGGTCGGCAGTCCGCTCCGCGCCCTCAGCACTCGACGCTCAGGGGCGTTCGCACGGTGGACTGAGACGGCATCGTTCCACTCCTCGGATTATCGTCGCCGCGCGTATCCCCGCCGACAGCCCTCCGATGATCCGAGGCATCCCATGACACCCCCGACAGACACTGACGCAGTCACCGATGCAGCCGCCGAGAAGAGACAGGACCGCAGCGCCCGCATCGCGGTGACGGTCTTCCCGCTCATCATGTTCGGCGCCTTCCTCGCCGCCTTCTTCTCGCCCTCCACCTTCGTGCCGCTGGCCGGCTACATGACGCCGTTGCTGGCCGTCACGATGCTGGGAATGGGGATGACCCTGTCCATCCCGGACTTCACGATGATCGCTCGTCACCCGAAGCCGGTCATTCTGGGTGTGCTCAGCCAGTACGCGGTCATGCCGCTGGTGGGTTGGAGCGTGGCGAACCTGCTGCCGCTGTCCCCCGAGCTCAAGGTGGGCATCATCCTCATCGGCTGCGTGCCCGGAGGGACGACGTCGAACGTGGTCAGCTACCTGGCCAAGGGCAACACGGCGCTTTCGGTGTCGATGACCGCCTTCTCCACGATGCTTGCTCCCATCGTTACCCCGCTGCTGACTCTGTGGCTGGCCGGGACCTACATGCAGGTGCCAGCCGGGTCGATGGCACTGTCGATCGTGCAGATCGTGCTGCTGCCGGTGGGTGCGGGCCTGGCCTGCAATGTCTTCTTCCACCGGCAGGTGGCGCGGATCCAGCCGGCGATGCCGTGGGTCTCGGTTGTGGCGATCGCCGCGGTGGTGGCGGCCGTGGCCTCCAAGAGTCAGCCGCTCATCGCCACCGCGGGGCCGCTGATGTTCGCCGCAATCGCCTTGGAGAATGCAACCGGCTACGCCCTGGGCTACGCCGTGGCGCGAGCCTTCGGCGTCTCGCGGGCCGACCGCCGCACGATCGGTATCGAGGTGGGCCTGCAGAACGCCGGGCTCGGTTCAACGCTCGCCCTGCAGTACCTGAGCGCGGCAGTGGCCGCACCCTGCGCGGTGGCGACCTTCTGGCACACGATCACCGGTTCCCTGCTGGCCATGTACTGGCGCCTGCGCGGGTTCCCGGCCGGCGAGGATCCGCACGCCACCGTGCGCGAGCTGCGCCGTCGTGCCAAGGAGTCCTCGGCTGCGAGGTGAGCCACTGCCGCTAGGCGGACAGCTGCGCGATCCGCCCCGGAGTGAGCGCCACGGCGCCGGCGACGTCGCGCACACTATGCCCTTGAGCCAGCATGGCGTGCACTGACTCCTCCGTCGCGCTTCGCAAGGCCGCCTCGGCGGAGCGAAGAGCCATTCGGTCGTTACCGACCTTGAGTGCCCGCACGATGTACTCCGGCAGACCATCATCCGGAAGAAGACGAACATCGATGACAGCCCCCTCCGGCAGATCCGCTGCAAGGATGATGGCATCGACAATCTCAGCGCGCACCGCTGCGAGAGTAGGAGCCCAGGTATGCGCCGTGGGTTCCTGAACGCACTGCGCCAGCCAGTTGTCCGCCTCGCGACTCACCGTCACGTCATACGTCGTCATCGTCTTGTCCACCCTTTCCCAAGGACCGGCGCGAGGTCGCGGTCAATCGCGGCCAGCGTTCCGACCGGTACCTCTCCAGCATGTTGAGGAACAACAGTGAAGGCCCGAACCCCCTCGGCCGACACCACCTCGTACCGTCGATGCGAACCACGTTGACGGGTCATGACGCCACCCAGCGCCTCAATGCGTCGGTTGAGCACACGCACCTTCACGACAGCATTTTATTCACTAAACAACTCATGTGTACAGCCGCTTCACACCGCGCGGTAGATGATGGAAAGAGCGGGCACCAACAGGAGCTCGCTCATCCAGCACGAGGGTTGGGGCCAAGAGGAGTCATATCCTCTTGGCCCCAACGACGGTCATGGGCAGGCAGCCGGCTCAGTCTAGCCATCGAGTCACTGTGCGTACCGACATCACCACCCGGCGTATAACCAGCTCGTGGCTGATGCGGCAAGCAGATCACTCGCAGGTAAGGCGCCAGTGCTCGATGAGGTCCACCATCTCGGCGCTGGTGCGGACGGGGCAGTGGAACGGGGCACTGGAACGGCCCTCAAGCTCCGAGATTCCTCCTTGGCGGTAACGAGCGACCCACTTCGACAGCGTGGCACGAGCGATACCGGCTTCAGCCGCTACATGAGCGATGGGGCGACCGGCCTGGACACGCATCACGAGCCGGTAGCGGCCCTGAGGCGTCAAAGGAGCGTTACGGTGGGGCATGGCAGCGGGGCTTTCTACTGTCGGAAGGATGATTCAGCACCACCCATCCTGACGGCCCACTGCCCCCAACACCCCATATCTACAACCTCATGACCCACAACAGCTAGCCTATCTAGGCCGACAACAGTCTGGGCAAGACGCTACAACTTCGGAAATAGGCGCACTTCTCAGTATTCATCAGTCCCAAGAATGTCAGCCTCGAGCCTATCCGCAATACTAACAACCCCCTCGATCAAATCTGTTATCTCATTTGCATCAATGTTTTGAAGAGGCACTGACGTAGTCACATATGCCATATCATCAATCATGGTGACACCCCCCAAAAGAGTGTCACCCAATCGTTGTGCAGCATAG
>ERZ772958.71-NODE-71-length-41074-cov-5.635681_pt1 | contig 41074 bp, 30 predicted proteins | sample MGYA00580681_ERZ772958 | MGnify/ENA primary metagenome ERZ772958 (study PRJEB29015, sample SAMEA2738089) | human oral metagenome | biome: human oral; feature: human-associated habitat; material: saliva | place: China | collected 2275 ...
GAATACGGCATTGTGGAGGCACTTGCCACGATTGATAACGGTGATTTTGGTACCCGCACTATTCGTTTTGAAACAGGCCAGCTCGCACGCCAGGCTGACGGGTCAGTGACAGCCTATCTGGATGAAGACACGATGCTTCTATCCACCACAACGGCCTCCAACCAACCGCGCGAGGGTTTTGACTTTTTCCCCCTTACCGTGGACGTAGAAGAACGCATGTACGCCGCAGGTCGAATACCTGGATCGTTCTTCCGGCGTGAAGGCCGCCCATCCACAGAGGCTATTCTGGCTGCTCGGTTGATTGACCGCCCGCTGCGCCCCACCTTTGTCAAGGGGCTACGCAACGAGGTGCAGGTGATTGTCACTGTCATGTCCATGGATCCAAAGGACATGTACGATGTCGTGGCCATCAACGCCGCATCCGCCTCCACGCAACTTTCCGGGCTTCCGGTATCCGGCCCAGTCGGCGGCGTCCGCATGGCATTGATCGCTGACGACGACCATCCCAAGGGCCAGTGGGTCGCCTTCCCCCGCTACTCCGAGCAGCAGCGCGCCACCTTCCAGATGGTGGTGGCCGGCCGCGTCCTGGAGTCCGGCGACGTCGCCATCATGATGGTCGAGGCCGGCGCCACCGAGCACGCCTGGGAGCTCATCAACGCCGGGGCCGTGGCCCCCACCGAGGCCGTCGTCGCCGAGGGCCTGGAGGCCGCCAAGCCCCACATCAAGGCCCTGTGCGAGGCCCAGCTCGAGGTCGCCCAGCACGCCTCGAAGCCCACCGCCGAGTTCCCCCTCTACCTGGACTACTCCGACGAGCAGTACGACGCCGTGGAGAAGGCCGCCGAGGCCCACGGCCTGGCCGCCGCCATCGCCACCGAGGGCAAGCAGGCCCGCGACCTGGCCACCGACGCCGTGCGTGACGAGGTCCTGGCCGAGCTCGCCGAGTCCTTCCCCACCGAGGAGGACACCAAGGCCCTCAAGGCCGCCTTCCGCTCCGTGACCAAGAAGATCGTGCGCCACCGCACCCTCACCGAGGGCGTGCGCATGGACGGGCGCGGCCTGAAGGACATCCGCACCCTGGCCGCCGAGGTCGAGGTCCTGCCCCGCGTGCACGGCTCGGCCATCTTCGAGCGCGGCGAGACCCAGATCCTGGGCGTGACCACCCTCAACATGCTGCGCATGGAGCAGCAGGTGGACGACCTCTCCCCGGTCACCCACAAGCGCTACATGCACAACTACAACTTCCCGCCCTTCTCCACCGGTGAGACCGGCCGCGTGGGCGCCCCCAAGCGCCGCGAGATCGGCCACGGCAACCTGGCCGAGCGGGCCCTCGTGCCCGTCCTGCCCACCCGCGAGGACTTCCCCTACGCGATCCGCCAGGTCTCCGAAGCCCTGGGCTCCAACGGCTCGACCTCCATGGGCTCGGTGTGCGCCTCCACCCTGTCCCTGCTCAACGCCGGTGTGCCGCTGCGCGCGCCCGTGGCCGGTATCGCCATGGGCCTCATGCACGAGGTCATCGACGGCGAGACCAAGTGGGCCACCCTCACCGACATCCTCGGCTCCGAGGACGCCTTCGGGGACATGGACTTCAAGGTCGCCGGAACCCGTGACTTCATTACGGCCCTCCAGCTGGACACCAAGCTCGACGGCCTGCCTTCCGAGGTGCTGGCCGGCGCGCTCGGCCAGGCCCGTGACGCCCGCCTGTTCATCCTCGATGTCCTGGCCCAGGCCATCGACGCCCCCGACGAGATGGCCCCCACGGCCCCGCGTGTCCTGGCCGTGCGTATCCCGGTGGACAAGATCGGTGAGGTCATCGGCCCCAAGGGCAAGATGATTAACCAGATCCAGGAGGACACCGGCGCGGACCTGACGGTCGAGGACGACGGCACCGTCTACATCGGCGCCTCCGACGGCCCCTCGGCCGAGGCGGCCCGCGACGCCGTCAACGCCATCGCCAACCCGCAGATGCCCGAGATCGGCGAGCGCTTCGTGGGCACCGTGGTCAAGACCACGACCTTCGGCGCCTTCGTCTCGCTGACCCCCGGCAAGGACGGCCTGCTCCACATCTCCCAGATCCGCCGGCTCGTCGGCGGCAAGCGCGTGGAGAACGTCGAGGACGTCCTCAACGTCGGGGACAAGGTCCAGGTCGAGCTGGCCGAGATCGACCAGCGCGGCAAGCTGAGCCTGCACGCGGTCCTCACCGACGAGCAGCTCGCCGCCGAGGCCGAGGGCGAGGCCTCCCGTAAGGCCTCCCGTGAGGGCGGCTCGCGCCGCGAAGCCAAGGACGAGGACGGCGAGCAGCCGCGCCGCGAGCGTCGTCCGCGCCGTCGCCGCATGCGCAGCGCCGAGTCCTCCGAGGAGGAGTGAGACCCGTTCAGCGGCCCTAGCCGACTGACGCATCTCTCCGGTGTCCCCGTCCGGTCCTCTGGGTCGGGCGGGGACACCGCCGTCATCGGGCAGTGTGTTCGCTGCCCGCGGCAGCACGCGGCCGGGTGCGGGAACGACACCGGGCCCGCCAGCCCGCTAGTCTTCGCGGGTGACCAACCCAGACATGCGCGCCGGATCAGCCCGGCCGGCGGCCTCTCAGCCCTCCACGACCTCCGCGACCGGGCAGTTCTCGAGCCCGACTGACTACGCCGAGGTGGAGCTCGGGCGTGGGCGGCCCGGCCGTGACGGCACCGAGCTGACCCTGCACGACGACGGGGCTCTCACCCGCCGCTCGGTCCTGCCCGGTGGGGTGCGCGTCATCACCGAGTCCGTGCCAGGGCTGCGCTCGGCCTCGATCGGCATGTGGTTCGGCGTCGGCAGCCGCGACGAGGTGCCCGGCCAGGAGGGTTCCACCCACTTCCTGGAGCACCTGCTGTTCAAGGGCACCGCCACGCGGGATGCCCACGAGATCGCCGAGGCCTTCGACATGATCGGCGGGGAGTCCAACGCCGCCACCTCCAAGGAGCACACCTCCTACTACGCCCGTGTGCTCGCCCCTGACGGTATGCAGGCCCTTGACGTGCTCGCCGACATGGTGACCTCCTCGCTCCTGGAGCCCGCCGACGTCGAGACCGAGCGCGGCGTCATCGTCTCCGAGCTGGCCGACGCCGCCGACGACCCCGCCGACGTCGCCCAGGAGGCCTTCGCCCGCGCCGCCTTCGGTGAGGACACGCCGCTGGGCCGCCCCATCGGCGGCACTAACGAGACCGTCACCGCCGTCCCGCGTGACGCCGTGTGGGAGCACTACAAGCGCACCTACGCCTCCGACACCCTCGTGGTGGCCGCCGCCGGCGCTGTTGACCACGATGAGGTCTGCGGGCGGGTCCTGGCCGACCTGGCCGCGGCCGGCTGGGACGCCTCACGCGATGCCGTCCCGCGTGAGCGTCGCTTCGAGGTCGAGCCCTTCGCGCCCCTGGACGTCCACGACATCACTGTCCCGCGCGAGAGCGAGCAGAGCCACCTGTACCTGACCTGCCAGGGCATCGCCGTACGCGATGAGCGGCGCTGGGCCATGAGCGTGCTCACCACCATCCTGGGTGGGGGCATGTCCTCGCGCCTGTTCCAGGAGGTGCGTGAGAAGCGGGGGTTGGCCTACACCACCTACGCCTTCGACACCTCCTACGCCGGTGCCGGCGCCTTCGGGCTCTACGCGGGCTGCGCCCCCGGCGACGTTGACGAGGTGTGTGCCGTCATGATCGGCGAGTTTGAGAAGCTTGCCGAGCACGGCGTCACCGAGCGGGAGATGATGCGTGCCCGCGGTCAGCTGCGCGGGGCCATGGTGCTCGGGGGAGAGGACTCCCTGGCGCGCATGGGACGCCTGGGGCGGGCCGAGGTCGTCACCGGGCGCCTGCGCTCCATGGGGGAGAACCTGCGCCGCCTGGAGGCCGTCACCCCTGGGGAGGTCCGGGAGATGGCCGCCTGGCTGGTGGAGCAGAAGCGCGCCCGCATCCTCGTGGGTCCGGTTGGCTGACAGCTGCCGACAACCGATGGGGTTGATGGCCCGCTCATTGAACGCCGCCGGAGCCAGAAGAGGGGCTGAGTGTCCAAATCGGTGACAAAGGCGCGGATCGCTCTTATCCAGCCGATGCGCAACCCCATGATTCCAAGGTTCTCCAGCCTGCGCTCTAAGAGATGGAGGTCCTTTGTATCCGAAATGGACACCAACAAGCTGATTCCAGTCGTCGGCCCCTGGTGCTGCTGGTCCGCGTGGGCCGGGTCTTCGCTCAGCGACGGAAGCCGAAGGCGGCACCGATGAGCTGATCGAAGACCCGGTCGGGCAGGACTCGGCGCGCGGCAATGAGCGGCTTGGCCATGAAGCCCACGGCGTAGCGGGTCCGGGGGTGACGGGCGGTGACGATCTTGCCGACGGTACGAGCGATGACCTCCGGCGGGGAGTAGTGCCGTCGGTTCGACTCGCTGCGCATGGCTCCGGCCACGTCTCGGATCTGGTCGGCGTAGGCACTGCCCTCGGCCGTGGCCTCGAGGTGGTCGGCGGCGATCGATGCCCATTCGGTGCGGATGCCGCCGGGCTCGACCACGACGACGTCGATCCCGAAAGGAGACAGTTCGATGCGTAGCGCGTCGCTCAGGGCCTCGACGGCGTACTTGGTGGCGTGGTACCAGCCGCCCAGTGGTGTGGTCAGCCTCCCGCCGATGGAGGAGATGTTGATGATGGTGCCCGAGCCCCGGGTTCGCATGTGCGGGGTGATGAGCTGGGTGAGGCGCGCCAGACCGAAGACGTTGACCTCGAACTGGCGGCGGGCCTCGTTGATCGGGACGTCCTCGATGGCGCCGTAGGAGCCGTAGCCGGCGTTGTTGACCAGGACGTCGATGTGTCCGGTCTCCTCCAGGATGCGGTTGACGCCGGAGCTCATGGAGGCGTCGTCGGTGACGTCCATGGCCAGGGGGCGGATGCCGTCGGCGGTCAGGGCCTGGAGACGGTCGGTGCGCCGGGCCGCGCCGTAGACGATGTAGCCCAGTGCCCGGAGCTTGTGGGCGGTGTCCTCGCCGATGCCGGAGGAGGCGCCGGTGACGAGCGCGGTGCGGGTCGCACCGTGGTTTGCGGCGTTCTCCGAAGAGCTCTCGGTGGAGGTCGTGGGGGCCTGGGTGGTCGTGGTTGTGGTCATCGTCTGAGGTGTCCTCTCGGTAACATGAATTGCCGTTCAGGTACTATCATGAATCTTGATTCACTTTTATGCAACTGAGATGCTGCGCACGTGAGTGGGCGAGCCTGGGAAGAGGGGGAAGGATGCTTCGGGATCACTATGACGCGGTTGAGCGGACTGGGACCGAGGCGGGCGGCGTGACCGCGGAGGGGGCCTCAAGGCGTGCCGACGCGGTGCGCAACCGGACCGCTATCCTGCAGGCCGCCAGGCAGCTGGTCTCTGAGCAGGGGGCCGAGGTCGCCATGGGGGAGATCGCTCGGGCGGCCGGCGTTGCCGTAGGCACGCTCTACCGGCACTTCCCCAACAAGGCGGACCTGCTCGCGGCGGTCGTCAGTGAGTACGTCGAGGCCCTGGCCGACGCCGCCCAGGGCGCCTGGGAGCGTGTCGAGGCCGGTCAGGCCGAAGCCGACCAGGAGCTCCTGGACTTCCTGGAGCGGGCCCTGGAGATGATCGCCCGCAGCCACGCCGCCAAGAGTGTTGCTCGGGCGCTGGGGGCGGAGGTGGAGTACACCGAGCCGGAGACCCGCGCCACCGAGGCGCTGGGGAGCCTCATCGAGCAGGGGCGGGCGAGCGGGCGCCTGCGAGCCGACCTCACCGTCTCCGACCTCTACATCCTCATGGTCTTCTACCCCGGCGAGGGCTCCGCCGAGATTCGTCAGCGCTGGCTCGAGCTCATCCGTCCGGGTCTGCTCGGGGACGGGCAGTAAGACGGCCCCCGCGACGTGCGGGCCAGTCGCTAGGGTGGGGCCATGACGATTCGCGTAGCTGTTGTGGGCGCCGCCGGGCGCATGGGATCGACCGTCTGCCAAGCGGTCCAGGACGCCGAGGGCCTTGAGCTCGTGGCCCGCCTGGATGTGGGGGACACCCTGGACGCCGAGCACCTGGCGGGGGCTGACGTCGCCGTCGACTTCACCGTCCCCAGCGTCACCGAGGCCAATGTTCACGCCCTGCTCGACGCCGGGGTGGACGTCGTCGTGGGCACCACCGGCTGGAACGAGGAGTCCTACGGGCGCGTCCGTGAGCACCTGGCCCGGCCCGAGGCCGCCGGCCGCAGCGTCCTCATCGCCCCGAACTTCGCCCTGTCCGCCGTGCTGGCCATGAGCTTCGCAGCGAAGGCCGCCCCCTACTTCGAGTCCGCCGAGGTCATCGAGCTCCACCACCCGAACAAGGTCGACGCGCCCTCGGGCACCGCGGTCGCCACCGCCCAGGGCATCGCCGCCGCCCGTGCCGAGGCGGGCCTGGGCGCTATGCCGGACGCCACTCAGACCGACCCCGACGGTGCCCGCGGTGCGGTGGTCGACGGCGTCCACGTCCACGCCGTGCGTCTGCGGGGGCTGACCGCCCACGAGGAGGTCGTGCTCGGCAACCCCGGCGAGCAGCTGACCATCCGCACCGACTCCTTCGACCGGGCCTCCTTCATGCCCGGCGTGGTCCTCGCCGTGCGGCAGGTCTCCAGCCGCCCCGGCCTGACCATCGGCCTGGACGCCCTGCTTGACCTCTGAGACGGGAGCCAGTCGGGGCCGGTGAGCTGCTACAGCGAGGCCGCCCAGCAGTCCTCAGTGATGCCCTCCCCGACGCCGAGCACCCGGTGGGCCCCGGTGGGCGCCATGCCCACCGAGGACAGGAGCCGGCTGACCGACTCATCCCCGCGCACCGCCCAGGCCACGAGCGCCCTGGCCCCGTCCTGACGGGCCAGGTCCACGGCCGCCGCCAGGAGCCGGGAGCCGTGCCCGCGGCGCTGACTAGCCGGCTCCACGCCCAGGGCCGTGACCTCCACGGCCTGCACCCCGGCCTCATCAACCTGCCCCTCGGCGTCCATGGACTGGGTGGGGGCCAGACCCAGCAGGCCCACCACCGTCCGGCTCGCAGCATTCGCCTGGGCAGTGGTGGCCACCAGGACGTGGTGCTCGGGCGAGGGCGGCTCGGTCACTGCTGCCTCCCAGCCTGCCGCGATGACGGGGGCGGCGATCATCGCCCGTACGCCCTGGGGCAGCGGCGCACTGTGCTCGGTGGTGTGGCCGGCCTCCAGGGAGGCGAGCATGGTGGCGGCCTGGACCTGCCCGATCGCCGTCAGGTCCTCCGCCCGAGCCGGGCGCACGAAGCCCCCCGACGCCTGGGGGCCGTCTTGGTCATGCTCCGCACAGTTGTGGGCGTCGGGGGAGTGGCGGTGCGGGGCGCGCGCATTCGCATCCGGGTTCAGCCCGGCCAGTGGATCGGCGCCCAGGACGGAGCCGTCCCGGCTCCCGGAGGGCGATGAGGGCGATGCAGGCGAGGGGGTCGAGGAGGTCATGGACCGAGCCTAAGTGACGGCCCTTCCGGGTCCCTGAGCGCATCCGGGAGTGGAGAGATACCTATGAGACAGATCATGAGAAGGGACCCTCGGCTGGCCGGGGGCACGTTAGGGTGGCGCCATGAGCGCAGCCCCCTCCCGCAGCTTCGGTTCCGTCGGCGTCGCCATGGTCACCCCCTTCACGCCCAGTGGGGAGGTCGACTACGACGCCGCCCGAGCCCTGGCGGTCAGCCTGGTCGACGACGGCGCCGACCTGATCCTCCTGTCGGGCACCACCGGTGAGTCCCCGACCACCCACACCCCCGAGAAGCAGGAGCTGATCCGCCAGGTCAAGGACGCCCTGGCCGGACGCGCCATGATTATGGCCGGCGCCGGCTCCAACGACACCGCCCACGCGGTGCGCATCGGCGTGGCCTCCCAGGAGGCCGGCGCCGAGGGCCTGCTCATCAACGCCCCCTACTACAACCGCCCCAGCCAGGAGGGCGTCTTCCGGCACATCAACGCCGTCGTGGAGGCCACCGACCTGCCCGTCATGGTCTACGACATCCCCGGGCGCACCGGCGTGAAGATCACCGAGGAGACCCTGGCGCGCCTGGCCGAGAACCCCCGCGTCAAGGCCGTCAAGGACGCCACCGGGGACGTCGAGCAGGGCTTCCGCCGCATGGAGTCCACCGGCCTGGAGTACTACTCCGGCGACGACGGCCTCAACTTCGCCTGGCTCACCCACGGCGCCTCCGGCGTCATCTCCGTGGCCGCCCACGCCGACGCTCACTCCTGGCGCCAGATGATCGATGCCGTCGACGCCGGCGACCTGGCCAGCGCCCGCACCCTCGCCCGGAGCCTGCGCCCCCTGGTTCACGCCATCATGGGCGGCGGGCAGGGAGCCGTCATGGCCAAGGAGGCCCTGCACCTCCAGGGACGCTTGCCCAGCCCCGCTCTGCGCCTGCCCCTGGTGCGCGCTGAGGAGACCGAGGTCGCCGGCCTGCGCGAGGTCCTGGCCGCCTCCGGGCTGCTCTGAGAACCGGTAGGGCACGCCTGCGATGCGCATGTGGTCGCTGCACCCGAGCCACCTGGACCGTGCGGGCCTGGTGGCCTGCTGGCGCGAGTCGCTCCTGGCCCAGGCGGTCCTGGCCGGACGCACCCGCGGCTACCGCAACCACCCCCAGCTCGAACGCTTCCGCGCCGCCTCCGAACCGGTCACTCCGGCGGTGGCAGTGGGCGCCTACCTGTGGGGACTGCGCCAGGAGGCCGTCCGGCGCGGCTACCGATTCGACGCCTCCCGCATCGACGTGCCAGAGGCGGAGTGCACCGGCGTCAGCCTGACGGTCACCGAGGGGCAGATGAACCTGGAGCGCAGGCACCTTGAGGCCAAGCTGGCCGGACGCGCCCCCGACCTCCTGCCCCTGCCCGAGCGGCTTGAAGCGCACCCGATCTTCCGGGTCGTCCCCGGCGACGTCGAGCCCTGGGAGCGGGCACTGACCCCGTAAGCCTGGGGCGGGCTCGGAGACGACCGATACTGCGGCCGCTCAGCCCTCTGCCGCGGCTCTGGCGAGCACCTGCTCGCGCACGACGCGACGCAGGATCTTGCCGATCTGGGAGCGTGGCATCTCATCGATGACCTCCAGGCGGTGCGGCAGCGCATAGCGCGGGACCGTCCGCTCGGCGTGCTGACGCACCGCCTCCAGGGTCACCGACCCCGGCGCGGCCCCCTCGGCCAGGACCACGGTGGCGCACACGAGCTCGCCCATAGCACCGTCGGGAAGCCCCACGACCGCGACGTCGGCCACGCCCGTCAGGGAACGGATCGCGGCCTCCACCTGACTGGGGTAGACGTTGAAGCCGCCGGTGAGGATCAGCTCGCGCTTGCGGTCGGCCATCCACAGGAAGGAGTCCTCCCGGCGCACGATGTCGCCCGTGCGCAGCCAGCCGCCCGGCAGGATCGCGGCCTGCGTGGCCGCCTCGTCCTCCCAGTAGCCGGCGAAGACCTGGGGGCCGCGCACCAGCAGCTCGCCCGGCTCGCCGTCGGGAACCTCCCAGTCAGGATCCGGGTCCTCGGGGTCCACGATGCGCACGTCCGTGGAGGGGAAGGGCAGCCCCAGCGCACCCAGCCGCCGCGAGGGCCCCATGGGTGTGCCCGCGACGATCGGACTCGTCTCAGTCATGCCGTAGCCCTCGACGAAGAAGCCGCCGGTCGCCTTCTCCCAGCGGGCCCCGACCTCCGGCGGCATCGGGGCCGCCCCGCACACCCCATAGCGCAGGGTCCCCAGCTTCGTGCCCCGCTTCTGGGCGCCGTCGAGGATCCTCTCGAACATGACCGGCACGCCGACGAAGAAGGTGAAGGGACGCCGCTCGTGCGCGGCGAGCACCTGATCCACCGAGAACTTGGGCAGCATCACCTGGGTGGCGGCCTTCTGCACCGCGCAGAAGAGGTTGAAGGTCAGCCCGAAGGCGTGGAAGAAGGGCAGCAGGCACAGGAAGTTCTCCCCGCCCTCGTGCAGCATCGGCACCCAGGCGATGGCCTGGTTGGCGTTGGCCCGCAGATTGGTGTGCGTGAGCATCGCCGCCTTGGGGGTTCCGGTCGTCCCACCGGTGTGCAGCAGGACCGCGATGTCGGAGCCGGCCGGGTAGGGGAAGCGTGAGGGGATCCGGTGGGCGCCGGCCACCTCCTTGTCCCAGGAGCGCACCCCCGCAGGCAGGCTTTGTGCCCGGAAGGCGGCCCGCTGCCGGCGAGCCCGCTCCACCGGAAGACGCAGCGCGGCGCGCAGACGCACCGGCATTGCGGCTGAGAGGTCCACACTGAAGACCGTGCGCCCCTGGAGCGCATCGCCGTCGGCGCGTGAAGCCGGACGGGGATCGGTGACGAGGCCGACGCCCTTCTCCCACACGATGACGACGCGGGCTCCGTGCGCATCGAGCTGGGAGCGGATCTCCTCGGCGGGTGCCAGCGGGTTGTGCTCTGCCACGACCGCGCCGATGCGCAGCGCCCCGTAGACGGCGATGGCGTGCTGCGGACAGTTCGGCATGATGAGGGCCACCCGGTCGCCCTTGTGCACCCCCGAGGTCCGCAGCACCTGTGCCGCCCGCTCTGAGGCCTCCAGCAGTTCGCGGTAGGTCATCTCCGCGCCCAGGAAGTCGATGGCGACCCGGTCGGGGTAGAAGCGCGCCGCCGTCTCCAACAGCTCGCTCAGCGGCGCGTCGGGAACCTCGATCGCCGCCGGGATGCCGGGCTGGTAGTGAGGGCGCAGGTAGTGGCGGTGGTCCTGGGCGTCCCGCTGCGGCGAGGCGGCGGCGTTGATCGTGCTGTCAGTCATGTCTGTGGAGTCGAATCGGGCTGTGGGTGGGAGCAGTCAGGTGATCTGGGGCGGCTGCGATCTGAAGGCGCGCCCTCAGTGTGAGGCCGCGCTGTCATGCGGCCCGGCCTTGCCGTCCTGGCCGCCCTCCTGCTGACCGCCGTCCCTGCGCTCACCCCGGCCGGGGAAGTGCTCAACGATGGACACGGCCGCCGCCGTCGCCGCCCCGGAGGCCGCCTCCCGGGCCGCCAGGAGCTCATCGCGCACCACGCGCCGCAGCACCTTGCCGATCTGCGAGCGGGGCATCTCGGTCAGGATCGCGATCTGGCGCGGCAGGGCATAGTTGGACAAGTTCTTGGCCGCCCACTCGCGCACCTGCTCCAAGGTGACCGTCTGGCCCTCCTTGGGCAGGATCGCGGCGACCACGGACTCATTGCCGGCCTCGGCCGGCAGCCCGACAACGGCGACCTCCTCCACCTGCGGCATCGAGCGGACCGCGGCCTCCACCTCCGTGGGGTAGATGTTGAAGCCCCCGGAGATGATGAGCTCCTTGCGGCGGTCGGCGATGACGTAGAAGCCGTCCGCCTCCTGGCGCACCAGGTCGCCCGTGCGCAGCCAGCCCCCGTCCAGCAGCACCTCGGCGCTCTCCTCGGGGTTGTCCCAGTAGCCGGAGAACACCTGGGGGCCGCGGGCCAGCAGCTCGCCGACCTCCCCGGGAGCCACCTCGCGCTCGACGTCCTCAGGGTCCACCAGGCGCACCTGCGTGGAGGGATAGGGCACCCCCAGGGTGCCGGGCCGACGCGCCGGTGAGATCGGGTTGCCCAGGATGATGGGGGAGGACTCGGTCATCCCGTAGCCCTCGATGATGGTGCCACCGGTGGCCTCCTCCCAGGCCTGCGCCACCGCCAGCGGGTTGGGGGCCGCCCCGCACACGGCGATCTTGCAGGAGGACAGGTTCGCCCCGGTGGCCCGCGCCCGGGTCACCAGACGGTCGAACATGACCGGCACCCCCGGGAAGAAGGTGGCCGGGCGCCGCTTCCAGGCGGCCAGCACCAGGTCCGCCCCGAACTTGGGCAGCACCACCTGGGTGGCGGCCAGCCCCACCGCGCACAGCAGCGACAGGGACATGCCGAAGGCGTGGAAGAAGGGCAGGACCGCGTAGAAGGTCTCCTTGCCCGCGCTCGTGGTGCCCGACGCCCAGGCCAAGGACATCTCGGCGTTGGAGCGCAGGTTCTCGTGGGTGAGGCACACGGCCTTGGGCGTGCCCGTCGTCCCGCCGGTGTACAGCAGGGCCGCCGCCTCCGAGACGCTCGGCAGCGGGAAGCCTGTGGCCAAGGGGATGGCGGAGGCGGCCAGGTCGTCCCAGGAGCGCACCCCGGCCGGGATCCTGCCGCGCAGCTCGCGGCGCTGGGTGCGGGCGGCCGCCACCGGCAGCCTCAGGGCCAGGCGGCTGCGCAACGGAAGATGACGGGACAGGTCCACCGAGTACACGCTCAGGCCCCCCAGGCCCGCCGCCTCCAGTGAGCCCACCGCCGCCACAAGGCGCTCGAGGGTCTTCTCCCAGGCGATGATGACGCGCCCGCGGTGGATGTGGAACTGCTCGCGCAGCTGGGCGGCGGGCGCCAGCGGGTTGTGCTCGGCCACGATCGCCCCGATGCGCCAGGCCGCGTAGGCCACGACCACGTGCTGAGGGCAGTTGGGAAGAATGACCCCGACGACGTCCCCGCGCCCGACCCCCAGGCCCCGCAGGGCCTCCGCGGCCCGCGCCACCTGGGTCTCCAGCTGGGAGTAAGTCGTCGTGGCGCCCAGGAAGTCCAGGGCCACCCGGTCCGGGAAGTCCCGGGCGGCGTCGCGCAGCATGCAGGACAGGGGCTCGCTCACCGCAGGGATCGTGGAGGGCACCCCCGCCTGACGGTAGACGGCCTCAAGGGCCTCATGACCGGAGGCGTCCGAGCCGGCCGCCGACGCGGCGCCACGCGTGAGCGCGGCTACCGACGCGTGTGAAGCACTCATGGGTCTTCCCCCTTGTCTGCCGTGAGCCTTCCCCCGACGGGGAGGGTTTCGCCCGCCGCGGGTGCCGCCCGCGAGCGACGATGAGAACTCAGGAGCAACCGTAACCTACGGTGGCGTAACCTGCGTGGTCGGTGGCGTTGACAACCCTGTGCGATCCGGCTCACCGGCCGGAGGAACGCGGCTCCAGGCCCCGGAGGAGCGGTAGGCGGCTGACCACCCGCAGGCGGCGCGTGGGACGAGTCATCGCCACATACAGGTCTCCCGCGCTGCGCTCACCGATCTCAGCGGGATCCACGAGCACCACGACGTCGAACTCCAGCCCCTTGGACAGCACCGGGTCGACCACCAGCAGCCGCGAGCGCAGCACGTCGCCTCCCGGAGCCTCCATCGCCGCGACCAGGTCCGGGTCCTGGCGCAGCAGCGCCTCGGTGCGGCCGGGGGAGGGGCAGATGACCGCGATGCGCCCGACGCCGGCACCCACCTGCTCGTCCAGGCTGGCCGACTCCTGGGCCACGACCTCGCGCAGGAGGCTCGCCCAGGCCTCGGGCTGCCCACCCTGAGGGGACTGCGACAGGTCGGTGACCTCCAGGCAGTCGGGCAGGTCGCGCACCGAGCGCACCGGGTAGACCGGCGGGTGGCCCAGATGCGTCACCGTCTGCTCGGCCGCCTCCATGATCGTGGCCGGCGTGCGGTAGCAGACGCTGAGGGCCTCCTCACGCAGCGGGGTCGACCCTCCGCGCGAGCGCCCCGACTGTCGGCCCTGCCGCGAGCGCGAACGGGCCCGGTGACGCGACTGCGACCGGGACCGGCCCTGGGCCTCCGCAGCATCATCAGCCGACGCCGTCCCCAGGGCGGTGAGCACCTCGCCCCAGCTACCCGGGGCGTGGGGGCCCGAGTACTGGGCCAGGTCCCCCACCACCGTGAAGGAGCGCACCGGGCAGCGACGCGCCAGCGCCCGCCACGCCATGGTGCCCAGCTCCTGGGCCTCATCGACGACGACATGCCCGTAGGTCCACGTCCGATCCGCCCGGGCCCGCTCGGCCAGAGTCAGAGTCGGGCCGCCCTGGGAGACCCGGTCGGCCAGCATCTCGGCACTGACCATCCCACCGCCCAGCTCCTGGGACTCGATCGCCTGGGCCGCGTAGGCCACCAGGTCCTCGCGGCGGCGGGCCTCCAGCCGGGCGCGCCGGGCCTGGGCGTCCTCACTGGGGCCCAGCAGCTCGGCCAGCTCGTCAATGAGCGGGATGTCCGCCGCACTCAGAGTGCTCCCCGGCTCACGGTGCAGCAGCGCACGCTCCTGCTCGCTCAAGGACGGAGCCACCTGCTCCAGGAGGGCGGGCCGGCTCCACAGCCGCTCCAGCAGCCCCTGGGGCGTCGTCGGCATCCAGCACAGGTTGATCTCCCGACGGGCGTCACGGGCGGTACGGATGTCCTCCCGGATCCAGGCGCGCGTGTCAGCGTCCGAGGCGTCCTGGTTCGTGGCCGCCGCGTACTGGTCGGTCAGGCGCTCCAGCAGCCAGATCACGAAGGCCTCGCGGGCCAGGTTGTGGGGCTTGCCGCCCCGACGGGCCCGGGAGGCCGCCTCACGCACGTCGTCGGGCTCCAGGGACAGGCGCACCCCCTGGACCTCGATCTCACGGGGAGCATCCGGGACACGCTGCAGGCCCCGCACCGCCCGTTCCAGGGCCTTGACCCACACCGAGCGACCTTTGAGCTCGGCGACGCGGGCGTCCTCCTGGGCTGTGGCCCGTACCCCGGGCACCAGGTCGCCAATCGTCGTGGAGACCACCCCCGTCTCACCCAGGGAGGGCAGCACCTGCTCCACGTAGCGCAGGAAGGTGCGTGACGGCCCCACCAGGAGCACGCCGGAACGCTCCAGGCGCTCGCGCTCGGAGTAGAACAGGTAGGCCACCCGGTGCAGCGCCACCGCCGTCTTACCCGTCCCCGGGCCGCCCTGGACCACGAGCACACCCCGGCCCGAGGAGGTGACGACCCGGTCCTGCTCGGCCTGAATCGTGGCCACGATGTCACCCATGCGGCCGTCACGGGCGCTGGACATCGCGGCGATGAGCGCCCCCTCGCCCTGCAGGTCCCCAGTGGCCACGGAGGTCCCCGACGAGCCGGACGGGACCTGGCCGGCCTCGAGGGCGGCCAGGTCCAGGACCTCGTCCTCCACCCCGAGCACCTGACGGGCCCGGGTGTCGATGTGCCGCCGACGCACCAGCCCCATGGGCTCGGAGGCCGTGGCCTGATAGAAGGCCCGGGCCAGAGGGGCGCGCCAGTCCAGGATCACCTCACGGTGCTGGGCGTCCTGCAGGCCGATACGACCCACATAGTGGCGCCGGCCCCCGTCCGTGACGGGGGAGGAGCCGCCCATGCCCCTGCCAGAGCCGGAGACTGCGGCCGGGGCCCGCCCGGAGGCCCCCGAGTCCGACGCGTCATCGGGCGAGGTGCTCATATCCATCCGTCCGAAGACCAGACGGTCCTCGACCCCCTCCAGGGAAGAGACCAGCGACGAGTAGTGCACGGCGTAGGCGTCCCGCTCCCCGCGGGACTGGTGGGTGCCGCTGACGCCCTGGGCCTCGGTACGGGCCAGGGAGTGGCGGGCCTGAGCCAGCTGGCGATCCAGCTCGCTGTAGGCGAGGTCGACGACGACCTGCTCACCGCGCATCTCGCGCTCGCGGACACTGCCCGCATCTTCCTCCGCCCGCGACGGCGCCTCCTGCTGGGAGTGCGGTGGGCGAGAGGGGATCGTCTGACTCACAAGGCCTCGCATCGGTTCTGGTTCTGGCAGGCATGCGCGTGGGGTGCACTGGCCGGCTCTGGTTGACGCTGACGGGTACTGGGGTCGGTGATGGCTTCAGTACGGTCGACCCATTATTCTCCTGCTGACGCCCCGACGGGGACGCCGAGGGCGAACAAGGCGCCCGAACCCGGCGCGGGCGGGAACATCGACAATCCAGAAGGTGTTGGCAGGAGTGCCCAGGACGCTAACCGCCGTTCCCGGGCACTCACCCGGACGAATCCTGATAAAACGCCGAATCGTCTCACTGAGCCGAGGACGCTCGACGTCGCTCGACCATGAAGCGACTCAAACGGGATCGCTCCGGGTGTCGAACCCAGGCCATGCCCAGACCATGACCATCGCACGACACGGACACGCCCTCTCCGGCGCCGTCGGTCTTGCCGCCCGTCACCTCGGGCGGCGAGCGCACCAACGGACCCATGCCACGGGAGGATGAACCAGACCAGACAGGAGGAGACGGGCTCGTGAGACCACTGTTCACCATCCAGCACCCCGCGGATCAGCCGATCTCCCCGAGGGTCCTCATCCACTACTTCGAGGGCGCCATGGACGCCGGCAACGCCGGCGCGCTGGCCGTCGACCAGCTGCTCATGACGCTCCCCAGCGAGCGTGTCGCCACCTTCGACATCGACGCCCTCGTGGACTACCGCGCCCGGCGTCCCACGATGACCTTCGTTCATAACAACTACTCCTCAGTCACCATGCCCGAGCTGGTCCTGGATCTCCTCCATGACGACGACGGCGAGGACGTCCTCCTGCTCCACGGCAGCGAGCCGGACTACCGCTGGGACGAGTTCGTCGGAGCCGTGGCCCACCTGGCCGTCTCCATGGGCGTGAGCCAGGCCGTCGGCATGAGTGGCATCCCCATGGCCGTGCCCCACACGCGCCCGACCTACGTCCACCACCACGGCAGTCAGCCCGACCTGCTGCCCAACCAGCCCGAGCTCTTCGGGCACGTCGAGCTGCCCGGGTCGATGTCGGCCTACCTCGAGCTGCGTCTGGGCGAGCTGGGCCTGGACTCCCGGGGAGTCTCGGCCGCGATCCCGCACTACGTGGCCCGCGACGAGTTCCCGCAGGGGGCCTCGGCACTGCTGACCGCCGTCGTGCAGGCCACCGGCCTGGCGCTGCCAGTCGGGGACCTCGAGGCCGCCGCCAGCATCAACCGTGCCGAGATCAACGCCGAGGCCGCTCAGCAACCGGAGGTCAGCGCCGTCGTCTCCGCCCTGGAGGCCCAGTACGACGCCATGGCCCCCAGGATCGCCATCGACGAGGTCGACACCTCCGCGCCGATCCTCAACCTGCCCAGCGCCGAGGAGATCGGCGCACGCCTGGAGGCCTTCCTGGAGGCCAACGACTCCGGGGACCTGGGGTCCCAGGGCTGGAACCCCGGCCGCGGGAGCTGACCGGTACCGAGCGCTGCTGGCGCCCCCGGACCGGCGGCCGGTCAATTGCCTCGTGCGGGTCTAGCGGACCCGGACACCCTCAGGGCGCGGTAGCGCGGCGTCATCGAGCGACCAGGTGCGCACCGGCAGCGGCAGGCGGCGCACTGCGCGCTCGACCTCCTCGAGCTCGCCCACCGTGAAGGGGTCCTGGCGGGCCACCAGCACCAGGTTGCCCCGGCGCCGGCCACGCGCCGCGGCGGGATCGGCGACGATGAACGCGCGGGAGGTGTCCCCGTCCAGGGCGCCGGCGAGCGTGGCGATCTCAGCGCCGGCCAGGGCACGCGGCATGGAGGCGGTGTTGACCAGCAGCAGTCCCCCTGGAGCCAGCGCCCTCAGGCAGGAGTCGAAGAACTCCCGGCTCCTGCAGGAGGCCGGCACGCTCCCGCCGTCGAACACGTCGCGTACCACGACGTCCCACTGGCCCGGCCGCAGCCCCGCCACCACCTCGGCGGCGTCGCCGACCCGGATCCGCAGCCTGGGGGACCGGGGCAGGTCGAACCAGGTCCGCACCTGGCTCGCGAGGATCTCATCGATCTCGACGGCGACCTGCTGGGAGCCGGGGCGGGTCACGTCCCACGCCCTGGCCAGGGCGCAGCCCGCCCCACCCAGGTGGAGCGCCCTGAGGGGGTCGCCCTCGCCACGCAGGGCCGAGAGCACCGCGTCCATCTGCTGGTGGTACTCGAAGTCAAGGTGGGAGGGATCGCGCAGGTCCAGGAAGGAGGACTCCGCGCCGTCGAGCATGAGAAGGATCCCGGTGTCTCGCGCCACGAGCTCGGCCGTGGCCAGGGAAGTGCGCACCGGGCCCTGGGGTAGATCGGTCAGCGCCGGGGCCCCGGAGCTCCTGCGTCTACGTGTCACAGCCCCACGGTAGCCTGAGAGGAGCGCGGGCGGACTCCTCGGGGGCCGTCAGCCGGTGAGTCCGTCGCACTCGTTGAGGAGGTGGAGATGAGCAGAGCCCCCCGTTCCCAGGCCGCACGCCGGTCCTGGGGGGACGATGACTCCGCCACCCCCATCATCCACGTCGACATGGACGCCTTCTTCGCCTCGGTCGAGCTCCTCGAGCACCCCGAGCTGGCCGGCCGTCCCGTCATCGTCGGCGGTCGCGACGGCCGGGGCGTCGTCTCGGCCGCCTCCTACGAGGCCCGCGCCTTCGGCGTCTCCTCGGCGATGTCCATGGCCGAGGCCTCCCGCCGCTGCCCCCAGGCCGTGGTCCTCCCCGTGCGCCACGGCCTTTACTCCCGGGTCTCCGCCCAGGTCATGGCCGTCCTGGCTGAGGTCACCCCCGCCCTGGAGAAGGTGAGCATCGACGAGGCCTTCCTGGATGTGAGCGGGGCCAGGCGCCGCATGGGCTCCCCGGTGACCATCGGCCGCTGGATCCGCGCCGAGATACGCCGGCGAGTGGGCGTTCCGGCCTCGGTGGGCATCGCCTCCACCAAGTTCATCGCCAAGCTCGCCTCCTCCCACGCCAAGCCCGACGGACTACTCCTGGTGCCGGCCGTCGCCACGCAGGACTTCCTCAACGTGCTGCCGGTCGGGGCCCTGTGGGGCGTCGGCACCCGGACCCAGGAGGTCCTGGCCAGATGGGGGATCCAGGACGTGCGCACCCTGGCGGGCACTGACGTGCGTCACCTGGAGAGGATCCTCGGCCGGGCCGCCGGGCGCCACCTGCACGAGCTGTCCCACGGCGTCGACCCCCGCCGGGTCGAGCCGGTGCGTGAGGAGAAGTCGGTGGGCACCGAGACCACCTTCTTCGAGACCCTCACCGACCGGGAGCACGCCCGGCGGGTCCTGCTGGACCAGACCCACCAGTGCGCCGCCCGTCTGCGCGCGGCGGACCGGCGCTGCCGGGTCGCCGTCCTCAAGGCCCGAGGGGCCGACTTCACCACCGTCACCCGCTCACGCACCCTGGCCACCCCCACCGACCTCGCCCAGGACATCTGGGAGACCGTCTCCTCGCTCTACTCCGCCCTGCCCACCCCGCCCGGTGGTTTCCGCCTCCTGGGGGTGCGGGTCGAGGGACTGCTGCGCCCCGACGATGGTGTGCAGCTCCTCCTGGACGAGGACCCGCGGCGCGGCGCCTCCGAGCGGGCCGCCGACGCCGTGCGCCGCAGGTGGGGAACTCACGCAGTGGCCCCGGCCAGCCTCCTGTCAGGAGACGGCCCCACCAAGGCGCCGCCCGGGCAGGAAGGGCGAGGAGGGCGAGGTCGTCGTCCGTGACCCGGGTGGGGGAGCCGCCTGCGTCCCGGCCAACCTCCTCGGTGAGTTTCTCCTGAGCCCCCACAGCGCCTATCCTGGCAACTACGGCGCAGATCCCCGGCCCCGCCCGGAAGCAAGGAGCATGATGGCACTGTCAGAGCGAGAGCAGCAGGTCCTGCGAGACCTGGAATCGCAGCTCCATGAGGATGACCCCGAGCTGGCTCAGACGTTCCAGCGTGAGGAGCGTCGGCTCTCACGGCCTTCACCCCGCCACATCGGTGGTGGTGTGGCCCTGGTCCTGGTCGGTCTGGCGCTCCTCATCGCAGGGGTCTCGGTGCCCCACAGCCTCCTGTCCATCCTGCTGGGGGTCGCCGGTTTCCTCGTGGCCGTCGGAGGTGTCGCAATGGCGCTGACCCGGGTCGAGAGCACGTCGAGCCCGCGTCGCCCCGCGGGAGGTCGAGGCGGGCCCGCCAAGAGCGGGAACGGCGGGAAGAAGCGCTCCTCCTTCATGGATCGCCAGTCAGAGCGCTGGGATCGCCGTCGCGACTCAGAGGACTGACCGGCCCGCATCCACCTCCCCGAGCCCCCACTCCTCTCCAGCCGCTCCACCACGCCCGCGCCCGCGCCCCTGCAGCGGTGCTGGCGTACGCCGATCCCCACATCCCTCCACTGCCCCCACTTCCCTCCACTTCCATATCCCTCCCGCCGGCACGGCTCCACAGGTCCTGTCTCCAACGCTCACCCGTTGCAGACAGGACCTGAGTATCTGCAGACCCCGATCAGCCCTCTGCCGACCTCGTCAGGTCGGGACAGAGTCCTGAGAATCTCAAGGAATTCCTCGGACTCGGAAGAGCTGCCTCGAGAGCGGTGCGGCTCCGCTCCTACCTCTGCTCGGAGCTCCGAATTCCACCAGAACCCTGCGTGCAGGCCGAGTGGAATCTGCTTTTTTCCTGGATGGCCACCACGCCGAGGAGGGTGGTGGTGAATGCCTCCCTCCACCTGTCCTCCACCTCCCTCCACTCCGCGTGAACGGGTGTTGAACTGCTGTGATTTCAATGAAAAGGCGGGGGTCTGGGGTGGTGGTGCCGTCGTCGGTGATACGCAGCTGTGACGCTCTCGAGGAGAAGAGGTGGGAGAAAAGGGAGGGAAGTGGAGTAGGGTGGGGTACACGGGGTCGTCGAGGGGAAGGAGGTGGCTCATGTTCTTGGGAACGCATGCACCCAAGCTGGACGAGAAGGGCCGTCTCATCCTCCCGGCGAAGTTCCGTGAGGAGCTTGCGGGCGGCGTGGTTCTGACTCGAGGTCAGGAGCACTGCCTGTACGCCTTCACCGCCGCCGAGTTCGAGCGCATGTACGCCCAGCTGCGTGAGGCCCCCCTCGCCCAGAAGCAGGCGCGTGACTACGTGCGCGTCATGCTCTCGGGGGCGGACTCGCAGATCCCGGACAAGCAGGGGCGGATCACTCTGCCGGCCCCACTGAGGGCCTACGCGGGCCTGAAGAAGGACCTGGCGGTGATCGGAGCCGGTGCCCGGGTGGAGATCTGGGACTCCGAGTCCTGGAGCACCTACCTGGCCGCCCAGGAACAGGTCTTCGCCGACACGGCCGAGGAGATCATCCCCGGTTTCTTCTGACGCCTCGACCTCTTCGACAACTGAACGAACCCGACGGACCGCACGCAGATGCCATCTGGGCTCTGGCGAACCATCTCGTGAGGTCTCCGCCCGATGTCGAGTCCGACGCCTCTTCCCCGGCGCCGGAACCACGGGAGGAGTCCTGGCGAGATGGCCGCCCCGCACGGTGCGCCGGGGAGGGACGGATGTCGAGGGGTCTTCAGCAACTGACAACCAGCCGGGTACCCGGACCGGGGCCGGGCCAGCACCAGAAAGGAGCACGCCTCATGACCAGCTCTCAGGCGCAGGCATCCGCTGCCGACGCCGTCGGCCGGCACGAGCCGGTGCTCCTGGAGCGCTGCCTGGACCTGCTCGCGCCCGCCATCGAGGGCGCTGCCGGCAGCGCGACGGCGCCCGGCCCGGCCCAGCCGGTCATGATCGACTGCACCCTGGGCATGGGGGGCCACACTGAGGCGGCGCTCGAGCGCTTCGCGACCCTCAAGGTCGTGGGCATCGACCGCGACCCCGAGGCGATCGCACTGGCCTCGGCGCGCCTGGCCCGCTTCGGGCACCGCTTCGTCGCGGTTCAGGCGACCTACGACGCCGTCAGCCGGGTGGCTCGTGAGCACTCCGTTCGTGCGGAGGGGACCGTGGACGCCGTCCTCATGGACCTGGGGGTCTCCTCCCTTCAGCTCGACGAGGCCTCGCGGGGCTTCTCCTACGCCCGCCCGGCGCCTCTCGACATGCGCATGGACCAGGGTTCAGGAATGACCGCCCAGGACCTGCTGGCGCATGCCGACGCCGCCGAGCTCACCCGCATTCTGCGCACCTACGGCGAGGAGCGCTTCGCCTCCCGCATCGCCGCCGCCATCGTGCGCCGCCGCGAGTCCGGGAATCCGGTGGCCAGTACCCAGGACCTGGCCGAGCTCGTCCGTCAGTCCGTGCCCGCGCCGGCGCGCCGCAGCGGCGGGCACCCGGCCAAACGGACCTTCCAGGCGCTGCGCATCGCCGTCAACGCCGAGCTCGACGTCCTGGAGCGGGCCGTGCCCCGGGCTCTCAACAGCCTGCGCGTGGGAGGGCGCCTGGTGGTGGAGTCCTACCAGTCCCTGGAGGACCGCATCGTCAAGCGGGCGCTGGCCCACGGAGCCACCTCCCGGGCGCCCCAGGACCTGCCGGTCGTCCCCGAGGCGGACCGCCCCTACCTGGAGCTGCTCACCAACGGCGCGGAGAAGGCCGACGCCCGCGAGCTCGACCACAACCCCCGCTCAGCACCGGTGCGACTACGGGCAGCCGTCCGCCTGCGTCCGGCCGACCAGGCCCCTTCGCCAGAGGCCTCTGCGCCCGCCGGCGGCCGAGGACGGGACCCCGGGCACCGCAGCGGTCAACGCACCGCCCGCCGTCGCCACCGCAGCTAGGCGGCCCAGCCGCTCCAGACGCCGGCGGACCGCCCCAGGCGGCCAACGATTCCACTGCACCATCGTCCATCCACACCAGTCCAACTACGCCACAGGGAAGGCACATTGATGAGCGCCACTGCTACTGCTCGAGTCACCCGCCCGATCGCGACGCGGCGCACCGCCCAGGCAAGTGGTTCCACCAGCACCCAGGGACGCGCCGAGGCGGGTGCCGTCAACCGGCCCCAGCTGCGGGTCGTCAGCGGCGCCTCCCGGGCGGCCTCGTCCTCCCTTCCCTTCCTGACCGTCATCATCCTCGTGCTGGCCGGCGCTCTCATCACCTCGATGCTCCTCAACGCCAAGATGGCCGACACCGCCTACCGGATGAAGGAGAAGCAGATCGAGCTCAACGTCGCCGAGGACCACGTCGAGACGCTGCGCACCCAGGTTCAGGAGGCCTCGGCGCCCGACGCGCTGGCCGGCCGCGCCAAGGAGCTCGGGATGGTACCCGCCGCCGCCCCCGGCGTCGTCGACGTCAACAAGGGGCAGCTCACGGAGGGAACCCCCGCCCACGCCGCCAAGAACGGGAAGTAGGCGCCTGTGAATCCCTCGCGTCGTCAGGCGCTCCAGCTCGGAGGGCTGCTCGTGTTCACCGCACTGACCGGGCGCACCGTCTACGTTCAGGCGATTGAGGGGCCGGAGCTGGCCCAGAAGGCGAAGGCCGAGCGCACGGTCACCTGGGTCAACCGAGCCCCCCGAGGCGACATCACCGGGCGCGACGGCACCGTCCTGGCCTCCTCGGCGGTCAGCTACGACGTCGGCGTCAACCAGCCCGCCATCGCCCAGTACGAGCGCACCGAGATGCGACTCAACGAGTCCACCGGCGCCAACGAGAAGGTCGTCGTCGACTACGGGGCGACGGCGGTCGCGGCCCAGCTCGCCCCGATCCTCGACGTCGATCCCCTGGAGCTGGGAGCCAAGCTCGTGGGAAATCGGAGCTACGAGGTCATCGCCCAGGAGGTCTCTCCTGACACCTGGCGCAAAATCAAGGCCCTGGACATCCCCGGGGTCGAGCCCGACCAGCGCACCCGACGCACCTACCCGGCCGGGACCGTGGCCGGCAACGTCCTGGGCTTCACCCACGAGGGCGAGCACAACCGCGAGCTCATCGGGGCGGCCGGGCTGGAGCTCACCCAGAACAAGCTCCTGACGGGAACCGACGGCAAGGGCAGTGAGGAGGTCGGGCGCAGCGGCGTCATCATCCCCACCGGTGAGCAGGAGGACGAACCGGCCAGGCCCGGTGCCACGGTGCGCACCACCCTCAATCCCGACCTGCAGTCCATCGCCCAGGAGACCATCGACAAGACGGTGGCCGCCCAGCACGCGGACTGGGGCATCGTCATGGCCATGGAGCCGGCCACAGGCAAGGTCGTGGTCCTGGCCGACTCCAACTCGGTCGACCCCTCCGACCCCTCGGCCACCTCCGAGGAGAACCGCACCGCCCGCAGCGTGCAGGCCGTCTTCGAGCCCGGAAGCGTCGGCAAGGTCGTCACCTTCGCCACCGCTCTGGAGGAGGGCGCCGTCAAGCCCGAGGACACCTGGACCGTCCCCTACACCTGGACCTCGGCCAACGGGCAGACCTTCAAGGACTCCCACGAGCACGAGACCCAGACCCTGACCACCGCCGGAGTCCTGGCGGAGTCCTCCAACGTCGGCACCGTGCAGATCGGCGAGAAGCTCGCCGACGACGTCCGCTACGACTACATGAAGCGCTTCGGCTGGGGGCAGGCCACGGGCATCGAGATGCCGGCGGAGTCCGACGGCATCCTCTACCCGCCCAGCTCCTGGGACGACCGTACCCGTTACACCACGATGTTCGGGCAGGGCGTGGCCGGTACCACGCTCCAGTCCCTCCAGGTGCTGGCCACCGTGGCCAACAAGGGCGTGCGCGTGGCCCCACGCGTCATCGACGCCTGGATCGACGCCGACGGCAAGGAGACCCCCCAGGACCGCCCCGAGGGGGTGCGGGTCATCTCCGAGGCGACGGCCAAGACCCTCACCGAGATGCTCATCGGCGTCACCCAGGAGGGCGGCACCGCCGAGTCCGCCTCCATCAACGGTTACCTGGTGGCCGGTAAGACCGGAACCACCGAGATCCTCACCGACGACTCCACCGTGGCCTCCTTCGTCGGCTTCCTGCCTGCGCGCGACCCGGTGCTGGCGATCGCGGTCATCGTCAACCGTCCCGAGGGGATCTACGGAGGCACCGTTGCCGCCCCCGTCTTCCGGGAGGTGGCGCTGGCAGCCATGCAGGCGCTCAACATCGCCCCGGACCCCAGCGTCGTGGCGGCCCGGGCGGCTCGCAACGGGGCCGGAGGAGAGAGGGACGCGAATCAGTGAGGACGCCTATAGGTAGATGAGCGTGACCACCAGCACCTCGGCGAAGTGGGCCGGAGGGGCTCTTGTGGAACATCGACAGTGGAAGGTCGCGATAGATTGAGGAACTATGAGCAACCACGCCTACGAGTCGGCCGCCGCCCTACGGCCGAGCTCCAATGGTCCCATCCCCATCAGCACCTTGTGCGAGCGCTTCTCCCTGGCTCCCGCCTCAGCTGAGGACGCCGCGGCCCTCAACGACCTGAGCATCCTGGGGGTCAGCGTCGACTCCGCTGACACCGCCCCGGGCGAGCTCTTCGTGGGACTGCCCGGTTTCACCGTCCACGGCGCCCGCTTCGCCGCCGATGCCGTCGCGTCCGGTGCCGTTGCCGTCCTGACCGATGCCGACGGCGCCCAGATCGTCCACCAGACCGCTCCCGGTACCCCCGTCCTCGTGCACAGCGACCCCCGCGCCGTCGTCGGCCCCCTGAGCGCCGAGGTCTACCACCACCCGGCACGCGGCCTGGTCACCACCGCCGTCACGGGAACCAACGGCAAGACGACCACCGCATACTTCCTCGACGCCATCCTGTCCGCTCACGTCGGAGGCTGCATGGTGGCCGGAACCGTCGAGCTGCGCGTGGGGGAGCGCTCCGTGGAGTCCCCGCGCACCACCGTCGAGGCCCCCGTCCTGCAGCGGATGATGGCCCTGGCCGTGGAGGACAAGGTCGGCGCCGCCTCCCTGGAGGCCTCCAGCCACGCCATCGTCCTGCACCGGCTCGATGGGATTGTCGTCGACGTCGCCGGCTTCACCAACCTCCAGCGCGACCACCTCGACTTCCACAAGACCATGGAGGGCTACCTGGAGGCCAAGGCGCAGCTGTTCACCCCCGAGCACGCCCGCCGCGGCGTGGTCTGCGTCGACGACCAGTGGGGGGCGGCCCTGGCCGCCGAGGCCCCCATCGAGATCGACCGCGTGCGCGCCTACCCCGGTGAGACTCCCGCCGACTGGTGGGTCAGCGACGCCGCCGTCTCCCTGACCGACTCCGCCACCACCTTCACCCTCCACGGGCCCGACGGCGAGAAGATCGAGGCCTCCTGCCCCCTTCCCGGACTCGTCAACGTGCAGAACGCCGCCCTGGCCCTGGTCATGGCCATCCGCGCCGGGGTGCCCGCCGCTACGGCCGCCGCGGCCCTGGCCGGTGCCCACAACATCCCCGGCCGCATGCAGCGCATCAGCCAGCGTGACGGCCGACGCGGCCTGTGCATCGTCGACTTCGCCCACACCCCCGATGCCATGGAGCTGGCCCTCAAGGCCGTGCGCCCCATCACCCCGGGGCGCCTCATCGTGGTCTTCGGCTCCGACGGCGACCGCGACCAGGGCAAGCGGCCCATGCTGGGCGAGGTGTGCGCCCGCCTGGCCGATGTTCTGGTCGTCACCGACGAGAATCCCCGCAGCGAGGATCCCCAGCTCATCCGCAACGCCATCCTCGAGGGGGTGCGCGGCGTGCGCCCTGACCTGACGGACGTCGAGGAGATCACCACCTGGCGCGGCGACGCCGTGCGCCGGGGTGTCGAGCTGTGCGGACCCGACGACACCGTCATCGTCACCGGGAAGGGCCACGAACCCTTCCTGGAGATGGCCGGGGAGTTCATCCGCTACAACGACGCGCCCGTGATGGCTGAGGCCGTCGAGGAGAAATGGGGACGGGCATGAGGCTCAGCCTGAGTCAGATCGCAGCCGCCGTCGGCGGAAGGCTCATCGGCCCTGACGCGCCGGTGACCGGACCGGTTGTCACCGACTCCCGCCAGGCCGCCGAGGGCTCACTGTTCGTCGCCGTGCATGGCGAGCGCACCGACGGCCACGCCCACCTGGGATCGGCCCGCGACCTGGGCGCCGTCGGCGCCATCGTCTCCGACCTGGAGGCCGCCCGCAGCGGACTGTCCCAGGGGCAGGCCGAGGACGCGTCCATGGGGCTCGTCCTCGTGGAGGACACCGTGGCGGCCCTCGGCGCGCTGGCCCGCACCCACCTGGAGGCACTGCGCCAGGCGGCAGCCGAGCAAGGCGATCGTCTCACCGTGGTGGCGATGACCGGCTCGGTGGGCAAGACCACCACCAAGGACCTCACCCGCCAGCTCCTGGCCGCCTCCGGCCCCACGGTGGCGCCCCGGGCCAGCTTCAACAACGAGATCGGGCTGCCGCTGACCGTGCTGGAGGCCGACGAGTCCACCCGCTACCTCGTCCTGGAGATGGGGGCCTCCGGACCTGGCCACATCGCCTACCTCACCGACATCGCCCCTCTGGACGCGGCCGGGGTCCTCATGATCGGCCACGCCCACATGGGTGGGTTCGGCTCCATCGAGGGAGTCGCCGCGGCCAAGGCGGAGATCATCGCCGGCCTGCGCCCCGAGGGAATCGCCATCCTCAACGCCGACGACGCCCGCGCCGCCGCCATGGCCGAGCTCGCACCGGCACGCGTCCTGACCTTCTCCGTCCGGGGGCTACAGGCCGACCTGAGGGCCGAGAACGTGGACCTGGACGCGGCTGCCCGAGCGGCCTTCGACCTCCACCTGCCCGGTCTCGCCGAGCCCCGCCGCGTCCAGCTGGCCGTGGCGGGAGTGCACAACGTGTCCAACGCCCTGGCCGCCGCGGGGCTGGCCCTGGCCGCGGGCATCGCCCCCGAGCTCATCGCCGACAGACTCGGCTCAGTGAGCATCGAGAGCCCCCACCGGATGGATATTTCGGAACTCAGTGGTGATCTTCTCCTTATCGACGACTCCTACAACGCCAACATCGACTCCATGACGGCGGCGCTGGCGGTGCTGCCGGCTCTGGCCGGGGACCGACGTCGCGTCGTCGTGATTTCCGAGATGCTTGAGCTGGGGGAGTCCTCTGCGGCCGATCACGCGCGCACCGGAGAGCTCGCGGCCCGAGCCGGAGCCGCTATGCTCATCGGCATCGGCTCCACCCAGGAGGCACTCGAGGCGGCCAGGGCGCGAGGGGTCGAGGTCGTCGGTTTCGATGATGCCGCGACCGCCATCTCCCAGATCGACGCCCTGCTCTGCGACGGCGACGCCGTCCTGGTCAAGGGTTCCAACGGCTCGGGCGCCTGGCGCCTGGCCGACCACCTCAAGGAGGTTCGTCCCCGATGACCGCCATCCTCATCTCCGGTGTGGTCGGACTGGTGGGCACCCTGCTGGGGACCCCCCTGCTCATCCGCTACCTCCACGCCAAGGAGTACGGACAGTTCATCCGCCAGGACGGGCCCCAGGGACACTTCACCAAGCGCGGCACGCCGACCATGGGCGGCCTCGTCATCATCATCTCCACTGTCCTGGGCTACACCCTGGCCAATCTCAGCCAGCTGCGCACACCGCGCGCCTCCGGGGTCCTGCTGCTCTTCCTCGTCGTCGGGCTCGGGCTCATCGGATTCCTGGACGACTTCGAGAAGATCTCCAAGCAGCGCTCCCTGGGACTAAGGGCATGGCAGAAGATCGTGGGGCAGGCGCTCATCGGCATCGGATTCTCGGTGGCGGCCCTGCACTTCGCGGACCGCAACGGACTGACCCCCGCCTCCGCCCGGATCTCCTTCGCCCGGGACTCGGCGATCAACCTGGCCTTCGCCGGTAGCGTCGTCGGGCTCATCCTGTTCATCCTGTGGGCCAACTTCCTCATCACCGCCTGGTCCAACGCCGTCAACCTCACCGACGGGCTCGACGGACTGGCCGCCGGCGCCTCGGCCATGGTCTTCGGTGCCTACACGCTCATCGGCGTGTGGCAGACCAACCAGTCCTGCAACTACGGCCACGAGACCATGGTCCCCACCACCTGCTACCAGGTCAGGGACCCACGAGACCTGGCCATGATCGCCGCCGCCCTCATGGGGGCCTGCTTCGGCTTCCTGTGGTGGAACGCCTCACCGGCCAAGATCTTCATGGGCGACACCGGGTCCCTGGCCCTGGGAGGGGCGGTAGCCGGCCTGTCGATCCTGACTCGAACCGAGTTCCTGGCTGTCATCCTTGGTGGACTGTTCCTGGCTGAGGTCATGAGCGACATCATCCAGATCGTCTCATTCAAGTCGACAGGCCGACGCGTCTTCCGCATGGCTCCACTGCATCACCACTTCGAACTGGGAGGATGGACCGAGGTCAACGTGGTGATCCGCTTCTGGATCATCGCCGGCCTGTGCGTCATCGCGGGACTCGGAATCTTCTACGCCGAGTACCTGCGCCAGCTCATCTTCGGATGAGTCGGGACGCCCGGGCCACTGCGACCCGAACCATTGAAGCAGTCTTCTCCTACCGGAAGCTCCGTCAGGAGAAGTGAGGAACCAGGAGCGTGAGCCCGCACCGTGACCAGCCTGACTGAAGTCCCCGGTGAGCCGACCAGCGCCGTCACCGGCCCCGGCGGGTCCCTGAGCGACCAGCTCGACGGCGCCCATGTGGCCGTCGTCGGACTGGGGCGCACCGGGCGCGCCGTTGTCGACGCCCTGGCCACGCTGGGTGCCCGCATCCACGTCTTCGACAGCCGCGAGTCCTCCGTCGAGATGCTGCAGACCCCCGTGGCCTCCACCACGGTTGCCGACGCCGAGGCGACCGCGGCCGCCCTGGCGCAGTCCCCGGCCAGGCTCCTCGTCGTCTCACCCGGGGTCCCGGCCACCGGGCCGGTCCTGCGAGCCGCTGCGGCGGCGGGTATCGAGACCTGGAGCGAGGTCGAGCTGGCCTGGAGGATTCAGCAGGACTCAGCGCGTCCGCACGTGCCTTGGCTGACTCTGACCGGAACGGACGGCAAGACCACCACGGTCAGCATGCTCTCGGCGATCCTTGAGGCCCAGGGGCTCACGGCTCCGGCCGTGGGCAACATCGGCACCCCCGTCATTGAGGCGGTGCTGGCCGGCAGTGCCGACGCCCTGGCCGTAGAGCTGTCCAGCTTCCAGCTGCACACCACCAGAACCCTGGCGCCCCTGGCCTCGGCCTGCCTCAACCTGGCCGCCGACCACCTCGACTGGCACGGGGGCCTGGAGGCCTACGCCCAGGACAAGGCCCGCGTCTACTCCCGCACTCGGCTCGCCGCCGTCTACAACCTCGCCGACGCGGCCACCGAGGACATGGTCCGCCAGGCCGACGTCGTCGAGGGCTGCCGAGCCGTCGGCTTCACCCTGGCCGCGCCGGGGTTGGGACAGGTCGGCATGGTTGAGGACCTGCTGGTCGACCGCGCCTTTCACGCCGAGCGGCGCTCAAGCGGCATCGAGCTGGCCACCACCGCCGACCTGGCGCACCTGGCCCCCGGGCGGCGTGCCCAGAACCTGCCCGCGCACCTGCTGGCCGACGCCCTGGCGGCCGCCGCGCTGGCCCGTGCGGCCGGAGCCGACCCGGAGTCGGTCGCCGCCGGACTGCGCGCCTACAGCCCCGGAGCCCACCGGATCGTCACCGTCGCCGAGGCGGAGGGCGTCACCTGGGTTGACGACTCGAAGGCCACCAACCCGCACTCCGCCGAGGCCGCACTGACCTCCCTGCCGCAGGGGACCGGAGTGTGGATCTGCGGCGGCGACACCAAGGGCGCCCAGTTCTTCAACCTGGTCCGCACGGTGCGCCCCCACCTGCGCGGCGCCGTTGTCATCGGCAAGGACCAGAACGACATCCTGGCGGCCCTGGAGCGGGAGGCCCCCGGCCTGCCCGTCACCCGCGTCAGCGACGGCAGTGCCGAGCAGGTGAGCGCCGCCGCGGTGGAAGCCGCCGGCGCCATGGCTCGCAGCGGCGACACCGTCATGCTGGCCCCGGCCTGCGCCTCCTGGGACCAGTTCACGTCCTACGCTCAGCGCGGCGACCTCTTCGCCGCCTGCGCCCAGGCCTACACCCGAGGCGATGGCACCCGGGACGCGGATGTCTCCGGCGACCAGGAGCAGCTGTGAAGACCGGGTCCACCTCGGCCACCAACGCCCGCTCGTCGACCTCCTCCTCGTCAGGCTCGTTGCGAGCCTCCGCAGGTTCGTCGCGGGGGGCCGGTGCCGGCCGTAAGCCGGAGCGGGCCACCCCTCGCAAGGGGGCGGCCAAGTCTGCCAGGCAGCCGGGGAAGCCGTCCGCCTCCCCGCCCACGGCAGCGGGAGGTCGCCAGCGCGCCTGGCGCGAGCGCCTGGCGCACACCCTCAACTCGGTGTCCCCCGACGAGGCCGGCAACGCCATGGAGCGGCGCATCGTGCCGGCCCTGGAGGCGGTGGCCACCGAGCTGCGCAAGGAGAACGTCTCCGCCGAGGTCTTCGTCGAGGGCCCCGAGGCCCAGGACCCCGACGACGAGCGCACCTTCCTGGGGCGCGCCAGCCTGGTGGTCTCCTCCCACCCGGCCACCGACAGCGGCGAGGAGCAGTCCAGCTCCATCGACTCCTTCCGCTACGTGGTGCGCATGGTGGTCACGCCGGTGCCCGCCTACGGCTTCGCCGTCCACGAGGCCGACGACCTCACGGTGCGCCTCGAGGTGCGCCCGCACAGCGGCGGCCAGGGCTACGACGTCGTCGACTGGAACTCCGACCAGGTGGCCCACGACGTCCTCGACCACTACGAGCGCTGGCTGGAGTACGTGGGCACCTCCGAGAAGAGCGAGTCCCGGTTCTCCCGCCGGCTCTGAGGCGCGCGCGCCGGCACCCGCTGTCGGGCCTGCCCCGGGCCACCGTCTCCTCGCCGACGTCGGGCCTGCCTGAGAGCACCGTCTCCTCACCGACGTCGACCGGGCCGCCCCAACGCTGGCGGGGACACTGCACGCGTCCGGGTGCGTGTCGTTCCGGGCGGGGACCTTCGACGCCGTCGGGGACAGGAATCCCGTCCCCGCACGCGCAGGATGACCCCGCCCGGGAGAAAAGGTCCCCGCCGGATGCGGCCGCCGGTAGCCGGATACGACCGCAGACGTCCGAGAGTCAGTCCGCCTCGACTGTGTAGGAGGCGAGGCGCTCCTGGAAGGCGGGGTCGTAGTGGTTGACGACGCCCTGCCCCTCGTCGAGGGCGGCGATGGCCCGCATGTCGGCGTCGTCGAGCTGGAAGTCGGTGACGTCGAGGTTGGTGACCATGCGCTCGCGGTGGACCGTCTTGGGGATGACGATGATGTCGAGCTGGATGAGGTAGCGCAGGGCCACCTGGGCGGCGGTCTTGCCGTGCTTCTCGCCGACGGAGGTGAGCACCGGGTGGGTGAAGATGTTGTTGCGGCCCTGGGCGAGCGGCCCCCAGGACTCCAGGGCGGTGTCGTACTTGGTGTACCAGGCGCGGTTGTCGGCCTGCTGGTTGAAGACGTGGGTCTCCATCTGGTTGACGGCCGGCGGCACCTCGACGTGCTGCGCCAGGTCCACGAACCGGTCGGGGAAGAAGTTGGAGACGCCAATGGCGCGGACCTTGCCGGCGGCCAGGGCCTTCTCCATGGCGCGGTAGGTGCCGTAGTAGTCGCCGAAGGGCTGGTGGACGAGCAGCAGGTCGATGTAGTCGGCGCCCAGGCGGCGCAGGGAGCCGTCGATGGAGCGGGCGGCACGCTCCTCCCCTGCGTTGGAAATCCACACTTTGGTGGTCAGGAAGATGTCCTGGCGGGGCAGACCGCTGGCGGCAACGGCCGCGCCCACGCCCTCCTCATTGCGGTAGGCCTGGGCGGTGTCGACGTGGCGGTAGCCGACCTCGAAGGCCTCGAGCACGGCCCGCTCGGTCTCCTCCGGCGGGGTCAGGAAGACGCCGTAGCCGATCTGCGGGATGTCGACGCCGTTGTTGAGAGTGATGGTGGGGGCGGAGCCGTTGGCCATGAATTCTCCTTCGATGCGGTCGGTGTCAGCAACCTAGCCCCGCAGGCGGGCGCGATGTCGTCCCTTTCGCGCCGGGCCCAACTGGCGTGCGGGCCGCCCGACGTGCGCGTGGCGCCCTGGCCCGGCCGCCGACGGGGACATCCTGCGCGGCCGGGGACTTTTCCTTCCCACCGGGGGCATCTCACGCGTCGGGGGACCGGATTCCTGTCCCCGGCGGCGTCGAATGCCCCCGCCCGGTGCAGACTGCACCCAGCCGCGCGGAATGTCCCCGACCGTGCAACGCAGGACGGGGCCTGCGGGCGGACCCGCCACCCATGAGAGAGACGTTAGGTGTCTGGGACCGGTTGGGGCGGGGTTGTGCATCGGGATGCGGCGGCGCGCGGTGGCCGAAACGGCCCCTACAGCGGACCCGATGTCCAAATTGGATACAAAGGGCTTTGCCGGACTGAAACGGGCGAAATGAAACCGCATGATTCCGGGGTTCTGTTGCAGGCCTGAAGAACGCGAAGCGTCCTTTGTATCCGATTTGGACACATGTAGTCACCGCAGCGCGACTCCGGCGGCAACTCCGACGCCGGCGGTGAAGGTCAGTCGCGGGCGCGCAGCACCTGCCCCAGGCTCTGCTCGCCCGCAAGTGCCCCGGCTCGGACGGAGACGACGACGGCCAGGCAGGTGGTCGCCAGGGTCGCCGCGCACACGAGGCCCAGCGTCGCCCAGGGGAACCCCACCACGATGCTGGCCAGCGGCCTGTGCATGGCCTCCGCCACCAGAACGGCCGTGGACAGGGTGACGAACAGGCCGAGGACGGTCGCGGCGGCGGCATGGAGAACTCCCTCGAGGACCTCAATGGCCAGGACATCGCGCTCCATGGCCCCGGCTGCGCGCAGAAGCGCGGCGTCACGGCGACGACGGCCCGCGCTCATAGCGATGACGGCCACGCCCCCGGTCCAGGACACGAGGAAGGGCAACCCGAACACTGAGGTGAAGCCCGTGACGGTGATCTCGGAGGAGGCCGATGCCGGACCGAAGGAAATGGCGACCAGCCCGATCGTCACCACGAAGGGCAGGACGGTGGCCGCCGAGCGGCGCGACTCCAGGGCGCAGGTGCGTCCGGCGACGTGCCAGGCGACACCGGGATCCGGAATGAGAGCAGCGAGCAGGCGCTCCAGGGCCGGGCTGATCCAGCCGCACAGGAGGCACACGAACATCAACCCACACAGGACGCCGCCGAAAAGGCTCATGAAGACGTCCTGATTCTCCCCACTGCGGATGACGAGGAACTCGGCGACCCACCCAGCCGCGGCGGCAGCAGCCCAGAACAACCGCAGGAGACCCTTGAGGACTCGTCCCGCACTCCACTGTGCTCTCTGCCCACCCGACCCGCGCAGGAGCAGGGCCTCCGGAGTGTGTGAGGCCCGTTTGGCGGCAGCCCGACCACCTATGACGAGGGTGCCGGCGCTGATGATCGCGGTCCAGATGAGGTCGGCGGGTTTCCACTGAGGCACCGCGCCGGGCAGGGCGGCCCCGTCGGAGATGAGCCGGTGCATCATGAACCGGCTGATGGGCAGGCTCAACGGCACCGCGGCAAGAGAGGCAAGCGTCCCAAGGGCGAAGAGCTGGCCCTGGATGACCAGGCGAACCATGGAGGGGCTCATACCCAGGGCCTTCCACAGCCCGTGGTCGCGCTCACGCTGGGAGACCGCGAGGCTGCTGGTAGAGGACAGAACAGTCACGGCAGCAAAGACGACCCCAATGATGATAATGCCTGAGACGGATTCGGCCCCATCAATCATCATGGGATCTCCAGCAGCCTCCGCAGCGGCGAAGGCTCCATGGGTGACCCGGAACTGACCGGCGATGGCAGAGGCGGCCACGACGGCGACGACGGTAGTCCACGCCCAGGAGCCGGCGTGGCGGCGAAGGTCGGACAGGAGCAGGCGGATCATCGGGAACCTCCGGCACCGCGGGCGGACAGGACAGCGTCGGAGACGGCAGCGGGGTCGCCCCCGGGGAGAGAGGCGACGAGGAGGCCGGCGTCCATGACAAGGACGTGCTGAGCCCGGGCGGCGGCTGCGGCATCGTGCGTCACCATGAGGACGGTGGCCGGCTTCGGGGCAGAAGCTGCGGGCACGACGCCAGGCACAGCACCGGGGCCTCCGGCGAGCTCGGCGAGCCAGTCGAGAACGGTCGCGGCGGCGGCGACGTCGAGGGCGGCCGTGGGCTCATCCGCGAAGACGATGTCGGGGCGGGAGGCCAGAACGCGGGCGATGGCCACACGCTGACGCTCACCACCACTCATCTGATGAGGCAGGTGGCGGGCCTGCTCGCTCAAACCCACGCGCTCGAGGGCATCGTCGACGGCGCTGCGGCTCAGGGGTTTGCGACGCAGGCGGCCGGGCAGGGACACGTTGTCGCGCGCGGACAGGGAGGTGACGAGGTTGTCGTCCTGGAAGACGAAGCCGACGTGCCGAGCCCGGAAGCGGGCAGCGGGCCGGGGACGTAGCGAACTCGTCCGGGTACCGAGGAGCTGGACGGTGCCGTCGGTGGGGGCATCGAGCCCGGCGATGCACTGCAGGAGGGTGGACTTGCCACAGCCGGAGGCGCCGACCAGAGCGGTGAAGCTGCCGACGGGCAGGGAGAGGTCAACACCGTTGAGCGCGATGACATCGGCGTTGCGGCGGCCCTGGACGCGGAAGACTCGGGTGAGTCCGGCTACCTCGATGGCCGGTGGTACCTGCGGCCCCTGATGGTCGGCACTGACTGCGGCGGGATGGCCCTGACGACGGATCATGACAGCCCCCAAACCCCTGCGACCGCAAGGACAATCCAGATGAGGACGGATACCGCTCGGCTTCCCGCCAGGGCGCCCAGCCCCCATCGCACGGCCGGACGCCTCAGCCAGGGCCCCCCGATAATCAGCAGCGCGACCAGGACCGAGGGCAGCCAGGTCCACACCTCGGCGTCGCTCATCCTGGCCAGCGGGTCGTGCATCCAGATCGTCACCACCCCAAGCACCTCGGTGCGAGCGAGCCCTTGGAAACGGGCCGGTACCGGCGAGAGAAGGCCTGCGACGTCGACGGCGCAGGGATAGGACAGGGGCGAACGAAACAGGTCAAGGCTCATGCTCACCAGTTCACTCATCACCGGTCGCTGGCGCACTGGTACCCGCTCCCGTCTTCAAGTCGGGCCGACTCCACCTCACCCCCGGTCGAGCGCGCACCACCTCGGGGGTGCCAGCACCACCCCGGGGGGCTCGCATGCGGCAGGTATTGGGGAGACAGCACGAGTGCACCCCCAGGGCCGGGCCCGTTAGCGTCGTCGGCATGACTTCGGCATCATCACTCGGCCCCCTCCCCGATCTTCCTGCGACCGCACCCATAGGGGGCCCGGAGGACAGGACCATCCCCGTTCCATCTGCTGCCGACACATCCGCAACCGTCCCATCCGCGGCAGGCCCGCAGCCCGCCCCTTCCTCGCCGGAGCGCCATCCGAGCCAGAGCCTCCGGTGGATCAGCATCATCGGCTGGGAGTTCCTGCACGCCGCACTGTGGATGCCAATGGCTGTTCTCCTCGTGCCCTCCATCCTGCTGTTCCACCTGACAGTCCCCCTGGGGGCGTCGCTGGAGCGCGCCGTTGCACGCAGGCTGGGAACCGACGCTCCGTCAGGCCACAAGGAGAACCAACGCAGGAGCCCGTGGCTGCTGGCACGCGTCGCTCACGTGGAGTTCTGGCGCCAGGACCTGCCCCTGTGCGTGGGAGGCATGGCGTTGAGCACGGCGTCGTTCTTCCTGACCGCGCTCCTTGGAGCCCTGCTCACCGTCAGCGTGCTGGCGCCCTTCATGTCATCCTCTGAGGCCCCCATCAGGGTGGACCTCGGCGGCTCCGAGATAGCGGTATCCGGATTGCAGTCCGCCCCGCTGCTGCTACCAGTCGGCCTGATCGCCCTCAGCCTCCTCCTCGGCGCGCTCTGGGGACTGGGGAGACTACGGCTGCTGCTGGTCAAGGCGCTGTCAGGTGAACGCGAGACGCAGCGTCTCGAGCAGCTGACCGCCGAGGTCGGCCACCTCACGGCCAGCCGAGCCACCCTCATGGACGCCTTCGAGGCCGAACGCACTCGCATCGAGCGAGACCTACACGACGGCACCCAGCAGGAGCTCGTCGCCCTCGCCATGAACCTGGGCAGTCTGCGCCTGGCCGCTGAGTCCCTGCCCGAGGACGACGCCGCCTCCACGTCCCGGACCGCGCTGCTGGAGGGGATCGATACCGCGCAGGACCGCGCGGAGTCCGCCCTGAAGGATCTGCGTGAAACGGTGCGCGGCATCCGACCGGCGGTCCTGTCCGAGCGCGGACTGGCACCGGCCCTGAAGGACCTGGCGGGACGGGCCCCGCTGCCGACCAGCGTCGTCGTCGAGGCGGAGAAGGCCGACCTGGCCCTGATCTCGCAGCCGGTGCGGACAGTCGTCTACTTCGCGGTGGCAGAGGCACTGACGAACGCCGCCAAGCACGCCCGGGCCTCGCGCGCCACAGTCGCGCTGCGCTGCACGAGCGCCGGACTGAGCACCGTCATCACCGATGACGGGCGTGGCGGGGCCGACCCGGAGCGAGAGAACGCCACCGGCCTGCGCGGTATGGCGCAGCGGGTGGAATCCATCGGCGGGCGGCTGGAGGTGAGTTCTCCCGAAGGCGCCGGGACGCAGGTGACGATCACAGCACCGCTGACGCCTCCGTGGGGCACGGAGAACTCGCAGGACGGGCGGACGGACGAGCCGCAGGACGACCATCCGGCCGGGTGAGGCAGGATGTGTCCATGAGGATCCTGCTCGCCGACGACGCCGCCCTCCTGCGCGAGGGATTGGCCGGACTGCTGACCACGGCCGGGCACGAGGTCGTGGCACAGGTGGCCGACGCCGACGCCCTGCGCACCGAGGTCGGTCGTCTGGCCGCCGCCGGGGAGCTGCCCGACGTCGTCGTCACCGATGTGCGTATGCCGCCGACCGGCACGGATGACGGGCTGCGTGCGGCGATCGACCTGCGCCGGACCTACCCGGGGCTGCCGGTGGTGGTGCTGAGCGCCTATGTGGCCGGCCCCTACGTGCAGGATCTGCTCGAGGAGACCGAGTCGCCGACCTCCCCGGCCGGGCCGGGAGCTCCCAGTGCTAGCAGTGGGGGCGCTGTGGGCTACCTGCTCAAGGAGCGCGTGGGGCGGGTGGCCGACTTCCTGCACTCGCTCGACATCGTCGTGGGCGGCGGGGTGGTCATCGACCCGGAGGTGGTCTCCCACCTCATAAAGGCGGCCCGGGCCACCGGTTCCACGCAGGAGACCACACAGGTGGTGACCGGTTGCGGGACTGGTGAGGATGTGGGGGCGATGGTGGGCGCAGGATCGAGCGCGGCACCGACAGCGTCTGGTGCACGGGGGCCGGTGCCGGCCGCAGCAGCCTCATCGTCGACTCCCTCGGGTGGAATCGCGAGTGCGGCGCCGGGTGGAGCGGGCCTCGACCGGCTGACGCGGCGCGAGCAGGAGGTGCTCGAACTCATGGCTCAAGGGCTGTCGAACGCGCAGATCGCCGAACGACTGGTGGTCTCCGACGGCGCTGTGGCCAAGCATGTGGCGAACATCTTCCGGGGGCTGGACCTGCAACCCGGCGAGGAGAACCGGCGTGTGCGAGCTGTCCTGGCCTGGCTGCACGCCCGAGCCTGAACCTGGTCGCTCTCAGGCCTGAGCTCAGCCGTACACCCCGGGCCTGCGCCTGGCCGCCGACGGGGACATCCTGCGCGGCCGGGGACTTTTCCTTCCCACCGGGGGCATCTCACGCGTCGGGGGACCGGATTCCTGTCCCCGGCGGCGTCGAATGCCCCCGCCCGGTGCAGACTGCACCCAGCCGCGCGGAATGTCCCCGACCGTGCAACGCAGGACGGGGCCTGCGGGCGGACCCGCCACCCATGAGAGAGACGTTAGGTGTCTGGGACCGGTTGGGGCGGGGTTGTGCATCGGGATGCGGCGGCGCGCGGTGGCCGAAACGGCCCCTACAGCGGACCCGATGTCCAAATTGGATACAAAGGGCTTTGCCGGACTGAAACGGGCGAAATGAAACCGCATGATTCCGGGGTTCTGTTGCAGGCCTGAAGAACGCGAAGCGTCCTTTGTATCCGATTTGGACACATGTAGTCACCGCAGCGCGACTCCGGCGGCAACTCCGACGCCGGCGACGCGTCCAGCCCATCGGAGCGACGTGACCCCGCCGTGGCGCGCACGAGGCCGGCACGCGTTGCGACGGTGCGAACCCGGCTGCGGCATTAGGCTGTCCCCATGCGCCTCCACGTTGCCGACCACCCCCTCATCGACCACAAGCTCTCCGTCCTGCGTGATGAAAGGACACCGTCGGCGGTCTTCCGCCAGTTGGTGGACGAGCTCGTCACCCTGCTCGCCTACGAGGCCACCCGCGAGGTGCGCACCGAGGAGGTCGAGATCCGCACCCCCGTGGCGCTGGCCCAGTGCCGCCGCCTGGCCGACCCGCGGCCGATCGTGGTGCCGATCCTGCGCGCGGGCCTGGGGATGCTGGAGGGCATGACCCGCCTGCTGCCCACGGCGGAGGTCGGCTTCCTGGGGATGAAGCGCGACGAGGACACCCTGGAGGTGGAGACCTACGCCAACCGCCTGCCCGATGACCTCTCGGGCCGCCAGTGCTTCGTCGTCGACCCCATGCTCGCCACCGGTCACACCCTCGTGGCCGCCATCGACTACCTGCTGGAGCGCGGGGCGCGCGACGTCACCGCACTGTGCCTCATCGCCGCGCCCGAGGGAGTCAAGACGCTGGAGGATGCGGTCGGCGAGCGCGCGAACGTCACGGTGGTGACCGCCGGGGTCGACGAGCGCCTCAACGAGCACGCCTACATCGTGCCCGGTCTGGGCGACGCCGGCGACCGCCTCTACGGCATCGTCGACTGACGCACCGGCCCGCCGGCCGCGTCATTTCAACGACGCGGGCGGGAGGCTGATGTGCCCATTCTGTGACCTCGAGCCATAGATTTCGTTAGGCTCGGGAGACATGACGACGGGGCATCCACCTTCTGCTGGCGACTACGACGCGACGACGGCGCTCAGCAGGTTCGCCTCGCCGCGGGACCTCGAGCGGATCGCCGAGACTCGTCCCGACCTGCACTCGATCCTGGCGACCAATCCGTCGATCCCGCCTCGGGTCCGCGAGATGCTGGAGCAGTCCGACGACGCTGTCGTGCGGGAGGTGCTGGCGCGCCAGGCTGGTCGTGGCGCTCAGCCGGCGCCACCGACGCAGTCTCCTGTCCCGGGCGACATCGGCCCGATGGCTCCGACGATGGCGGTGGGGACAGCTGCTGGGGCGGCATGGGCACCACCCCAGCAGGCAGCGTCCACCAGTTCCGGGTACGCGCAGGTTGCTCAGGAGTATGGCGGTCACCTGCCGGGGGCGCCCAGTGCGTCACCGCAGGGAGTCTCCCCTCAGGGGTACGGAGCCGTGCCGCCTCAGTCCCCGCAGGGTCCGCCCCCGCAGGTCGCTCAGGCGGCGCCGGCCTCTGCGGCGTCGCAGGCCATCGCGCCACAGCCGGATGCCCAAGGGTATTCGGCGTCCTCGATGCAGGCGGCGGCTCAGCCCTTGGACCAGCAGACCGCGATGCCGCCCGGGGTGCCGAGCCGGGTGCCGTCGGAATACGTACTGGGCCACGGCCAGGCTTATGACTCAGGGCAGGCATACGGTCCGGGGCAGCCGGTCGCACCGGCCTATGGGACACCGATGTATGCGCCGCCGGTGCAAGCCCCGAAGAAGCGCCGCCTGCTCAAAGTGGTCGCCGTCGTTCTGCCGATCATTCTTGTTCTGGGCGCTGGAGGGGCGGCCGCCTGGTACTTCCTGGGGCGCAGCGAGGCCTACTTGGGTTCAACGTACGTGACTCCGTCGAATGCCTGGACCAAAGGTGCGGACAAGGCCTGGAGCATCGACGTCGCATCCTTTGAGGATCCTTTTGTTTTCGGGGATCATCTCCTGACAGTCGACAAGAACACTGGAGAGATCACCGCTTACGGCCCGCTGGGCGATAACATCAAGGAAGCATGGAAGACCACCATTGACGACGAGGACTTCACGTCATCATACGATGACTCACTCGCTCTCATGCAATGGGGCGACAACACACTGGTCTACAAGTCCACCCTCATTGACCTGAAAACCGGAAAGACCTCAAAGGCACCCTGGGGTAGCAGCAACTCCGCATTAATCGTCGGCGATACCGCCATTTTCTGCAAGGAGAGCGACAAGTGTACCGCCTGGGGTGCGGACAAGAAACAGAAGTGGTCGCGCAAGATTTCCGGAGCAGGGAGTCGCTTCGAATCACTGGACATGTTCAATGCGACTTTCCTGGTCAAGGACAAGCAGCGTTACCTTGCGCTGTTCAATGCCGTCATCAACATCGATAACGGCGAGACCTTATTCCTTGGAGGGGGATCGAAGATTGATTCGAACCTTGTCACCTGGTACTTCCAGGACGGCTGGGGGACCTTGGATCTGGAGGGTGACTCTGAGTCCGATTCGAGTTCATCAGCCGACAGGGAGTACAAAGTAACAGTTTATGATTTCAAGGGGGAGAAACAGGGCGGCTACCGAGAGACCCTGCCCGCACACGAGAATGTTGTCGAGGAAGACAAGAAACTCCCCACGGCCGAGGAGCATCGCGCCTACTTCAAGGACCAGGACTTCAGTGACGCCA